>PVBE011096677.1_pt1 | contig 24496 bp, 15 predicted proteins | sample 1631181 | NCBI WGS metagenome assembly PVBE01 (sample SAMN08397723, study PRJNA350692) | Marine metagenome, whole genome shotgun sequencing project. | isolation source: water | place: Pacific Ocean | collected 2012-04 | reverse complement strand
GTTTGTCGAGATGGTCAAAAACCAGCGGCGCACGTTTGTAAGTGGCGAAGCGCCGGGCAAATCCAATCGTCAACGCGTCCGGGTTGAGCAGATGATCGAACGCGATGAAGTCACTCGGCTCTGCGCGGTGTTCCTGCACCTGCAACTGCCGCCGTGCAAACTCAATCAGCTCGCGCCGTAGTTTGTAACGCAACGCCCAAAGTTCCTCATCGCTGACGAATGACGCATCCTCCAACTGCGACCAGAACTCCGGCTTGGCCAATGCCTCCGTCCAGTCCGCCGCCATTTCCTTTTGGCCATGCTTGCGTCGCCAGAACCTGCGCACCGTACCCTTCATCCAGCCGGCCAAGTGGATGCCGTTGGTCACGTGGCCGATCGGCACATCGCCCACCTCTCCATCCGGATAAAGGCAATGCCACATCTCGCGGCTAACCTGGCCGTGCAACTCGCTCACGCCGTTCGCCGCACGCGACGCATTGAGCGCGAGTACCGTCATGCAAAACAACTCGCCGGCGTCGTCAGGGTTCACCCGACCAAGTGCCAGCAACTCGTCGGCACTGACGCCAAGCTGCCCGTAGAAATGCCGCGCTGCATAGTCCATTAACTCGCGGCTGAACCGGTCGTGACCGGCCGGCACCGGCGTGTGTGTCGTAAACAGACACTGCTGCTTCACCTCAGCCAACGCAGCATCAAAACCGGCCCCGTCGGCGATCCGTTCGCGCATCAGTTCCAGTGCCAAGAACGCCGCGTGACCCTCGTTCATATGGTACACGGAAGGCTCCACACCGAGCTGCCGCAACAACCGCACACCTCCCGCGCCGAGCAGTAATTCCTGCATGATGCGCGTCGAATCATCCCCACCATATACGCGCTGCGTCAGGTCGCGGAAGTGCGGCTGATTCGTCGGTAGGTTGGCATCGAGCAGATAGACCGGACATCGCCCAACATTTGCCACCCAAGCGCGGAACGAAACCGGCTCTGCAGCAATCTCTACCGTGCAAACCAGCGGCTGTCCGTCGTCGCCCAGCACCGGCTCCAACGGGAGGTTCTGCGGATCGAGCTGGCTGTAATACTCCGTCTGCCAGTTCTCGGCGTTGATCGCCTGTTGAAAATAGCCCTCGCGGTAAAACAGGCTGATGCCGACAAAGCCAAGGCCAAGGTCGCTGGCTGACTTGGCGTGATCGCCGGCCAACATGCCCAGGCCACCGGCTGCGATCGGCAGGGTTTCGTGAAAGCCGAACTCCGCGCTGAAGTAAGCCACCGGGCGCTTCTCCAAATCGGACGCATTTGCTGCCGCCCACGTATCGGTCGCACCTAGATAGGCGTCAAACTGCCGAAGAACCGCCTGCACGCGGGCGTTGAAATCCTCGTCGAGCAATCGCACCCGCAGTTCCTCCTCCGAGAGTTCCCTCAGCACCGCCACGGCGTTGTGATAAAGATTGCTCCACGCGCGAGGCGACAGTTCCTCGAACACATCCTGTGCATCCTGATTCCACGTCCACCACAGGTTGCGCGCCAGCCGGTTCAGGCCAACCACCGTCTCTTCAATTTGATTTTGTGCTCCCACCTTTTTTGCATTCGGCCCAGCGCAAGCCCGACCTTGGGACGGCATCCTATTGCCCCGAATGCCTTCCGGCAAGTTAGCTCATTGTCATTGGGTCGATGTCGATGACGAGGCGAATGTCGTCGGGGGTTTGCAATGCCTCCCGCTTGGCCGCGAGCTTGCGACTGAGGGCGGCCATGTTCGGGGTGCGCATCATGACTTGGTAGCGGTAGAACGTCTCGGCGCGCAGCAGCGGCGCGGGTGCCGGGCCGGCTACGACGGTATCTCCCAACTCTCCGGCCAACTCGTCCATCTCCTTGCGCAGGTGGTCGGCAAAAAACTTGACGCGATCCTCGCTCCGGCCGCGCAGCGTCAGCAACGCCACGCGGCTGATCGGCGGATAGCGCAACTCGCGGCGAAACTCAATCTCCTGCTCGTAAAAACCAGCGTAGTCGTGCCGGCGCGCGTATTGAATCGACGGATGAAACGGCGTGAACGACTGTACGTACACCTCGCCCTCGACGTCGCCACGCCCGGCACGGCCCGCCACCTGCGTGAGCAGTTGAAACGTCCGCTCGCCGGCGCGAAAGTCCGGAATGTGCAGGCTCAAGTCGGCGTGGATGATCCCTACCAGCGTCACATTTGGAAAATGCAATCCCTTGGCGATCATCTGCGTGCCAACGAGGATGTCGATTTTGCCGGTGCGAAAGTCGCCGAGAATGCGCCGGTAATCCTCCTTACGCTTGAGCGTGTCGGAGTCCATCCGCTTGACCCTGGCCGTCGGAAAGCCCTTGGCCAGCGCAGCCTCGACCTTCTCCGTGCCCAGACCGGCAAAACGGATCGCCGCGTTGCCACATCCCTGCTCAGGGCACTTCTTCGGCGCCGCCTCGACGTGACCGCAGATGTGGCACAGCAGTTGTTGCGCGGCGCGGTGGTACGTCAGCGACACGCTGCAGTTCGGGCACTCGGCGACGTAGCCGCAGTCGGGGCACTGCAACGACGACGACCAGCCGCGCCGGTTGAGGAAAAGCATCACCTGCTCGTTTTTTTCGAGTCGTTGCAGGATCGCCTCACGCAGTTGCGGTGAAAAAATACTGATGCCCTTTTCCCGGCGGGCTTCACTGCGCATATCGATCACGCGCACGAGTGGCATCCTGATATTATCCACCCGCTCAGGAAGCGACAGCAGGCCGTACTTTTTTCGCTGCACGTTATGGTAACTCTCCATCGACGGTGTCGCCGAGCCGAGCACCACCGCCGCCCCCTCCTGCTGTCCACGCACCACCGCGAGGTCGCGGGCGTTGTAGCGCGGCGCCTCCTCCTGCTTGTACGAGTGCTCGTGCTCCTCGTCCACGATCACAAGGCCAAGCGGTTCCACCGGCGCGAACACCGCCGAGCGCGCGCCGATGACGATGCGCGCCCTGCCCTGCCGAATCTTGTGCCATTCGTCGTGCCGCTCCCCGGCGGAGAGGTGGCTGTGCAGCACGGCGACCAGCGTCTGCTGCGGCCCATGGCTAAACCGCGCCTTGAACCGCTCGACCGTCTGCGGCGTTAGCGAAATCTCCGGCACGAGCACGATGGCGCCCTGCCCTTGGCCAAGCGCGTACGCGATCGCCTGCAAATACACCTCCGTCTTGCCGCTGCCGGTTACGCCGTGCAGCAGAAATACACTATCGCCCCCAGGCCTGACCTCGTCGCCGGCCGGCTTGGCCAAGCAATCCATCGCGCCGACAACCGCCTTCAGCGCGGCGACCTGCTCGGCGTTCAACTTAAGCGGCTGTGACGGGAGGATATGCTCCTTGCCGTACGGATCGCGCTCGGAGATCTGCGGCGCGATGCTGACGAGCCCTTTGTCCTCAAGTTTGCGAATAGTCGATGAAGTCGTCCCGGCAAGACGCACCAGTTCCTGCAGCGGCAACTCGTGCCATTCCTCGACAATGTTCCAGAGGTCGGTCTGCCGCTTGGTCAACTTGGTCAACTCGCCATGCACCGGCAGCGCCCGCACGAACAACCGCTCGCGCCAGCCCTCCGCCTCCTTGCGAACAGCATCGGGCAACACCGCCTTCATCGCTACCTCGGGAGCGCAGCAATAGTAGTCGGCGATCCATCGGACAAGCCGGAGAATCGGCGGCGTGACGAGCGCCTGACTTCCGACAGTTTTGATTATTTCGCGGAGGTCACCGTGCGGCGACTCATCGAGCACCTTCGTCACCACACCCATCACTTCGCGCTGACCGAACGGTACCTTGACCCGCGTGCCTTCGTGGACGCTGGACTCCAGCTCCGGCGGCACGAGGTAATCAAACTCCCGGCGGACAGCAACGTCCAATGTCACACGGGCAACCACGCGATGGCCGGACAGCTTGGGCCGCGGCACCACCTTGGCGCAAGGCGGAAAGGGTTCAATTCACAAGCCGGGGAAATCCAACTTGGGCGGTTCCCCTTGGCCAAAAGATCACACTCGGGGCCGAAGGTCTGTGCAGCTTCGCCCCAGCGCTTGGCCAAGCGCAGCACATTGGCGACGTCGTACGCCTCGTGGAATTTTCGCTCGTTGAAGCAGCGAATTCCGGCAAAACGGGGATCGTGCAGGCCAGCCTCCACGCCCTCCAGCAGTGCCGCGACTTTGTTGATCCTTACCACTCACCGGCGCCTCAGAGGTCGACTGTGAGTTGCTTCACGCGGTAGTAACGCTCGCCGAACCACGACCGCTCGGCGTGGAATACCACCCCGGACGAACCGGCGCTCTGCTCGTGCACCGGTACCCAGTCGATAAGGTTTTCGGACGACTCGAGCACATAATGCTCACCCGGCACACTTGGCCACCCCAGCCGCACGGTCGGCGGCCAGTACTGGCTCCCAATCTCCAACTCGATCGGCTGCGAGGAAATCAAGTGATCCTGCTCGTCAACCAATGTCGTGTGCAGGGTGAACTCGCTTGGCACATCACCGACAGCGTTAACTTGCACCACCCAGTCACCCGCAAGGTTTTCGATCATCTCACCCTCGCGCAGGACAATCTGCTCCGAAGCTTGGCCAAGGTTGATGCTGTTGCGGTAGTGCCGGCCGTCCGCACTGATTATCTCAATGTCAGCATCGGCGGTGAGGCTGGTGGCCTCGAGCAACGCCGCCGTGGTGCCTGCCGGAATGCTCCACAAAAAACGCGCGCCAGTGTCCGGCTTGGCCAAGCCGGACTCACTGCCGATAGCGTTGGCCAAGCGGATGATGTCACCGCTGGACGATTCCGGCGGTGAGGCGCCACCGCAGTCACCGTCCCACTTGGCCACAATGTCGTAAAGAGCACGCTGGGTAACGTTGGTGTCAGTCTTTTGAACCGTCAAATAAAGTAATTCTCCCGGCTGCAATGGAAAATGCCCACTGTCATCAAGGACCAACTCAGCGTAATAGGAGTCGTTCATGTCCACCTGCACGTAGTCGTCGGTAGCGGTGTCGCCGGATGGAAAGCCTCCATAACTGGCCAGCAGGGAGACCTTGGCGTTGTTACGCTTTTTCACCGATGACAACTCGATGGCCAGCTTGCTGGAGTCGCTGCACGTCTCGACGGTCCAGTAGTGTGTCTCGTTGTCATAAATCCTGCCGCGAACTTTTTTGCCGTCCTCGAGCGCCTCAGCGGTGTCGTCGCGGGTGTACGGCTTGCTGCCTTCGACTTCGACTACTGTGTCCTCCGCATCGCCGCCCATGATTTTTATGTACCAACTGACGAGCACCGACTCAATATCCGTGTCGTCGCTGTCCACCCCGACGCGGTGGTCGCGCACCTCGAGCGTCCACTCGCCCATAGCGCGTTCGCCGCTCAGGACGTCGAGCGGCTCCTCGGCGAGATTGTGCGGACCCGGCCCGATCAACTCGATCGTGTCGAGCCTCACGGCGGAGCTCTCGGTACGAATCGTCAGCGGCGTGGACGACCGCGCGGCGGTAAAAAGGATTTTGTTGGTGACCCAGTCGGAACTCTCCGGGATGGCATTGGTCAGGGTGATGGTGCCATCAGCTCGATTAGTGACCACGCCGCCGAGTATGTACTCGGCATCATCGCCGGTGGCGCGGGTGCTAAAACTCAGCCTGTAATCCTGCCCGACAGCAGTGGGCAGATCACGCCAGAGGGCACCGCCCTTCTTGGACTTAGAAGTGCTGTCGTGCGATAGCGTCGCGTAATAATCGCCGCTGTGCGCCTTGCTGCTCTTGCTAAAAAGAACATTTGTGTTGAGTACCGTCCAGCCGTCGACAATATCATTCGTCTTGGCCACGCCGATCGGCGCGTCCTCGAATCCGCTGAAGAGTACCTGCTCCTCCTCCTTGGCGTACGGCGCGTCGCCGAACTTCATGGACGCCTTGGCCAAGTTCTCCAGTTCGGAAAACACAGCGTAAAGATTAGCCGATGTGACCTCATCCAAACGCACGCTATCGAGCATCACCGCGTATACGTCGGACTCAAGTGACTGGAATCGGATTTGCGTGTTGGCCGACTTGGCCGTGAACACCATGTCCTGCAACTGCCATGCGAGCGTGTTGTTATCCCCCTCAAGCGATGCAGTGACCGTCAGATTGGTCACCGAGCCGACGAAGACCTTCATCTCAAGCGGCTCCTCGGCATCAGGATTCTTGGCATAAGCAAACTGCAGGCGGTACGTCTTATCCGCCTCGGTCACGGCATTGGTCAAGATGGTGCCCGGCTCAAGACCGTTTATCTCGAGAAACTGAACACCTGAGTGCGCCCTCAAGCCATCCACCTCGTCCGAGCGATAAGCGTACACCTCGCCGCTGTCGAGTTCCCAGCCGGAGTGGAATTTGGCCGAGTCATCAATAAAATCGTTTTCGGCAGATTCGAATCCGTCCTCAAACACTGGCACGGTATCGGTTTCCTCGGTGAGCGTCATGCCGTAGGAGACGTTGGTGTGACCGCGGTTCTCGGAAAGCAACAATCGGGTGCCCTGCGGGCTGACAAGGTGCATGTCCAAATCAGCAATGCGGGGATGATCGATCCGCACCCCAACCTCGGCAGAACCAACCAAAAAGTCATTAGTAACGGTCAGTAGCGAGGTATTAACGATATCGTCCTCGATCGGTTCCGGCCCGTCGCTGACCAGCTTAATCGTGTTGTCCAGCGATATGTCATATTCAAAAATAACCCTAATATGAAAATCGACAGCGTTAATTGAATCTGGATTGTCGATTCTTACAATCCACAGACCTTCACTCAAAGGTGGTGAATCATTGATTCCATAATGCATTTCACCTCTTGACGGCGAACCGTCCCACTCGCCTTTAGTTAAGTCGGCATCTTTGGTTGACTTGGCATAATCACTATTATCATCTTTGGTTCCCCATTTACCATCAGGACCAACATCAATTTTCGGCTCAACACCCTTTTGAATATGAACATCAACGGGGCCACTCATATCAGTAAGTTCTACGATCATATTTGTGGCATTGAATGGAACATTAATTATAAATTCCTCGCTCTCATTCGGCTTAATTGTAACGTCAATCCCATCGATCCCAGCCAAATTCAAGTTATACGCTTTATCCACTTTTACATTTAGATGCTCCACCAAACCGGTGAAAGTCAAAGCACTGTCAACCATGTCGAACTGCCACACGCCCATGGCCGGTTGCCACTTAAAATCGTTCAAACTACCCGGACCGTCGGTCGCTCTGGATGATTGGCCTGTCGCGTCCGGATCGTCGTCGTAAATGAACACAAAATCGGTCGGGTAAGGATTGCTGGTTGTCCCCTCGAACAATGTATGATCGTTCAAAACAACGGCGTCACGGTCATGGCTTAACTGCCCCCACAAATCACCGACTTCCTCGTGATGAATAATGCTTGTTGTGGTTACCTTGCGAACGTAGTCGTACGGCATGCCTGTGTAGACGCCAAAGATTGAAACACCACCTGGATTAGCCGCAGAACCGTCAGGAATCACGGCCGGGAGCGGTAGCATATAGATATTCCCGTCATCGTCCAAAAATCCGTTAGCATTGTCAGTCGATAATCCGACCAAGCCGAACTCGGCTGCCATTTGATCCTCCGACTTGACGCCGATGTAAAAGACCTCGTCCTTGCCCACCTTGGCATCGTCGAAGATAACGTACTCCGTTCCGCCGCGATCTGTGGAGCGAAACGCCGCATCAAGCACCGCTGGCTCGAGGTTGGTCAGATTCGAGTCGCGCGACACATACAGGTCGACGTCGGCGTCACGATGACGGGGCGTCGACAGGTTCGGCGACATGAAGGTGATGAACGCGACGTGTTTGCCGAAGCTCTGCTTGTTTACATCGTCATCCGTCGACGGATTACCTGGCGTGGAACCCGATTGATTCGTCTTCTCCGGCGGCGCGTTGGTGAAGGTGTAAAAATGCCACTGCTCGGCGATGCCACTGCGATTGGCGAACACGGTGTGGGCCGTGTCGTTACCCTTGGCCAAGGGCGAGTTGGCGCCGACACGCTGGTGGAGCATCGGCATGCCGTTGGTCAGCGAGGTAATGGCCGGCAACTCGATCTCCTCCGGCTTGTCCGATTCTATACGGAATGCATCCCCGACCTCCGGGTTTGCACTCGACATCACGAGCGCAAAGTCCTGCACGACATCAACGTGATCGGCCGGCTTCTCGGCGTCGTAAAACGCCGACAACGAATCGACATTAACACGGCGCGCGTAAACGGTGATGCGGTACTTCTCCTCGGCTGGTTCCTTAATAAAGACGTTTTCGACATTATTGACCACGTCGTTTGTTGCACCCATCGAACTGTATACGGACGCACCTATGTTGTTGCCGTAATATACCTTCTCGGTCTCCGTATTCTCGTCATCTGGATCATCTGGATCATCTGACGAACTCGAAATTGGGGTCACGATCAAATCGAGATCGTTGACTAGCTTGACAGCGGCGTTGGGGTTGCCGGGTGGGTCCGTCCAAGCCAGAGTGAAACGGATCGGGTAATGAAGCGCGTTCGAGCCGAGGGTAATTTCCCATGAACGGCTCTCGCCTGTAGCCAAGGCGTTGGTCAGGCTTTGCTCGATGAAGCGCATTGGCCAGGAGTTCTCGTCAGATTTGTTCTCGTCGACCAGGGCCGGTACGGCGCGGCCAAGGTTGGGCAGCCCCCAGCCCTGGTGGTTCACCGTTCCCCTGACGTTGTGGTCATACCGGGCATCGACTGACTGAGCGCTGTTGATCAGGAGCGCCTTCATTAGTGCCGGACTGTTCGTACGCTTGAGGCGATCGGTGTAAAATTCCTGCATCAACGCCAGCATCCCGCTGATCGCCGGGGCGGCCACGCTGGTGCCGGAGTCGTACCGGTATTGGTCGCCGAGTTGCTCGTCCAGTTCTCGCCTCGCCTCGGCCCTTTCCTCGCTGCGATGCCGCCATCCCCCGTAAACGAACGCCTCGTCCCCGTTGAGAGTGTTGGTGCTGGTAGTGATTGAGTCGTCCCAATCCCCTGTTTTGGTGGAAATAATGAAAGCACCCGGAGCAACCAAGTCCGGCTTAAATCGACCATACTGACCCTCGATTCCAATGCCAACATTTCCACGGCTTGAAAAATAGGCAACCTGGTTTTCTGAATCAGTTTGGCTGGAGAACGGTGTATTGGTGGTTGTGGTAACCTCCTCCTTTTGCAGCTCGTTGCCGTCCTCGTCGGTCTCAGTGACGGTGTTGGTTTCGTACGATTTAGATTCAATGGCGATCTCACGAAGTGTCTCAATCGCACCAACAGTGATGACGTTCTTGGCCGTCCCGGGCGCGGAGACGGAGTTCGGGCTAGCGTTGAGCCCGTTGACACTTCCTTCGCCGGAGTTGCCGGCCGGGAAGACGTAGATGACCTGCTGGTCGCCGGGTCGCTCCGGCAGCGCGTCGCGCGTGGCGGCGTCGTAGCTGGCGGCTGCCCATGTGTAGTCGTTTTCATCATCGTACTCCCAACTGTTGTTAGAGATCAGCACGTTGACGTCCGACTCGCGGTCGTAATTGTACGTGGCCGACTCGGTCTGCAGCCATCGATCCGAAATGTGATTGTTCGCATAGCCACCGTAGGATTTGAGCACGTGCAGAGTGGCCTTGGGCGCCATGCCCTTAAAATCCGGATCCTCGAACGACCCAGGCGGAGGATTGGTCTTGATCGTGTCAGATCCGGAGCCGTCGCCAGCGATGATGCCGGCCACGAATGTGCCGTGGCCAAAAAAATCTTCGGTCGCCTGCCCCTTGATACGATCGCCAAATGCAGCATGGCTCCTGTCGACACCCGAGTCATTTACATTGACGTAAATCCCGTCCCCAGTGAGGTCAAGATAATCGTTAGCCACTACGCTGGTCACCGTGCCATCCGGATCCATCTCGGCAGTGAACACCTCGACGCCGAGGCGTGGCCGCGTGAGGTCGTTGGCGAGACGACGCGGCCGATGCCGCTCAAGGCCCTGCACCTCGGTCAGTCTGGCCAAGGCTGCCAGTTTGCCGGAGGGAACACGGGCCACAAGCTTAGCCCCGAAAGGCGTTCGATCCTGCGACAACACCTCGACGCCCAATTTGTCAAGGAACTGAGCAGCGGCCGGTTCGCTCTCCGGGAATAGCACCACGTTGATAAGCGCCCCATCCGGCAGCGCCTGCCCAGTGAGCGTCATCTCGAGCAGCTTCATCTCCAGTTTGTAATAAGGCTCGAAAGGCAGGACCGACTGCGTACCTTGCCAGTTGGCCAGACGCGCCGCGCCTCCAGCGTCCAACCTCACAAGATAGGCATTGTTTGGAATGTATGAAATTATTTTGCCGCCGCTTGACGCAATGTGCCGCCGGAACGCCGCCGTGGCCGGACCACGCGCCTGTGCTATGTACGTGAGCGGATCGCCAGTGGTTTTGAGTTCCGCGGGAATCGATAGCCCGGAACCCAGTGCGGTATCGATGAAAGCGTTACGCAACAGCACCGCCGTCTCGTTCCGGACAAGTTCTGCAATCGGTGTGTCGGTGTTTTTCAAACGGAACGGGAAAGGTTCATCCGCCTCAGCCACATCAGCCGTCTCAGGTAGCGTTACGGCAACCGGCTTGGCCTGGCTCACCGGCTCCGCGACTGGTGACTGGCCAAGCGATAGCCCGGCCCACGACACCTGACGAGCGACCGGCCCGCGACTGATACCAAAGTAAGCCAATCCGGCGATGAGTGCCGTCAACAAAACCGCGGAAAGTGTCTGCCTTGTTTTCATGCTGTGCTATTCCTCTGCCAACACTTGGTAATCCTCTACCACGGCCCGAAAGACCTGGTTGGTGCCCTCCCACTGTTCCTCGAGCTTGTAGGTCGTCTTGGTGAACACCTCGCCCACAATAGCATAATTGGTGCACATGCCATAGTACCGCCCAGGACGCGTCACGATCGAGTTTTCCGCCGGCTTGAGAGCCTGACCAAAGCCATACACCGTGACCCTCGGTTCGTCCTCCTTTAGGAGTGACAAAATCTGCTGTGGAATCCATTCCAGCACATTCTCATGGATGGCATATTTTTGCTGCTCGGTGGGAGCACCCTTCACCGCCAGTTCCTCCTGATTGATATTCAGGAAAGGAGAAAACTCGGTCAACGTGGGCGTCGACAAAACATCACCAAGCGTTCGGAACCCGCCCTTGGCCAGGCGCGCCTGGTTCATCCCGTAAATGAAGTTGGAACGTCCGTTAATCCACATGGTTCTACCGTTGAGGATCTGGTCCAACTGCCATGAATTCGGCTGGATGAGGTGAGGCTCCTCTGCCGTGCCCACCTCTGCTACGAATGCGCCGAGGGTTGGGCTGTTCGGCAGAGAGTTCGACAAAACAGTCAAGCCGCTGAACACCGCAGACCAGGCGGCAGCATTGGTCTGGTTGACGGATAGTAGCCCGCTGGCAGCATCGGCGTTGGGCGCCGTGGTGAAAAGTTGCAGCAACCGCCAGTCGTTGGTCGGGTGGGTCGTGCTCAACCCAAGCAACGATGTCGCCAACAGAGGGTGCGTTCCGGCTCGGTATTCCTGAATGTTAACAATACCATCAACATCGGCATCGAAGTAGGCGTCCTGTCTTTGTGGATTCAACCCGTAAAGGGATTCCCAGTAATCGGGCATGCCGTCCCTGTCGCGGTCGTAACCCTTCATCAGGTTGTGCACACCAAAGCTGCCGGACCAGGCCCACCAGTTGGTCAACGAAGTCGCACCGGACTTGAGATACATCGTCTGCCACGACGTGCCCCGGTGCACCCGACCGAGCCAACCGATGCTGGGGAATTTGTTGTCAGGAAACTGCCATGCATCGCTTCCAGTAATAAGCGGGTCTTTCGCGTAATAATTGTATGCGTTAACATCGATCAACTGGCCGCTGCCGCCCCACGGTCGATACCGTTCATTGATCTTCCCGAGATTGCTTTCCGGTAACGGTGTATTGGGTGGACGCAGATAGACAACGTTGTTGGTGCTAAACCGGTCGGTGATAATCGGGTCGGTCAGATCGTTGACAGTGTAGTGGACGAGTGGGTCGTTGGCCTGCCACGAGGCGCGCTTGTAAAGCTTACGAGTCGGGGTGAACGGCGCCTGCTTGCGGATGAGGTCGGACGGGCGGCGCGGACGGTTTCGACCGCGAAGGAAGTCATCGAAATCCCGAATGGCTTTATCCTTGTTTCGGCCGGCATACGGGTTGTTGTTGTAGCTGCGCCAGTAGGCCGTGCTCACCGGTTTCTCGCCACTGGACACCTTGATCTGGTTGACGATGCCGAAAGTCGGACTGCGTGCGCCCCCGCTAGCATCCACCCGGTTGGTGTCCCAGAAAGCGCCCTCGGACAAAGAATAAAACGGCACATCTCCGGACTGACCACTAGTCAACTGCGTAATATCCATCGAGGTAACAAGATTATCGAGGTTCACAGCATCAACCACGCGGTTCAATTCGAGATCCACCACGAAATACTGAACCCGGTTTGTGATGTGCAGCTTCCAATCCGGCAAGGAAAACCCGGACTCAAATACGTTGGTAAAAGCGCGGTTAGCAGGGAAGAATCGCTTGCGAGCCGTACTGTAGATGGAGTTGGTGATCGTAGTCACCCCGGCGTTCAGCGGAACCTTGAACTCCCGACCGCGCCATTCGTTTGGTGTTAACTGGATGGATTTATTGTACGGCTTAGAGGTCAGGTTCGTGAGCAACTGCGGCAATGCGATGCCGGACTTGTTCGTGACGCTGTGATCCCATAGACCGATCTGGTACTGGTACCTCACGTCCATCCGCAGACGGCGCGGGTAGGCATTGGTGTAGGAGTTCCAGCCCTCGATGCCAAAGACGTTGGTGATGCCTAGGGTATACATCTGGTTCGTCCGCCAGTTGCGGCTCATCTCGGGAGGGATATTTGCCGCCTCCCCCTTGTTGACCTCCAGTCGGCGCGACACTTGCACGATCGATTCCACTGAATACTCATTAAAGTTCGGCAGACCCTTCTTCGCGCCGACGATCCACGGTACGCCGTGAATGTTGATGTTAAGATCGGTATCGAACTTAAACTGCGGTCTGAGCACCACGTTGGTCAGGTCAAAGAAGCTCTGCCGACGGATCCTCTGCCAGTCGTTGGCCACCTCTGTATAGCGCGAGATGAACACACCGGTGACGCCGCCCGGGTTGGCGTACTTGCGGAATACCGGCCGCATGACGGTCGGCGCGTATGGGTAAATCAGCGGCTTACTGTTAAAGTTCGTCAATCTATTGAAAGTCGAATCGTAGATGTTCGCTGCGACCTGCAGCAATCGGTGCACCTCCGGAGTGTAGGCGTTGGCCGGAAAAATCTGGATACCACTTGAAACGGCGTTGGTCGCATTGAAGGCGGCCTGATTTTGCCGCACCGGAAACAGTGGATGCCGCAGCCCGGCAATGCCGATATCCGTGTTCACCACCTTGCCGCCGATCAAGCCGGCCGTGTAAATGTTCCCACTAACAGGATTGGTCGCCGATCGTGTCACGACGCTGGCCCGGAGCATCGCATGGGCAGCGCGGTTGATGAACTCATCGGCAGTCCAATTGATGTGCGTGTTGTGGCCTGTAAACCAGTCGTTGGCGTGGTTTATGTTGAGCTTGCCACGTAACGCCGGCTCGGAGTCCACGCCCATCTGACTAAGCAACCGGTAGTAGGTACGCCGCTTGTAGGAGTTGAGCTCGGGACGTGTGCCGATTAACTTCGGCCGGGCGTTCATGGCCTGCCGAAGGCGCGACACAAAGTTGTTGGCACGCTTTGGCTGCTCAGCATAAGGCTGAAATGTAAGCAACTGCTGCACGTCTGTGAAGCGGCGCGGGTTCTCCGCGCCCGGCCAAGGAGCGTTGACCGGGTCGACTCGAATCCCGTTCTCGTTGTCCAGCGTCGGGTTGCCGTTCAAGACCAGCGGACCGTCCGAGTAATCGTCGACCAGATTCGAGGCAAGCGATGGCGCTTCAATCGGTAGCAGGCCAAGGGCGGGGATCATGCCGGAGAGTTTACGCCGTGATCCGTTGTAGCGGTTCGTCAAGATGTCCCGCGCGTCCGAAAAGGCCAAACCGCGAGCCTTGGGCAAATCCAATATGGAGAGCGAATCCCAGTCATAAAAGTACTGGATGGGATCAACGTTCAATTGGCGTAAGAAACCGGCCATGTTCAACTCCCACGAGCCGACCCCCTGATTGCGCATATAAAGATACTCATACTCGTTGCCGGTGCCAACGGACGTGTCGAGCCTCCGGTTCATTGGATCGCGTGCCTGGTTGTGAATGTGGTTGATGTCCAGCGAGCGACCGGTTGGAAGGATCATGTACGCGTAACGGCCGACGAAACGGTTCGTCGGGCCGTGCGCGAATGCGGGGCTGTCCAACAGGCCAATCCACTCGGGATCCCCGATCAAGTAATCGGTAGCAAACCGACCATCCGGAGCCACAACCGGGCGGCCCTGCCAGTTGGTCACCACCTGTAGCCCGGTTGGCTCGTAGGCCCGGTTACGATTCAGGTCGAGATAGAATCGAAAATCCTCCCTGGCATTATTGTTCTTTCGCGGCCAGCCCAGCGCGTTGGTATTAACGAACACCGGCGGGCGCGCCAGCTCGTGCAGGTTCGCGAGGTTGATCAGCAGGTCGTCCGGGGTCAACGCCCGGCCGTTTGAATACACATAGCTGACATTCGTCGCCGAAACGCTGCCAGGCACGAATCCAAGCCGGTTGAGGTAATTGGTTGAGACCGAGAAGTCGTACGCCAGGCGATCCTGAGCAGCCACCATCCGCCCGCTCATCTCCGCCAACGCGGTTGCGGTGGCCGTCTCGGCCATGAGCTTGGCGCTGACTTGATCGGAAACCACCGTCACTGAGGCACGTTCCCGGCGACTGATGCCAAGGAACACCACCGTCATTGCAGTCACCATCCCAAGCATGATCAGGGTGATGACCAACGCTGCGCCCTGTTGTGTCCTGAAATGTTTCACTTCGTGTCTCGAATGGGGATCCGCTGCCGAAACAAGGTTACCTTGCCAATCTGCCTGCCAAGGAAGTTGGCCCGTATCTCCGGTGGCTTCGGAGGCAGTGCCCGCACCTGCTTGAGCACCTGCGGCTCAAGCACCCCCAATTCAACGTCGAAATAACCGGGCAACGCCCCATAAAACTGGGCCTGACTCTGGGCGTCGCTATCCTGCCTCAGCGTCCCGTCCACCGGACGGTTGGTAGCCACCGGGAACAGCGCTTGGCCAGTCGCACCGCGCCGCTCCAGGTTCAGGCCAAGCGGATCATAGAACAACCTGCCGTGGCTAAGCGTTCTTCCCAAATGATCATATGGAGTGATGCTAAGGTGGATCACCCCGTCGGTGATCGGCTCAAACACTTCCGGCGGGGCACTGGCTATCCGATCGAAGTAAAACCGGTTGAAGATGTCGCTCTTGTTGAACTGCACTTGTTCCGGCGCGGTGACACGCAATGAGCCGTTGGTCCGGCACCGGGCAAGCGTGCCGATGCCGTTGGCCGCGCCGATGACCCGGTAGCTGGTCACGAGAAAGCCGGAGTCGCCGCGACTGGTGAACGTGAAGTCCTGGAGGATGTTTGTACGGAATCCCTGATCAATAGCCCAGGCATCTTCCTCCGGCGGCAAGGCCTCGGACTGGTAGGCCAACAGCAGCGGCCAGGCACCCGGGGTGGTACGTGAGAGGAAGCTCTTGCTCCCAGAGTAGGTAAGCTGCGACTGTGGGTCGATGATAGCCGGGTAGCCGCTGACCTCCATCTGCGACAACTCGCGGACAATCATCTCCATCGCAGCTCGTCCACCCTCGCTTACATCCACTTGCGCGGCGTTTTTTCGCAGCGCCATTTGTGTCTGATTGAACAACGCATACAGCACGTAGATGACAAGAGTCATCACCGACACAGCCACGAGCAACTCCAGGATCGTGAAGGCCCTGCTTCGACTGTCCCGCGAGCGGGCATTGTCTGGTCTCCTTCTCATTGGGCTCGGGCAACCTTGGGAATGCTGAACCGGTTCGGCTCAAAAAAGAAAAACGGCGAAGTAGCGTCCTCCTGAAACCGACCGGTTGCCGCGTCCGGCACGTTCAACAGGTTCAGGTTGCGATTGACCAGGCGACCGGCAGCCACGGCCCGAAATACTTTCTTGTTCGGCCCCGGCCGTTCCTCGCCGCCAAAGATATATTCCGGCCACTGGAAGGTCAGTTTAATCTCGTAAAAGTTAAGTTTACGGAACCGGTTGGCATCGAGCGCGGTCTTGTCGCCGGAGATGTTTCCCCAGTCGCCCATCGTGCGGATCGGCCGCACCTCGGAAGTTAGGCGATAGGAAAAAGCCATATCCTTGGCGGCCTCGCCCTTATCCACTGCGCTGCCGCTGATCGCACGAACCTTGGCCCTAATCCGGTTATACCTGTGGGATTCATTGTTGATTTGGGGCCAGTTCTTGACCGTGACCGGCCCCACCAAGTCAGCCTGAACTGGCATGCTCAATAGTCCGATGATAGCTGCGCCTTGCACGCCCCTTGGCAGTTCAATGTGGCTGTCCCCCGCCCTGGCCGGCAACGGTTCCCATCGGTATAGCTTCGAGTCGGAGCTCTGTATCTCGATGAACGCTATGCTGTTGGTCAATTCGTTCAAGCCCGTGGCTCCGCTTCGGATTGCCTCCATCCAGTACTGGCCATCCTGATTGATGATGGTCTCCTCGCGATTGTCTTTTTGTACATTGATGCCAACCGGAAGCACACCGATAATGGCCACCAAGGCGAAGGCGATGATACCCAGGCAGATCGCCAACTCGATCATGGTGAACCCAGCTTGGCTGCTGTGTTGTGCCACGTTGTTTCTCAGCAGCTTCATTTCGTCTCCACCGCCGCTGCTGTCTCCACCCGAGCGCGACCGGTGATATGGTTTACTACGATCTTACTGTGGTACCAGTTTTTACGACTGAACCCCTCCCAAGTCATCCCCCTCTTGTCCGCAGCAGGCATGTCTTTCCAAACATTAAGAAGTCGATCCGGGTCATCAAATCCACCGGTCACCAGCACGTCCGGGCTGATGGGCAGATAGTTACCAAAACGCCCACGCTCATGAAACACGCTGCCCTCGACCAGCGGGATGATCTCGTCGCGCCCTGCTGGCACGAGTTTTCCGTAGCGGTCCCGCTTGACCAACTGCCCGCGGGCGTTAAACGCCACGTGCGGCAGTCTGACCGGGCTACAGTCAGCGAGCGGGAACGGAATCAACGGCATCTGCGGTGCATCGCCAGAATAGTGATCCTTCAGGAACCCGTCGCTGTACTCGTCTCCCCGCTGGTATTCATGCACCCCTTTTCGCCATTCCATGAACTTGTACGGCGCAATCAGCATGCCATCTGGCAGCTTTTTCCATTCGGTGAGATAGGCAGGGTGACTTTGGCCAGGTTGATCGCCGACTGAACGCATCGACATGATGGCGTACCCGCTAAACTGCTTCTCCACCATATTGGTCAGCGAAAGCAGGCGTGAATCCTTCTTTCGCGGTGGCAGCCTCTGACTGTCCACGTTTTTGATGATTTCCCAGATGTTCGTGGGGGTGAACACGACATACACAGTCGATCGATTACGCAGCGCAACCTGACGCGCATAGCGTAAATCCTCCACCAACTGCCGCGTCGCCCCCTTGGTGGTGGCACTGCGCCCCAGCCCCTTCAACGCCGGTAGCGTGATGCTCGTCAGTACAGCAATGATCCCGATCACCACCAGCAACTCGAGCAGCGTGAACGCACCTTGGCCAAACGCAGTCCGCAGCGGTTGTTTGGTTTTCAGATCGTTCATGCCTCGCCCCCTTTGGTCAAGTTACTGCCAGCTCAGGATATTGTCCCTGTTGACTCCTTGGTCCGCCTCTTGATCCTTACGGGCTAGCCCGTCGGGTCCTAGGGACCAGACCAGCACGGGTGAGTTGGCTTGATACTTACCACCCTTTAGCTTTCTCAATCCGTTCAGCCCCTCCGAACCATTTGCTCCGGAAACTGAACCTAGTCCGTAAAATACATCGATCGTCTTGCCGTCGTAGTTCGCGTCCACCGTGACAATGTACGGACTGCCCCACGGATCGCGGAACACGCCGTCAGTTCCCACCCCACCCTGCGTCGTGGAGGTCACGTCCCTGGCATTCAAAAAACCCACCTTCTTGGGGTTCATCCTATGGTTCCCGTTCGAGGTTGGGCGACCGTTCCGGAATGTCTCCTCCGCCCGCAAGATTGCGACCAACTCAGCGTTGCTCACCTGCACCCGTCCCGGAGTGGCAATCTCTTCCAACGGTTCGCCCTTTGGATTGGTCAGTCGCTTGGACGAACTGCCGGTCAAGTGCATGGTGCCGAAGGTGTAGTCCGGTGTTTTCAATCGCTTGGTGATCTGCGACGGAATCGGGTAGCGACTGTACTCCGCCTCGTACGCCCGCACGGCCCCGGCGATGTTCTGCATCTCGCTCTTGACCTGCGCCTTCTTAGCAGAATCCTTGGCCTTGCCCAATGTCGGCAGAAGCATCGCAGCCAGAATCGAGATGATGCCGATCACCACTAACAATTCGACCAGAGTGAAGCCGCGCCCGGGCAGGCATTTGACCTGTCTTACATCAAGAGTTGTTGTCTTCATTTTCATGATTCGTATGTTCTCATAATTCCTTTTTGTAGTATTTCGAAAGTTGCTCGCGAGGGAAAGTCTCCTTCCTCCAATTGCTGATCACCAGCACCTCATCTCCCACGACAATCTCGGCCCAAAGGTCGTACTTACCAATATTGTTGACCACCTGTTGCCCGGTCACGTAGCGCCAAGGGTTCAACCCCTTGGCCACTTTACCGTGGTGGCGGACCGGCTGGTCTTCGCGCTGCAGAGGCCACGGCACCGGCGCGCAAAGGACATGCACCTCATCGGCATGATGTTTTTCGTGACCATGCCCATCGTCGTCCACATCGTGCTCCTCGCTGATATGCTTGACGGTGTTTGGTGTTGGCTCGTAAAATTGTTTCAACTCCTTTTCAGTCCTCGCCGTGTTGACGAATCCCTCCACTCCAAAGTGCTCCTTGATTGCCTGCACTTTCATCACTGTACCCGACATCGGGTCGCGAAAAGTTTTACGTGTTGGACTGTAAAGAGCGCCTGTCAACTCGTAATAAAGTGCGTTCAAGACCGGGTTTTCTGGATTACAAGGAGGGTAATGGCCGAAGTTCGATTTGTACGATTCAATAGCCGTCCCGATCCCCTCAAGCTCCGCCCGGGTGCGCGCCTCACGCATCTTGCGACTGGCTGTGCCGCTCAACCCCACCACCAACGACGCCAAGATGCCGATGATCACAATGACCACCAGCAACTCCACCAAAGTGAACCCGCCCCACCTCTCTCTGTTTCTCTTTAGTTGAGTCATTGTTCCTTTGTCTCCTGTTCCAAACGTTCACTCAACCACTGCTTGATCATGCTTTGATAACCAAGATACCGAGACCTCGCCAAGCGCTTGATCTTGGAGAGCATCCGCGGATCCATCCGCAACGAGATGGTGATCGACTCGACCCCATCCCCACTCTGGGCCAACGCCAACTCCATCAACCGCGGCGCAACGCCGGTGTTCGCCCAGTAGGCGGCTTCGGCAGCTTCGCCGTCGAACTGCGGCACTTGTTCCCAATCGCTGATTTGGTTCATTCCGGATTTTTTTTATGCATCGACTCATGGCTTATCCCAGCTTTTGGGTCATCTTCCGCTGATAGAAAAAGGTTTCTTCCTCCGTGAAACCTCGAGCCATCACCACGCGAATCTGTTTGCCATTGGTTCGGTAAACGCTGAAAATCCCGTAACCTGACGCCGCCATGCCCAGATTGAAATATCGTGACTCACCGGCGTACCGAGCCGAGTCCGGCAAAAGTTTGCAGGAAAACGGATCCTCGAATGACTCCTCCACATCCTTCGGAACCAATCCTTCCCACTCAAACGGCATGTTAACCCAGTCGAATTCCATCTCCGCTGACCGAAAAATACGCCTCGCACATACATTGTCAATACATTGTCAGTACATTTTTTAAAAAAATCACGGCGCATTTTAGTCGGAAAATAGTATAAATCCGCTGTTTTCATTGCTCAGAGCGGTTTCGGTTGACTCATCCCCTGCTGCGACCCAACCATCCCCACCCCAAGCCAAGCGCTTGGCCTCGTGATGCGCCTGTCTCATTTTTTCACCTACTACCGAAGTTTGGGCGGGGTGCAATCCATCCTCAAGCGGCATCACACCTCGGATGCCAAGCGGGGCCACGAGTCCAATTTCCTGCTCGCCTTTGAGCCGAACGATTTTCATGAATCTGACATCGCTGGGCTTGGCTTCAGCGGCGGCTATTCCATCCGCTCGATGCGAGGCAAGTTCGCAAACCAATCCCGACGCTTCACCGACTCGTTGGCAATTTGTCACAACATGTGGGGTTTGCAGTTCCTTGCGGATCTCATGCCGGCCAAGCGGCGGATCGGTCTCCTGCACTCGGACTGGACCGGGCTGCAGCCTCATCTCAAAACACAGCGAAGTCTGCTCGACGGCGTGTTGTGCGTGAGCAACGCGCTGGTCGAGCGAGTGTCATCCTGCCTGCCGGACTTGGCCAAGGAAAACCGCATCGAGTTGATCCCTTACCCGATCGACAGTCTGGCGGCGATGCCGGTGCATCCCCCCTTGGCCAAGCGCACAGTGGTCATCGGCTGGATCGGGCGGATACAATCGGAGCAAAAACACGTCGAGCGTTTGCCCAGCTTGGCCAAGGCTCTTGGGTCAGCCGGCATCGACTTTCGTCTCGAACTGCTTGGCGACGGTCCGAAGCAAACTTGGCTTGAGCAGCACTTGCCAAACAACCGCACCGTTTTTCACGGCCGCAAGTCGGGCGATGATTACCGGGCGGTATTGAGTGGGTGGGACTTCGTCACGAGCGTCAGCGACTATGAAGGCTTGCCCATCTCGATGCTCGAGGCATTCAGCGCCGGAGTGCTGCCGCTCTGCCCGGCGATCGGCAGTGGCGGCGACGAGTACGCGGCCAAACTCGGCGACGAGTTCGTCTGGAAAGCCTTCGATTTTAGACAGGCGGCGGCCAAACTCAAAACCATTCTGGCCAAGCCCGAGTCAGCGCTTGGCCAAGCGCGAATCGATGCCCGCGCACTCACCCGATACCACTGCGAGGCCGAGTACTTTCGTGTGTTCGATGAGTTCCTGCAGCGCATCGACAACGAACCGCGCGTGTCGGAAGCACGCTTAGCAAAGCGACCGTTTTACTTTTCCGACCAACTGCCGTTTGGTCTAATCACGCGCTTTTGGGCAAGCGGCTGCACCCAACGCAATGACTGACCAATCGAACAAACCCAACGCGGCGGTGGAGCGGGAATTCCTGCACCCCGGAAAACACCGTCCGCACTACCTCGAGCGGGTGAGTATCGTGCAGGCGCTCAGAGAGTTGCGCCACCGCGTGAAGCCGGGTCGACTTCTCGACGTCGGCTGCGGCATGAAGCCGTACGAAAGCCTGCTGGCGCAGCGCGGCAATCGCTATTACGGCACCGACTGGCCGGTGACGATGGAGGGCTCATACGGTGAGTCAACCCGTGCCGATTTCTTTTCAGACAGCATGGTGCTCCCGTTCCGTGAGGGGACTTTCGACACAGTCATCAGCACGCAGGTACTTGAGCACGTGCGGCAACCGGAAATTGTCATCCAGGACATGGCCCGCGTTCTCAAGCCAGACGGCATCCTGATTCTGTCTGCCCCGATGACGTGGCCACTGCATGAGGAGCCTTACGATTATTATCGGTACACGCTCCACGGTCTGCGGCATTTGCTGCAGGAGGCCGACTTTGAAATTCTCGACGAGATTCGTCGCGGCAACAACTGGACAACAATGGCGCAGATGTTCCTCGACACACAGGTTGGGAACCTTGGCCAGCGGCTGCCGGAGCGGCTTTATACCGCGCTGGTAAGCCTCGCAGTCAACCACGCCTGCTCGGTGGTCAACCTCTTCAGGCCGGTGCGCCGCCTCTGCCTCGGTTGGGTGATGGTGGCCAAAAAAACGCCCACCGGGGAGGCACCCCCGGCGGACATCAAACGTCCATTGTGAAAACTGGCCTTATGAGCCCTGGTAAACGCCGTTCTTCCAGTTTTTGCCGCCCATCGTCCGCTCAATGGTCTTGAGGTTGTTACGGCGGCCCTTCAACGCGTTATCCACTTCGCGTGATGCGGTGGTCCAGTTGATTTTGTGCAGGCTCTCCACGTATCGTTTCTTGTCGGTGAACTGCGAGGTGGCACTACGGAGCGAATAGCCGTTGGCCTTGAGCCGGACGATGGACATCTTGCGCAGCATCGTCAGCGGCTGCCTTGGCTTGCCTAGCACCGGTTTCCTCATGAGGCGACCGTTCTTCTCCTTGGAGTCCAGCCACTCACCAAACTGGTTCACCAACTCCTCGCGGGGCTGCGACCAGTCAATCCGGAAGTTGTGCGACTCCTCGAACGGCATGGTCTTCTCGCTGGCCCTGCCCAACTCAACCACACCCGAGGCGCTGCCCTTCCCCTTGCCAGAGGCCATCGCCTTGCGTCCTTCGGTTGATTTCAAGAATGGCTCCTTGCCACTTCCCAGTTCGCGATCCAGTTCCCACTGCAGGGCACGGTGAATCACGGTTCTCGGGATTTTCTCCAATACGGAAAAATCCCACTCTTCACTTGCTAGTTCCTTTTTCTTGCTCATTGCTCGACTATTAATCAATAACCCAGTTATTTCAATAATTTCTATTTATTCCGCCACTCTACGCTTACTTAAACACACGTAGCCGCGCAGAGGGACGTTTATACGATTTATTATTAATATGTCAATACCCTAAACGGTCAATTACTGATACTATATTGACTTTATTCAAAATAATTTTCTTAATATTTCTTCAATTAAACCCAATCCGCTTGATTCCCCAACCACTTGGCCGTAAACATCCCGGCCGCCGTTTCGGCGAACGGGAGAAATGAATCTTCACGAATACCAAGCCAAGCAACTGCTCGCGCGCCACGGGGTCGAAGTCCCGGGGGGCCAGCCCTGTACGACCGCCGACGAGGCGCGCGCCATCGCCGAGGATCTTTTTGCCAAAGGTCAGGAAATGGTCGTGCTCAAAATCCAGATCCACTCTGGTGGACGGGGAAAGGGCGTGTTCAAAGACGGCTTCAAGGGTGGCGTGCACCTCTGCAAGTCAGCCGACGATGTCCACGAAAAAGCCAAGGCCATGCTCGGCAACACCATCGTCACCAAGCAAACCGGCGAGGCAGGCCGCCAAGTCCACACCCTCCTCGTCGCCAGCGGTGAGAAGATTGTCGACGAATTTTACCTCGCTGTGCTGCTCGACCGCGAAACCTCCCGGCCGCTCATCATGGCCAGCCGCGAGGGCGGCGTCGACATCGAGGAGGTCGCCGAGACCAACCCCGATGCCATCGTCAAGCTGCAGGTCGATCCCCTGCTTGGCCTGCGGCCATATCAGGCCCGCAACTTGGCCAGTGCGCTTGGACTGGATGGCAAACTCATCCACTCGGGGGCCAAGCTCATCTCCAGCGTTTACAAAACGTGGTGGGAATGCGACGCCTCGATGGTCGAGATCAATCCGCTTTGCATCATCGAGAGCCCGGATGGCTCCCAGAAGATCGCCGCAGTCGATGCCAAAATTTCCATCGACGGCAACGCCCTTCATCGCCACAAGGACATCGCTGAAATGCGCGATCTCAACGAGGAGGCCAAACTCGAGGTCGAGGCCAGCAAATTCGGCCTCAACTACATCAAGCTCGACGGCAGCGTCGCCTGCCTCGTCAACGGTGCGGGTCTGGCCATGGCCACCATGGATGCCATCAAGCACTACGGCGGCGATCCGGCGAACTTCCTCGACGTTGGCGGCAGCGCATCGACAGAGCAAGTCACCGCAGCGTTCCGGATCATTCTCAAGGATCCCAATGTCAAGGCGATCCTCGTCAACATTTTTGGCGGCATCATGAACTGCAACACCATCGCCGAGGGCGTCGTCGCTGCAGTGAAGGAAACCCGACTCACCCTCCCGCTTGTCGTCCGGCTCGAGGGCAACAACGTCGAGACCGGAGACAGCACACTGGCCAACTCCGGTCTTTCACTCATCACAGCCGACAGTATGGCGGAAGCCGCCAAAAAAGTCGTCGCCGAGGCCGCCGCATAACCCCAACCCCAGTTTCACGACAGCATGGCAATTCTTGTCAAACCAGACACCAAAGTCCTCGTCCAAGGCATCACCGGCAGCTTCGGCGGCCGCCACACCCAACTCAGCCTCGAGTACGGCACCCAAGTCGTCGCCGGCGTCACTCCCGGCAAGGCCGGCCAGAAATTTGAGGATACCGTCCCGATCTTCGACGGCGTCGCCGAGGCCGCACGCGAAACCGGCGCCACTGCCTCCGCAATCTTCGTTCCCCCGCCCTTCGCCGCCGACGCCATCCTCGAGGCGGTCGATGCCG
>PVBE010408265.1_pt1 | contig 24502 bp, 23 predicted proteins | sample 1631181 | NCBI WGS metagenome assembly PVBE01 (sample SAMN08397723, study PRJNA350692) | Marine metagenome, whole genome shotgun sequencing project. | isolation source: water | place: Pacific Ocean | collected 2012-04 | reverse complement strand
CAGATAAGCGTCGATCAATTCCATGTCCAGATTACGGGGATGCTGAAAGGCGTCGAGAATCGCGGATTTGGTTATTTCGTTGAAGACAACCCGTTTAACTTCAACGCCGTCCAGAAGGTTTTTTTCGTTGAGAACTTCCTGCACGTGCCAGGATATGGCTTCGCCCTCACGGTCTGGGTCAGTCGCCAGAAACAGGTGGTCGGCTTTTTTTACAGCTGCGGCAATTTCCTTGATCTGCTTGTGGGATCGTTCGCCCACTTCCCATTTCATATCGAAATCGGCATCCGGCAAAACAGATCCCTCCTTGGAAGGAAGATCGCGAATATGGCCATAGCTGGCCAGAACCGTAAAATTCGTTCCCAGGTATTTGTTTATGGTTTTCGCCTTTGCTGGCGACTCAACAATAACGACGTTGGACATTCTATCGATTCAAAACCCATCTACTAGGGTCAGCCAATAATTGAAACTGATTGCCAGGATGACGTTCTAACTGACCTGCTAATTCGATTTCAAGCAGTACCGTCGATACCACAGCAGGGGACATTTGGCACCGGCGAATGATTTCGTCAACACTAACTGGTGAAACATTCAACATTTTTTTTACGGTGCTGCGGTTGGTGTCGATCTCTGAGGAGGATGGTTGTACAAAGTTTTTATTTTTAATTTCAATAGGTTGATGCTCCGAAATGAAGTTTGTGAATTGGCCGTTAAGGGTTTGAATTATTTCTTCGGGAGATTCTGTCAAATGGGCTCCTTGGCGAATTAGGTCGTTGGCACCCTTGGAACAGACCTTGATTCTTTTTGCGCCGTCGCGCCACGCCAAAGCGGGTAACAAAGCCAAAGCAGCCTTAGCCGTGCCGAATTGCTCCAGCAATTTGTAAACGGTGATTGTTCCAAGCCGCTCACTCCGGATTAAGTCCAGCCAATCCTTACGTTCATCATCAGTCAGTTTAACCATCAGTCATTTGCCCGCGTGCTCTATTGTTGTTTTTATTCAATGCGGGGTATGCATGGCCAGAAGGGCGTTTGGCTATCGTGGGCAAAAGAATTAAATTATTTTCAGTCGGATTTATTGCCGCCGATTTTGCTTTCTTCGCCCTTCAATAGACGCCGGATATTTTCATGATGGCGAATGAACGAAAATACCGCGAGGAGCGTCGCCAGCATCGCGACTTTTTCACCGGACAAAAACCAGCCGTAAAAGGGTGAAGCGGCAAGGGCCAGCAGAGCTGATAGGGAGGAATAGCGGAAGACCGCGGCAACAACGAGCCAGGTGGCGCAGGCGGCCAAACCCATCGGCCAGGCGATGGCGCTGAGAACACCGAGAGTGGTTGCCACGCCCTTGCCGCCCTGAAATTTAAGCCAAACGGGAAAATTGTGGCCAATTACGCTGCACAGGCCGGCGACAATGGCGAGGTCCAGATTCCACCGCAGGGCAATCAAGACAGCAAAAGCACCTTTGCCTGCATCCAATATCAACGTGACAGCGGCAAGCCCCCTGTTGCCGGTCCGGAGAACATTGGTGGCGCCAACATTGCCCGATCCAATATCTCTGATATCGCCCAAACCGGCAATTTTCGTTAGCACCAGACCGAAGGGAATTGATCCTAGCATATAGGACAAAAAAGCCGTAACTAAATGGGCCTGGGAGACCATACCAAGTTGCTGTTCGGGCACGATCAGTCTTTCTGCCGGTAAACGGAGCGCCCGTCAATTATTGTCCTCAGGACTTTGCCCTGGACGGGCCTACCGTCGAAAGGTGTGTTTTTGGCTTTGCTGGAAAGATCATTGTCCTTGACCTGCCAACCGGCACCGGGATCGATGATGGTCAAATCGGCGGCGGCGCCTTTCGCCAATTGTCCGGCTGGCAATCCCAGGAGATTGGCAGGCGCAGAAGTCACTTTCGCCAGCACTTCGATTAAAGGCATTTGACCGTTGTGGTAGAGGTCAAGTGAAACGGCAAGCAGCGTTTCCAAGCCCACCCCGCCGAAAGCCGCCTGCATGAAAGGCAGCCGTTTGCTGTCTTCATCATGGGGCGCATGATCCGAGGCGATGGCATCGATGGTGCCGTCCTTTATCCCTTCAACCACAGCCAGACGATCATCTTCCGAACGCAGAGGCGGCGATAACTTGGCGTAGGTGCGGTATTCGCCGACAGATGTTTCGTTGAGGGCAAAATAGGGTGGCGCCGTGTCGCAGGTAATTTGCAACCCCCTGGCCTTTGCCTGGCGGATCGCCTCTATTGCTACACCAGTGGAAACGTGACCGAAATGCAACCTGCCGCCGGTCATTTCCACCAACCGTATATCCCGTTCCACCATTATTATTTCGGCTGCGGGTGGAATGCCCGGAAGTCCCAGCCTGGTTGCTAATTCGCCTGAATTCATACCGCCCGACGATGCCAAAGTCGGTTCTTCCGGGTGTTGAATAATCAGCAATCCAAAAGTTTTGGCATAGGACAAAGCCCGTCTCATCACATTGGCGTTGGCGATTGCCCTGTCGCCATCGGTAAAACCCATGGCGCCCGCCTGGGCCAGGATACCCATTTCCGTCAACTCCTTGCCTTCAAGTTCTTCGGTTGCGGCCGCGTAGGGATAAATTTTTGACAGGCCTATCTTGCGAGCTCGACGGGCAACAAATTCAACTTGGGACATGCCGGAAATTACCGGCTTGGTATTGGGCAGGCAGACCAAGGTGGTGACACCGCCCGCCGTGGCCGAGCGACCCGCCGATTCAATGGTGCCTTTATTTTCCTGACCGGGCTCCCGTATTTGCACCCTGATATCCACCAATCCGGGAATTAGGCACTTGCCTGCGCAGTCGATGACTTCCGCGTCCTTGGGAGGGCCGTTCTTGAATACATCGGGACCGACTTCTGAAATTATTTCGCCACTGGTGAGCAAGCCGCCATCACTATCCAGTCCCGATGCCGGATCTATCAATCTGGCGTTAACGTAGGCCGTCTTGCCAATCGTATCGTCGGGCCGAGCTGCGGTCCAAACACCGGTCATTGCTCTGCCCTCTCTTGTTGGAGATTTTTCGCCAGAACTTCCAGGCAGGCCATACGGACGGCAACGCCCATTTCAACCTGCTCACGAATGACACTGCGGCTGAAATCATCGGCAACTTCAGAATCGATTTCGACGCCCCGATTGGTGGGGCCGGGATGCATGATCAGGGCATCCGGTTTGGCAGCGGAAAGCTTTTCATAATCAAGCCCGAAAAAGTGAAAATATTCTCGGATGGAAGGAATAAAGTTCCCGTCCATTCGTTCGTTCTGTAATCGCAGCACCATAACGATGTCGCAGTCGTCCAGACCTTCCTTCATGTCGTGGTAGACCTCGACACCGAGCTTGTCGATGGCTGGCGGCAGGAGAGTAATGGGTGCCACTAGGCGGACTTGCGCGCCCATCGTTACCAGCAGATAAATATTCGACCGGGCAACCCGGGAATGAAGAATATCACCGCAGATGGCTATTTTCAGCCCCGTTAGATCGTCCCGCCGCCGCCGGATGGTCAAAGCGTCAAGCAAGGCCTGGGTGGGATGTTCGTGGTTGCCGTCGCCAGCATTGATGACGGCGCAATTGACCTTTTCCGCCAGCAACTGGACGGCGCCGGAATTACCGTGGCGCACGACCAGGACGTCGGGGTGCATGGCGTTCAAGGTGGCTGCTGTATCGATCAGCGTCTCGCCCTTATTTACCGCGCTAGTGGCCACCGACATGTCAATGACATCGGCGCTCAGCCGTTTTCCAGCCAGCTCAAATGAAGTGCGGGTGCGGGTGGAATTTTCGAAAAACAAATTAATGACGGTGCGACCGTTCAGCAAATCTGATTTTTTATCGGCGCGCCGGTTTTGCTCGACATATTCTTCCGATTTATCAAGCAAATGGGTGATTTCTAAATGGGAAAGCCCTTCAATACCAAGGAGATGGCGGTGCGTGTAATTCAGTATATTTGGGCTGTCTGCCATAAAGGCGCACTATAGGGATGAGGGGTATTAAGGGCAAGAATTAAAGGGAAATTAATTAATACTATCAAGGGCACCCTGCAGGATATAAGTCGCTGCCATTTTATCCACCACTTCGCCCCGCCGTTTGCGTGTCATGTCGGCCTCATCGATGAGAAATCGTTCCACCGCTGAGGTCGACAGCCGCTCATCCCAATAGGTGATGGCGATGTCCAGGCGGTCGAGAACGTTCTGGCCGAACTGCCGGATCGGCTGACAGGCTGGTCCTTCACCTCCATCCATGCTGACCGGCAGTCCGATCACTAAACCACCCACATTGCGCTCGGTGATTATCGATTGAAGGGTTTCGAAATCCTTGGTGAATTTCTTACGGCGTATGGTGTCAATGGAAGTGGCGACCGTGAGGTCGCTGTTTGATACGGCGAGGCCAATGGTTTTCGATCCCACGTCCAATCCCAACAGGCGCGCGCGGGGGGCGAGGTTGTCCTGCAAGTCCTTAAGTGTACCGAAAACCATGTTCGAAATTATCAAATTCTTTCAATCAAGCGGCTAACCAATCTATTCGATCCATCGCCCGCACGACAATATAAAGACCAAGCAGAATCAGACCAATGAAAAATACCTGACGAAAGCGCTTGTCGGAAAGCCGGACACGAATTTTCTGGCCCAGCACCATACCGAGAGCGGCCGGTACAAGCGAGGCAGTGGATACAATCATTAATTCGCTGGTCAGCAGTCCATGACCGCCTAGGCTGACGGCCAATGCTATCGTCGCAGCGGTAAAAACCACCCCCATGGTCTGCACCAGAATATCCCGTGGCAGCCCCATGGCCTGCATATATAAAATACCAGGCACAACGAACGAGCCTGTCATGCCGGTAAATATGCCGCTGATGATGCCGATCGGCGGCGACAAATAGGGCTCTAATCTTGGTGGGATAACAATCTGCGGCGTGGCCAGGCTGGTGGCGGAATAAAGGACCAGCAAAATACCAAGCAGAGCGGAAAGAAGCGCACCGTCGCTGGCCGCTAGAATATCGGCGCCGAACCAAGTGCCTATGGCGGCTGTTACTATGAGCACCCAGGTTCTCCGCAAGGCTTCGAGAAAGGCGCCGCCGATACTGGCTTGCCAGATATTCATGACCAACGAGGGTATGACCAGGGCCGCCATGGCGGCTTTCAGGCCGATGGTGGCCGTCAGGATAGCCAGCGACACCGACGGTAGGCCGAGCCCGATTATACCCTTCACCATGCCGGCTAGGACGAAGGTGGCGAATACGATGGTCAGAAGTTCCAAATTCCACATTGGTGGCATAGTGGCTGGAACAGAGGATGGCGTCCAGCGCCTATTATCGCTGATTTCTGTGGTCTTACATCGGTAAGCAACGAAAAGGTGCTTCGCTTTGAGATGAATAAAATGATACTATTGGGACCATAATGACTGTGGGGAGAGCGCAATGGCTGTGGGAACATTGGTAAATCCTGATCCCTGACGATGTCTTTCTGGGCGTCGGCACTGGGCGTTATACCGCCAACCTGTTTGCGGTATTTCATCGCGCAGTCCGAAAAAGCTGGGTGCCATTTCGGCGGTGACTGAGTGGGCATGATTGCGTTCCGCCGTATCTTTCTGCCACATGTTGGCTCCGGGCTTCATCTCGGCTGCATATTCAAAGATGGCGAGGCTTTCCCAGATGACCTGACCGCCTTTTTTTCGGCGTGATCTTCCCGGAACAGCGGGATCATTTTTTTCAAAATAGATGTCGACCATTGTCAGCGCTAGCCATCCTCGGAGGGACCAGGAGGAGTAATTTTTGTTGCCAATAATCAACGTCGGTTTGGTCATGAGCGTCTCCTTTGCGGCCAACCTAAATTTCACGGCCGGCCGACACAATTAGTTTGCTGTTGAACCATCGCAGGGGTTCCTCTGACGACCTTGCGATTGCACCTGGGCGGTGTTAGTTTTCGCCAAATTTCCCAATCAAGTTGAACCCGAAAAGGAAGCCGAACGTTGGACAAAGCAACGGTCAAAAACATCGCCAATCTGGCCCGTATAAATGTACCGGAAGAGAAAATGGATAGTCTCGCCAGTGAACTGACCAATATTTTTGGCTGGATTGAGCAGTTGAACGAGGTCGATACGGATAACGTCAAGCCGATGACTAGCGTCACCGAAATGGAAGCTCCCCAGCGCGCCGATGAGGTCAATGACGGCGGCTATGCGGACAGAGTGTTAAAAAACGCACCAGACCACGAGGGCGCTTTCTACACGGTTCCCAAGGTGGTGGATTAATGAGCCGCCTCACCGATCTCACCATTGCCCAAGCCAGGGATGGTCTGGATAGGGGGGATTATACGTCGGTCGATTTGACCGCGGCCCATATTGCCGCCATGGCGGCGGGGCGGGACCTCAATGCCTTTGTCACCGAAACACCGGATATCGCTCTGGCGCGTGCTGCGGAATCGGATGAACGCCGAGCAAATGGCGCCGCTAAAAGTGGCATGGACGGTATTCCCATCGGCCTGAAGGACCTCTATTGCACCGAAGGCGTTTTGACCACGGCCGGATCGCACATATTAGATGGTTTTATTCCACCCTATGAATCGACAGTAACCCGGAATTTGCAAGATGGCGGCGCCGTTATGCTCGGCAAGACCAATATGGACGAATTTGCCATGGGGTCCGCCAATGTGACCAGCTATTACGAGCCAGTCAAAAATCCGTGGTCGCTGGATGACGGTAAAGACCGGGTGCCAGGCGGCTCGTCCGGTGGTTCGGCGGCTTCGGTGGCGGGCCACTTGGCCATGGCGGCGGCAGGCTCGGACACCGGCGGTTCCATCCGCCAGCCGGCGTCTTTTACCGGAATTGTCGGTATGAAACCGACTTATGGACGTTGTTCCCGCTGGGGCATGGTGGCATTTGCCTCATCTTTGGATCAGGCCGGCCCCATGACCAGAACGGTGCGGGATGCGGCAATCATGCTGCAGTCCATGGCGGGGTATGACAAAAAGGATTCAACCAGTGTTGAGCGGGATCTTCCTGATTTCGAGGCCGCCATCACCGGCAATATTAAAGGTCTTAGAGTCGGTATCCCCATCGAATACCGCATGGAAGGCATGCCTTACGAGATCGAAGATCTTTGGCATCGTGGTGTCGACTGGATCAGAGAGGCCGGCGCTGAGCCAGTAGAGGTTTCCTTGCCCCATACCAAATATGCGCTCCCCACATATTATATCGTTGCGCCGGCAGAAGCGTCCTCAAATCTGGCCCGTTATGACGGTGTGCGGTACGGGCTCCGGGTCGATGGCGGTGACTTGAATGAAATGTACGCCAACACGCGGGGTGAAGGGTTCGGCGATGAAGTGCAGCGCCGGGTTCTTAGCGGCACCTATGTGCTGAGCGCCGGCTATTATGACGCCTATTATGTGAAAGCGATGAAGCTGCGGACATTGATTCTACAGGAATTCCAAAAGACGTTCGAAAAAGTCGATGTCCTGCTGACGCCGACGGCGCCGTCGGCGGCCTTTGCTATCGGTGAAAAAATGGACGATCCCGTGGCCATGTATCTGAATGACGTCTTTACCGTACCAGCCAGCCTTGCCGGTCTACCCGGTATATCGGTGCCCAGTGGCCTGTCGGAGGAAGGACTGCCCCTGGGTCTGCAGATGATCACCAAACCGTTTGATGAGGAAACCTTGTTCCGGGCAGCCGAAGTCCTGGAAACAGCGGCTGAATTCAAAGCCCAGCCTTCTTATCTGAGAGGGAGATCATGACGTATCTGATCGAAGGCGAAACCGGTGATTGGGAAGTGGTGATAGGCCTTGAGGTCCATGCTCAGATCGTGTCCGAGGCAAAGCTGTTTTCCGGAGCCGCTACTGAATTCGGCGCTGAGCCGAACTCCCAGGTATCTTTGGTCGATGCCGCTATGCCGGGCATGCTGCCGGTGATCAATGAGGTCTGCGTCGAACAGGCAGTGCGTACGGGGCTGGGGCTTGAAGCTGAGATCAATCTGCATTCCGTGTTCGAGCGCAAAAACTATTTCTATCCCGACCTGCCCCAGGGTTACCAAATTTCACAGTTTCTTAATCCCATCGTGGGGGAGGGGATCATTCATCTGGATATGCCCGAAGGCCCCCGCGAAATCGGGGTGGAGCGGCTGCATATGGAGCAGGACGCCGGTAAATCTTTGCACGATCAGGACCCGAAACGGACCTACATCGACCTCAATCGCTCCGGCGTGGCGCTGATGGAGATTGTCTCCAAGCCCGATCTTCGGAGCCCGGAGGAAGCCGGGGCTTATATGCGGAAGCTTCGCGCGATCTTGCGTTATCTCGGCACCTGTGACGGCAATATGGAACAGGGTTCGCTCCGTTGTGACGCCAATGTCAGCGTCCGCCATCCCGGCGAGGAGCTGCGCACCAGGGCTGAAATCAAGAACATTAACTCGGTTCGTTTCGTGATGCAGGCGATTGAACACGAAGCGGAACTCCAGGTTGAAGTCTATGAATCCGGCGGCGACGTGGTGCAGGAAACCCGTCTCTATGATCCCAACAAGGGCGAGACCCGGTCCATGCGGTCCAAGGAAGAGGCCCACGATTACCGGTACTTTCCCGACCCCGATCTGCTGCCACTGGATATCACTCAGGAATATGTGGACGCCATCAAGTCGGGTCTGCCGGAATTACCCGACGCCAAGAAAGAACGGTTTATTTCCGACTTCGAATTGGCGCCTGAGGATGCAGCTGTGTTGGTCGCGGATAAGGATTCGGCGGAGTTCTTTGAGGCCCTTGCCGAAGGCCGTAATGCCAAGCTGGCCGCCAATTGGGTGATTCATGAACTGTTCGCCGTTCTCAATAAAGAAGGTAAAAGCATCGCTGAAAGTCAGGTGAACGCCGACGATTTGGGCAAACTGATTGATCTAATTTCCGACGACACAATATCGGGGCGCATTGCCAAAGATGTTTTTGAGGTGATGGTCTCGGATGGCGGTGACCCGGCAAAGATCGTCGAGGAAAAAGGCCTGAAACAAATTACCGATACGGGCGAGATCGAAACCATGGTCGACCAGCTCATCGCCGACAATCCCGATCAGGCCCAGCAATACAAGGACGGTAATGAAAAGGTCGCCGGCTGGTTTGTTGGCCAGGCAATGAAGGCCAGTCAGGGCAAGGCCAACCCGCAGATGGTCAATGAACTTTTAAAGAAAAAACTAGGCTAGAAGGTTCGGTGCGTGGAAAAAGCGGCGAGCGTTCAATATTGCAGACCATACCGCGCCGGACGGAAAATGAAGGCAAAGGTCGATGTTTTTACCCTTCGTTCGTCGGTGCGGCCGAATCCCATTGCCATCAGTGCCGTGAAGTGGTCGAAGGCAACGATCTAACGGTGAGCTCAATGGGTTGTCTCGATAAAATATCGCTGTTGGATATCAAACGCTATACGGATCAATTGAAACCGCTAGAAAAAAAAGCAATAGAGGGCTCGATATCATGGGAGAAAACCTAAAGGAAATTGGCCTGGCCGTAATCGGTTGTGGCGTTATTGCACGGTTTCGTTCCGAGATCGCCAGGGATTATCCCGGGGTAAAATGGCTGGGACTTTGTGATCTGCGGGAAGATTTTGGCAGCAAGCTGGCCGATGATGCCAGCGCCGACTTCTTTACGACCGACATGATGGAACTGGTCAACCGGCCCGAAGTCAATGCGGTCATGATTGTCACCGAAGAAAATCGCCATTTCGATCCGGTTAAAGCAGCCATCGACGCCGGTATCAAAAAGCTGCTGATCGAAAAGCCCTTGGCGACGGAAGCTGCTGAATCAGCGGAAATTCTCAAACTTATCCAGGACAACAATATCGACGCCAGCATCGGCTATACGGTCCGGTTCAATCGCCGCTTTTTGACCGTCAAGGAACGGTTGCAGCGGGGTCAGATCGGCGATGTCCATTCTGTGGTTACACGGGCGTTCATGAACCGCATGGTGCCCATCGCCACCGTGCGCAAAACCAATGAGCGGCACAACATGTCGCCCATGGTAATCTCTGGCACTCATAGCCTGGATATGTCGCTGTGGTTCCTGGAAGGCAAGACGCCAGTGTCTGTTTACGCACAGTCGGTGGATAAAACGTTGGCCGAATGGGGCACCAAGGATTCCACTTTTGGCGTTTTTACCATGGACGACGGCACGATCTTCAGCATGAACATAAGCTGGGGCCTGCCCGAGGTCTGGCCGGGCTCGGTCTATGGGTTGGAAATCGGCATTGTCGGCAGCGAAGGTGTTATCGATATCGAGGACACCCATAGGGATGTCATTATGGCCACCAACAATCCCGTGGGTCACGGCTATAATCCGGACGGCTATGAGCCTGGTGTCGAACGGCATGTAGATTTTCTCGAAAGCTATCCGCCGGGCAGCTACCTGGATGGTCAGCTTTGGGGGGCTAACCGGGACGAAACCTTGTCCTGGTTTAACCGCATTACCACCGGCGTTCCGGGACCCCACGCCATCGCCGAAGAAGGCCATCGCAACTTGTTGCTGACCATGGCCATGGATTTGTCGGCCCGGACCGGCGAAGTGGTGAAACTGCCCAATGATTTGAATGATCTGATCGACAGGTTCTGAAGTAAACTTTTGCTTATAGAACTCTTAGGGCCGCCGCTGGTTTTTCCGGTGCGGCGTGGCAATTGGGATTGTCAGAATCAGCTGTCAGAAAGCGAATTGCTAGGCTTGAGAACCACCTGGGCGCGCACCTCCTCAACCGAACAACACGGCGTCTCAATATGACCGAAATCGGAGCTGTTTTTAACGAACGGGCGGCGCGCATTGTTGCCGAGGCCGGTGAAGTGAAACTGGAGATCAGCAGTTTGCATGTGGCGCCGTACGGAACGCTTGAAATTAATACCCCATGTCATTCGGCGTTCTCCATATCGCACCGGCAATCCCGCCCTTCATGGATATTTATCCTGAGCTGAAAGTAGATATAGATTTTGACGACAGCCTCGTCGATCTATGCCGTCTACTCCATAGACGCCATCTGTCGGCCAAAATCCGCGCCCATGTCGATTTCATGGCTGATCGCTTCGGACCCAGACCCTATTGGGACGAGATATTAAAAACTTGTTCGTTTTTATTGCAGTTAATTTCAGATGAAACTAATATTCTGAGGCGAAATTGGATATTCTGGGGAGGTGAGCCATGCTTGAAGTTTATTATTACGAGGATTCCATTTGCGCTGAAAAAGTTTTGATGACCCTGGCGGAAAAGGGTGTTGACAATTGGGTGCGCCACCACGTTCATCTCTTCAAGCATGAACAGTTCGATCCGGATTATATTACGATCAATCCCAAGGCCCAGGTGCCGACCGTAATCCACGACGGCAAGATCATCCGCGAATCCTCCATTATCTGCGACTATATCGACGATCTATACCCGGAGCCGCCCTTGAAGCCTGTTGACCGCGCCGAAATCGCCCAAATGCGGGAATGGGTGAAAGAGGTGGACGAATTCGCCTTCGAGGCTGTGGCATCTTTGAGTTTCACGGCAGTCTTTCGCGACCGCCTATTGAACATGAGCGATCAGGACCGTGCCGCATACTGGGCCGGTCAGACCCTGCTCGACCGCACTATTCGCCAGCAATCGTGTGTTTATGATGGCATTAATTCACCCTACGCCATTCGCGCCCTGGTCGCCTGGGAGCGTATTTTCGATAAGATAGAACATACTCTTGAAGACGGCAGAGATTGGCTTATGGGCGATCTGTTCAGTTTGGCGGAAATAAACTTTGCCCCCCTGATCGCCCGTACCGGCAGTATGGGAATTTTAAGCCTGTGGTTTGACAATCGGCCGAACACAATTGCCTGGTGGGAACGTATTACGGCACGGCCAAGCTTCACCGAAGGCAACGTCGGTGCGCCAGCGGAAGAACAGAAGCTTTACGCCAGCGCCGGCGCCAGCATCATAGATGCAGCACGGAAACGATTGGACGCTTACAAAGCTGACTACTCATCGGCATTGAGTTAAGAATTCCGCTAAAATTGGCGTTGGCGATTTAAACTAATTGCCTATTCGCGGGCAGGTGCGCGACGGCGCGCTAAGATCGGTCCAGCGTAGTTTGTTCTGGTACTCCACACGTCGCGGCCATCTGAGGAATACCGGGCATCCGAACGTGCTCTTGGCAGGCGCTATCTTTTCCCGGCGACGATGACTTTAGCCCAATTTCCGGCCTATTCCACCTCCATACTCAAGCCATTGCCACAGTCCCATTTGGTAGGGGTAGAGGTTTGATTGATCGGTGGATGACTTTGCCCGACGTCGCCTGATGATCGAAGGTCCATGATAAAATTTCCGCCTACGTACATACTAAATACAAAGGCGACTGGTATGCCTATGTCTGGAAATGGCAAAGCCATCGGAAAAAGGTTGTTCACCTTTAAAAGCCGAAGAAAACTCTGGTCAAGAAGTCCCGGGGCATAAAAATGAAGGGTTCGCAATTGGCAGAATACGCTCAAAAAATTAACGAACGCGTTGCCGTGGCAAAATGCTTGTCCACATCGGTGACAGATCTTGATCTTAAAATCGCCGCCGTTAAGGAAGAAGTCTGCAACTGCAAATTGGAGCCTGATGTAGCGTGGTGGGGTGATCTAAATCACGGTGGCCGGATCACCCTGGCCCGGTCCAGGTATAAAGGTAACTGGCAGTCTTTCATCAAGTTTTGAGAAACCGAAATATCGGTGCCGCTGAGCAGTGAGAAATTGGCACTATGCTATGCAAAGGTTATCTATCTGGCGGTTGTTCTGCATTGTCTGGTCGATGACGCCAAGAATGGTAAGCTGAAGCCAAATAGAGCCACAAACGAGAGCAAGTCATTGATCCCATACTGGTTGTAAGCCCGTTTTCTTCATCTACAATGGCTTATAAATTATTTCCATAGGTTTGGCCCCAGAGTGGAATTCCTTACTTTAGATTATCTGTACGCTTTGCTTATCATTTCCGCCGCTGGCGTGGTGCACGGTTTTACCGGTTTCGCGTCCGGATTGATAATAGTGCCGCTGTTGACGCTCCTCTGGGGGCCTTTGCAGGCTATTACCATTATGGTGGGTTTGACCTTTCTTGCCTCCCTACAGATCACGGTCCCGGTGCTTCCCATCGTTAATTGGCGTGCGGTGAGACCGATGATCCTGGCGGGTTTCTGCTTTACGCCGATTGGAACGGCGCTGCTGGTGGCGTTGGACCCTATGCTGATCAAAAAAATCATTGCCGTTGCGGTGCTGTTCATTACCGTCATCAGCATTTTGGGATGGCAGTACAAAGGTCCGAGCGGCTTTATTCCTGGATTTATTACCGGCGCCATCGGCGGTACCGTTAACGGTGTCGCCGGTGTGGGTGGGCCACCTTTGGTGTTGTATCTGATGTCGCTAGCTGGTACCGCGAAAGAGCATCGGGCAAACATCGCCATCATCACGACGATGATGGGATTAACGGTCCTGGCGTCGATGCTGGTTGCAGATGTTATAACTACCGAAGCGCTTATTCGCGTTGCCGTATTGGCTTTTCCCTTTATGGCCAGTGTTTGGGTCGGGACGCGGCTCTTCTTAATCCTCCCGCAAAGGGCATTCCGATTGATTATCCTTTGGATGCTCGTCGTTATAAGTTTGATGATTTTGATATCGTGAGGGCTTTGCGTCTTTGTATTGCCGGTGCGCTGGTTTTTATGGCCGGTTGCGGATAGCACAACGGTTACCTGAATCCGGTTGTGAGTCCAGCGGCACCATCTACAATGACAGTTTTTCCAATCCGTGAAAGTACTGTCGTCCGTGGATTCTCTGACCCTTGAATATGTATATGCGCTGCTGATCATATTTGCAGGCGGCGTGATCCGTGGCTTTACGGGGTTCGCGTCCGGTTTGGTCATGGTGCCGCTGTTGGCGCTACTATGGGGCCCGGTTGAAGCTATCGCTTCCGTTGTCGGGTTGGGCATATTCGCCTCCATACAAATCACCATACCGGCGATACCTTTGGTAAGTTGGCGCGACGTTCGGCCGATGATCGTGGCGGGACTTTGTTTTACGCCGGTTGGGACAGTCTTACTAATTACCCTGGACCCCGAAATCGTGAAAAAAATTATCGCTGCTGCTGTTATTTTTGTGACGGTCGTCAGCCTGATGGGGTGGACTTACAAAGGCCCGCGCGGCTTTATTCCTGGATTTATTACCGGCGCCATCGGCGGCACCGTTAGCGGTGTCGCCGGTGTGGGTGGGCCACCTTTGGTGTTGTATCTGATGTCGCTACCTGGTACCGCGAAAGAGCATCGGGCAAACATCGCCATCATCACGACGATGATGGGATTAACGGTCCTGGTCTCCATGTTGATGGCCGACGCGGTATCCAAGAAAGTTCTCATCAACGTCGCCGTGTTGGTGCTGCCCTACATGGCCAGCGTTTGGGCCGGCGCGCGTCTGTTCAACATCATACCCGCGCAGGCCTTCCGAATAATCATTTATTGGATGCTCATCGCCATCAGCCTGATGATTTTGATTTCATAATGAAAGCCGTACCAAAGAGATTTTGCTGCAATAGAATTGGACAAACAGCAGGCATTTTTAGGTGCACGGTAAATGCTGGGTTTTTGTACTCTTCGTTTTGTGCGTACGTGTGAGAAAGCCTTCTCCTACCCCGCGGGCTTTCATCTTTCGCCTTTTCCGTTACTCTCCCACCATGGAGCGCCTCAAGACCCATCTCAAAGTTGTACTGTACGCCGTTATTTTCGGAATGATCACCTATGGCTTTGTGCAGTTGGGTATGGTGGTGCACCGCCAGTTTCTTTAACGTCTTTTGGCCTTTTTCATCAGTCTGGCGAGAAGAATGTCCAGTTGGGCATTTTCTTCGCTGGTCAGCACTTCCGTAAAGCGGGCTTCGAAGTCGCGGGCGACGGGGATGATCTGCTGGTAGATTTCCTGGCCTTTGGCGGAAAGTCTGAGAACCGAGTTGCGGCGGTCGCGGTCATCCAGGCTGCGGGTGACATACCCCATTTCCACCAGACCGGAGACGGCGCGGCTCACCTGCACTTTATCCAGGTTGGCGTATTCGGCCACGTGTGACGCCGAGCAGTTGGGAAAATTACCCAAGGTCGACATTACCCGCCATTGGGGGATGGTAATGCCGAATCGGGCCTCATAGGTTATGGCGAATGACGTGGATATTTCCTTGGCCAATGTGGCCAGACGGTAGGGGAGAAAATCCCGTAGATTCAATGCGTCCGGGGCTTTTCCGTCGCCATTTTTTTTGATTCCCAAAACTTTTTGCATCCTTATCCGCCGCCGATTGGTCAGTAAAAGCTCGTCTACACATAATAACGTATATTGGTTTCAAATGAAATTATCATTGATATTAGTTGCAAATGAAACTAATATGGCAAATATAAAAGGCCTCCGATGAAAATTTCGGTTGATAAGAGATCATTTTTCCATAAACCAGTCTTAACTTGAGATAAATTTAGTAATATTTATTCGCAAATGGATTTCTAACGCTCAGGGAACACAGTCAGATGAAATCGACAGTTAAGACAGATCAGAAATACCAGACCGGGTTCGGCAACGAACTGGCGACAGAAGCTGCTGAAGGCGCCTTACCGGCCCGTGGCAATTCACCGCAAAAAGCACTTTTGGGACTCTATGCCGAACAACTGACAGGGACGGCTTTTACCGCCCCTCGGGAAGTCAACCGGCGGAGTTGGCTCTACCGAATTCGGCCTTCCGTAGTGCATGACCGGTTCGTGCCGGGTGACAGCGGCCTCATCCGGGGCGCGCCTTTCGATGGACAGCCTATCACCCCCAACCAGCAGCGCTGGGACCCGCTGCCTATGCCCGATAAGCCATCCGATTTTATTGACGGTCTGGTCACCATGGCGGGCGCCGGGGACGCCACGACCGGGTCCGGTTTGGCGGCTCATGTTTATGCCTGCAACAAATCCATGGCAGACCGATATTTCTACAATGTCGATGGCGAGATGCTGTTCGTGCCTCAACAAGGCAGGCTGCACCTCCATACGGAGATGGGTTTTATCGAGATCGCTCCCAACGAGATCGCCGTTATTCAACGGGGTATTAAATTTAGGGTGGAACTACCCGATGGCCCGTCCCGTGGTTATGTCTGTGAAAATTTTGGTGCGCTGCTGCGCATACCCAGCCTAGGTCCCATCGGTTCCAACGGTCTGGCCAACCCGCGTGATTTCAAAACGCCTGCAGCAGCCTTTGAGGACAAGGAAGGGGACTTCACCCTGACCTGCAAGATGCAGGGCAACATCTGGGATGCGCCCATCAGCCATTCGCCGTTGGATGTGGTGGCCTGGCATGGCAACTATGCGCCATACAAATACGATCTAGCGGATTACAACGTGATCGGTTCCGTCAGCTACGATCATCCGGACCCGTCTATCTTTACCGTACTGACCTCACCTACCACATCGCCGGGTACAGCCAACATCGATTTCGTTATTTTTCCGCCCCGTTGGATGGTGGCGGAAAATACTTACCGGCCACCTTGGTACCACCGCAACGTGATGAGCGAATTCATGGGACTGATCGAGGGTGAATATGACGGCCGCAAGGAGGGCTTTGTCCCCGGCGGCTGCAGCCTGCACAATTGCATGATGCCCCATGGCAATGACGGCGATGTTTTCGAGGCCGCTAGCAACGTGACGTTGATACCGGAATATATCGACAATACCCAGGCCTTCATGTTCGAGACCTGCCTCAACTACCGGGCGACCCAGTTCGCCATGGAGACGGAAATACTTCAGGATGATTACGCCGACTGCTGGCAGGGTCTGAAGAAGCATTTCCCGGGAGACGCCTCATGAGCCAGCTCAATGGAACCCATGATCCGGCTTTGAAGAGCTGGGTCAAGTCGGCCAACGAAGCCGGCGCTGACTTTCCCATCCAGAATCTGCCTTTCGGCGTCTTTCGGGCCAATGGACCGGAAGAATATATGCGGGGCGGAGTCGCCATCGGCGACCAAATTCTGGATATCGATGCCTGCCTGGACAAAGACCTTTTCGAAGGTGCTGCCAAGGAAGCCGCTCAGGCCTGCACGGGTCTGTATCTTAATCCTCTGATGGCGTTGGGGGGTAGATACTGGTCGGCTTTGCGGGCTCGCTTGTCGGAACTGCTGAGGGAAGGGGGGGCGGAAGCGGATCTGCGCGACACCCTCAGGGAATCATTAGTTCCCATGGTGGATGCGGAAATGGCGGTGCCGGCGCAAATCGGCGACTTCACCGATTTCTTCTCTTCGGTCAATCACGCCACCCACATGGGTATGATCAACCGCCCCGACAATCCCAATCCGCTGATGCCTAATTTCAAGCACGTACCCATTGCTTATCATGGCCGGTCGTCGTCAATCCGGGTTTCGGGTGAGCCCACCATACGGCCCATGGGACAGTCCAAAGCGCCCGACGCAGACTCCCCCAGCTTCGGACCCAGTAAGCGCCTGGATTACGAAACAGAGCTAGGCATATTTGTCGGCCCTGGCAACAATCTGGGCGCGCCCTTTGCCATCGATGAGGCGGAGGATCACATCTTCGGCATCAATATTCTCAACGATTGGTCGGCCCGGGACATTCAGGGTTGGGAATACCAGCCGTTGGGCCCGTTCTTGGCCAAGAACTTTGCCACCCATATCTCACCGTGGATCGTCACGCTGGAGGCCATGGCGCCGTTCCGCACCCATGCCTACAATCGTCCCGACGGCGACCCGGCGCCGTTGCCGTATTTATCATCGCCGGCAGTTGAAGAGGCGGGCGGTCTTGATATTCGGTTCGAAACGTCCATTCAAACGGCGCGCATGCGCACTGAAGGTGTGGCGCCGCAGGTGATCGGCGCGACCAATTTCAAGGACACTTACTGGACCATATTCCAGATGGTGACCCACCACGCCAGCAACGGCTGCGACCTGCATCCTGGCGACTATCTCGGCAGCGGCACTATTTCAGGCCAGGAACCGGGACAGTTTGGATCGATCATGGAAGCGTCCTGGGCCGGTCAAAGGCCCATTGAGTTGCCCACCGGCGAAACCCGCACTTTCCTGGAAGACGGTGATGAAGTGATCATGCGCGCCTGGTGTGAAAAAGAAGGGGCGGTGAGGATCGGGCTCGGCGAGTGCCGGTCGAAAGTGAAACCGCCCGGACCAATTTAAATAAGTCATTATTTTAATGAAATAGGTAACGATATGAAATTCTCCTTAATCCTCTATGGACTTCACTGGCTGTTTAAAATTACGGCGTGGCGGTACCCGGCTTTCCGGGCACGGCTTAGGGAGAAAAACCTCGTTGCCCAAATCAGGATCAACGACGGAAGCGCCGGGCGTTACTTTACTTTCAAAGACGGCCGTGTGACGTCAAAAGTCGGTATACATCCGGATCCCGACATCTGCATGGGCTTTAAGGACGTGGATATTGGCTTCCGTCTGTTGGTGCCACCGGTGGATTACCAGCAGCAAATAGATGCCCAGAAGGAATTCAACCTGACCATGGCGGGCTCGGATGAGGACGCCTTCTGGTTTGCCCAGACGGTGATGCTGACCCAGAATATCGGCTGGAAATATGGCATCGATATGCCTGCCGGCGTGAAACGCTATACCAGCATGACCAATGGCGGTCCGGTTTTCGTTTACGTCAAGGACGGCAAACTGATCCGCACCACTACCATCGATTTCGATGACAGCGATCCCGGTACCTGGACCATCGAGGCCCGTGGTAAAAAGTTCACGCCGCCTCGAAAGACCACGCTTTCGCCCCACGGTCAGAACTGGAAGTCGGCGGTCTATTCTCCAGACCGAATTTTGTACCCGCTGAAACGGGTGGATTTCGACCCGAATGGGGAGCGTAACTGCGAAAACCGGGGCGTCTCCGGATATGAGCGCATCAGCTGGGACGAGGCCCTCGATATCGTTGCCGGGGAGATCAAACGCATGAAGCGGGATTACGGGCCCGGCGCCATTGCATCTTCCCATGGCTCCCACCATACCTGGGGCAATATTGGTTATTACCTTTCGGCCAATTTTCGCTTTATGAATTTGGTCGGTCATACCGAGGTCCACCATAACCCGGACAGCTGGGAGGGCTGGTATTGGGGCGGTCTCCATCATTGGGGTCACAGTCTGCGGGTTGGCATGTCGGAGAGCTACGGCACCGTCGAAGACCTCCTCAAGCATTGCGAGATGGTGGTATTCTGGTCGAGCAATCCGGAATCCACGTCCGGTAATTATGCATCTCAGGAAGGCTCCATCCGCCGCCAGTGGCTGAAGGAATTGGACATCGATTTCGTCCATATCGATCCCCATTACAACGATACGGCCCAGATGCTGGGCGGCAAGTGGCTGGCGCCCAAGCCGACGACGGACCCGGCCATGGCCATGGCCATCGCTTATGTCTGGATCACAGAAAATCTTTACGACAAGGACTATGTAGAGAAGCGCACCGGGGGGTTTGACAAATGGAAAGCCTACATCCTCGGCGATGAGGATGGTGTGCCCAAATCGCCCGAATGGCAGGCCGATGAAACCGGCATTGCCGCCAAGGACGTGCGTGCTCTGGCCCGTTCCTGGGGAAACAAAAAAACCTATTTGTCCGCTGGCGGCGCCGGCAATGGCTACGGTGGGGCCTGCCGCAATCCTACGGGGATTCAATGGTCGCGGACGATGATCTGCCTCATGGCCATGCAGGGTATTGGCAAGCCCGGGGTTAATCTGGGCAATATGCAGCGGGCGACCCCCCTTGATCTGAATTTCTATTTTCCCGGTTATGCCGACGGCGGCATGTCGGGCGATCTTCAAGGCACGGCGCTTTCGGTATCCCTCTATCAGCGCATGCCGCAACTACCGACCATCAATACCAACAGTCAGAAAATTCCGCGCCTGCAATTGCCGGAAGCTATTCTGGAAGGCAAGGCTGAAGGTTACGCCTGGAACGGAAAGACCATCGAAGCCCAGTTCGACAAAATTGTCTATCCCAAAAAGGGCCAGGCGCCGGTGAAGATGATATACAAGTATGGCGGCTCCATGTTCGGCACCATGAGCGACACCAACCGTTATGTAAAAATGTACCGTACACCCAAGCTGGAATTCGTCGTCAATCAATCCATTTGGTTGGAAGGGGACGCCAAGTTTGCCGATATTATCCTGCCTGCCTGCACCAATCTGGAACGGCCGGACATTTCTGAGTGGGCCGGCATCGGTGGTTATACCCATCACGGCCAGAACCAGCTCAACCACCGGGTCATTACCTTCCAGCACAAATGTATCGAACCCCTGGGCGAGTCAAAATCCGACTATCAGATTTTCCTCGAGCTGGCCAACCGGTTGGGCCTCGGGCTTTTGTTCTCGGAAGGCATGAGCGAAATCGACTGGGTGAAACGGATGTTTGACTCATCTGACTTGCCGCAGAAAATTTCCTGGAAGGAATTCATCCGCAAAGGCTACTACGTGGTGGAACCTCTGAAAGAGGAATTGCGTTCGCCGGTTTCATTCCGCTGGTTTGCCGAAGGCAAGAAAAAGAACGTGCCGGAGCCCCATCCTTTGCCGGCCGACTACACGGAAGAATTCCTCAGTGGCCTGCAGACCCAATCGGGCAAGATCGAATTCGAGTGCAATACGTTGAAGCGTTTCGATCCCGACGATTCCGAACGTCCGCCCATCGTTAAATATATGCCGTCCTGGGAAGGTCCGCGGACGACTGAGATGATCGGTAAATACCCGTTGCAAATGATCACGCCCCATGCCCGCTTCAGCTATCACAGCCAGGGAGATGGCAAAGACGCCTATATCAATGATATCGTTGATCATCGTATCGAAGTGGACGGATATTTCTATTGGACCCTGCGCATGAACGACAAAGACGCTGAGACCCGAGGCATTAAAATGTGCGACCTAGTGAAGGTTCATAATCACCGGGGCGCCGTGGTCTGCGCCGCCATGCCTACCAAGCGATTGCGGCCCGGTATCGTGCATGGCTATGAATCCTGCGCGGTTTACGATCCTTTGGGCGATCCGGGTTATTCTGTGGATCGGGGCGGTTGTCTCAACCAACTGACATCCAAGCGCACCCAGGCCAAGCAGACCCACTCCATGGCGACCAGTGCAGCTTTGGTGGAAGTAGAACCCTGGGATGGCAGCAGCGAACTAGCGACAAAAAAAGCAATTCGACGCGAACCCGTCCCTGCCGAATAGTGTATAATGTGGCCAGAAATTTTTAATCAGCCAGATAACTGTCCAGATCAATCCCCGGATTGACTACTTGGGCGCGGCGGTAGTCGTCTTTGCTGTCGATTGGGCAGGTAGCGTCGATGGCCAGTTTGGATTTGTAGTGCCGGTTGGGATCTCTGGAAAAACCCATCAAGTTACCGATGATGTTAGTATCCTCTTCCAACCGCGTTCGCGTCACAACCGCCCACATGACATCGTTCATATTCAAGAGGTCAACATCCTCGTCAACGGCGATGCAGATCTTGACAAATGGAACTTCGCCGAAGGCAGCCAGAATGGCGTTCATGGGTTCGCCCTCGAAACGTTTGCTCATCTGAATGATGCAGATCATTAAAAACGGATCGAGGGAAACATCCTTAACCCCGGAAGCGGCCTTGCGCGCTGCCTTAAGCACATCGGCCATGCGCGGTATTGACAAAAGAATATTCTCGTCACCCGAACCGGACAGTATAGCCTGATAGATCGGGTTCTTACGGGTGGTTATGTGCTGAACTTTAAAAATGTTACGGTCTTCAACCAAAGGATAGTAACCGAGCCAATCGCCGATTGGGCCTTCGGGTTCTTTTCTGTCTGGAAAGATCACCCCTTCAAGAATTATTTCCGCATGGGCCGGCACGTCCACGTCGATACTATCGCACTTCACTAATTCAAGTGGTTCGCCTCTCAGTGCCCCCGCCAATTCAAATTCGTCAAAATGGGTATGGGCGGCCGTTGCCAGCATCTCTATGGGGTGGAGGCCAATTACCACCGCCATCTCGGCCGCTTTTTCATGGTTTATCCGTTTCTCGAAAATATCGAAGCCTTGAGCGCTGGGTAACATTCTTAACGCCAGTTCGTCTTTGGATTTTAGTTGAAGACTGTAATAGCCGGCATTTTGCCGACCCGATTCCGGGTCTTTCTGAATACAGGCGCCGCCCGTGATATAGGGTCCCCCATCTTCCTCATGGTAAGTAAAAATTGGCATTTTATGAAGATTGATGGAGCTTTCGACTACCTCTTTTACAGGAGCTGTCTCAACCTTAACGGCGGGCAGGTTGGTTGACGATCGATCGCTAAACCATTCAATAATACTCTGATTGCCACAGCCTAGGGCCTTCTCAATCCAATCTCGGGATGCCAGGGTGTTGCCAATGACCTTCATCGAACTGCCGGTAATGCTTTCAAAGAAAAGAGCCTTTCCCCTTTTTACGCTCATTTTAAGCAGCGCTGGTGCTTCCGTTTTGGGATCAACATTTTTATCGATGTGGAAAAGCTCACCAGCTTTTCGCAGCTTGTCCAGATAGGCACGGAGGTCTTTTTCGGCAGTCATTTTAAGCCACTCCTCTGATCTTGTTGACATCATTTGAACTTGAAGAAGTCAGGAAATTAGAGGAAATTCATGGGGAAATCATGCAAAAACAGAGGTCCTTGAAATTTGATGCCGGATCATGAACTGGCGTTTGACATAAATAAGATCGATCAGGATTTTCTTGACGATCCTTATCCTGTTTACCGGAAGTTGCGGGAGCAAGCACCCGTTTACCGCAATCCCGACGGAACGTTTATTCTCACCCGCTTTGCCGATGTGGTGAAAGCCTTCAAACATCCGGGCATGAGTTCCGACAAGACGGTCGACTTCAAGCCTAAGTTTGGTGACGGGCCTCTCTATACCCATCACACGACCAGCCTGGTGTTCAACGACCCGCCCGTCCACACGCGAGTTCGCAAGTTGTTGGCTAGCGCTTTTTCTCCCAGAAAGTTGACGGAGTTGGAACCCCTGGTGGAGCAAGTAATAAATAATCTTCTAGACCGCCTGGAAAGGCAAGGGGAGTTTGACATCATTGAGGACTACGCTCTAGCTCTGCCGACAGAAGTTATATCCTACATGCTGGGTGTGCCGGAAGAACACCGTCATCTTCTCCACAATTATTCCAACCTGATATTGGGTGCCCTTGATCCCGTCGTACCGCCCGAAAAATTGCAGGCCGGGCATGATGCGGTGGAGGAGTTTGGTGCCATGCTGGAAGAACTGATCCAAGTGCGGCGGAAAATGCCGGGCCAGGCCGGCCAGGGCGAAGTTTTAGCAGCTTTGATCTTTGGTGAAATTGACGGCGAGAAATTGACCCCTGTAGAACTTGTGCAGAACTGTATATTTCTTTTGAATGCCGGCCATGAGACCACGGCCAATCTTGTAGGAAACGGCATTTCCATCCTGCTAGATTATCCTGATCAGTTGAAACGATTACAGAATGATCCTGGCCTTATCAAAACCGCTGTTGAAGAATTTCTCCGCTTCGAGAGTCCTCTTCAGATTGGAAACCGCAAGGCCACGGCCGATGTTGAGTTCGGGCCGGAAGATGCAACAGTGACCATCCCCAAGGACGCTTTTATCCACACCTGCATCGGCGCAGCCAACCGGGACCCGGAAGAATTTGACAACCCGGAATCCGTGGACGTCGGCCGCGCGCACAATCCGCAGATTGCCTTCGGTATTGGCAAGCATATCTGCATGGGTAATACGCTGGGCCGCATCGAAGGCCGTATTGCCATCGGCAAGTTTGTTGACCGTTTTCCTAAATTGAGAAAAAACGGCGAGAAGAAATTTCACGGCCGTGCCCGTTTCCGAGGTCTGGACAAACTTCCTGTCGCAGTGACGTGATTTTACGTCCTAAAACCTGGCTGTCGGCTACTGACCGTGATAGCTATCACCAGCCCCAGTTTTCCGGATTTGCAGACGTTCAGCTAGATTAACGCCTCCTGAATTCGAAACATGCCAGGCTCGAAGAATCCTTTGGCACGGAACCCGAGAAATCCTATTCCTGGCAACTCCTGTGAGCCTGCTGTTGGATTGTTCATTGAAACCGTATTCGTCTTACTACCCAGAGGTCGTTTACACTTAATTCTCAAAAAGGGAAAATTATGAACAAAACGTCGAAATCCAAACTGATCTTCGAAGGGCAAGTCCTGCATTTTGCAGCCTTGGCAATCCTTTTAGGTGCCATATACGCATTGCGCGACACGCCCGGGTTCCGAACTGGTTCTTTTTTGGGCCTTTCTACATCCTGCTGGGTCGTCCTGGTAATTGCCGATGCGGTAATTCACCAAGTCTATGTTTGGTTCTGCTGGCGGGTGCAACTTCATGACCAGGCGCTGACCCGATGGTTCGGGGAAAAGGCCTTTGATCTTTATGCCGCCCTGTTTACCGTTTTATTCGTTCTAAGACCAATGCTCGTTTTTTCGCTGGGCTGGTCAAATCGGGGAACCCTCGATCTCAATGCCTGGATCGGCTTCTGTGTTTCGGTG
>PVBE011455088.1_pt1 | contig 24507 bp, 17 predicted proteins | sample 1631181 | NCBI WGS metagenome assembly PVBE01 (sample SAMN08397723, study PRJNA350692) | Marine metagenome, whole genome shotgun sequencing project. | isolation source: water | place: Pacific Ocean | collected 2012-04 | reverse complement strand
TCGCTGCAGGCCGGCCTGAAAGACGCGCCGTTCACGGTCTCCGACGTCGACGTTCGCCAGGCGACGCGCACGCCCTACCCGCCCTTCACGACGTCGACGCTGCAACAGGAGGCCAACCGCAAGCTCGGCCTGAGCGCGCGTGACACGATGTCGGCCGCGCAGCGGCTCTACGAGCGCGGCTTTATCACCTATATGCGGACCGACTCGGTCCACCTGTCGGGCCAGGCGATCACCGCGGCGCGCGGCCTGGTCGAGCGGCGCTACGGCAAGGATCACCTGAGCAAGTCACCGCGCCAGTTCACGACGAAGTCGAAGGGCGCGCAGGAGGCCCACGAGGCGATCCGGCCGGCCGGGAACCAGATGCCCACGGCCCGGGAGCTCGACCTCAAGGGGGCCGACGCGCGACTCTACGAGCTGATCTGGATGCGCACGGTCGCGTCACAGATGGCGAACGCACGGCTGTCGTTCACGACCGTCCGGGTCGAGGCGACCGACCCTGGCAGCGGCCGTCGAGCCGAGCTGCGCGCGTCCGGCCGAGTGGTCGACTTCCCCGGGTTCCTCCGGGCCTACGTCGAGGGATCGGACGATCCGGAAGAGGCGCTGGACGACCAGAACAAGCCCCTGCCGCGCGTCGCCAAGGGCGACTCGGTGGCGTGCCAGAAGCTGGAGGCGGTCGGTCACGAGACGAAGCCGCCGGCGCGGTACACCGAGGCGTCGCTGGTCAAGGCGCTCGAACGCGAAGGCATCGGACGGCCGAGCACGTACGCGACGATCATCGATACGATCAAGGACCGCGGCTACGTCGTCGTCCGCTCCAAACAGCTGGTCCCGACGTTCACGGCGATGGCCGTCACGCGACTTCTCGAAAAGACCCACTCCTCGGTCGTCGATGTCGAGTTCACGGCCGACATGGAGAAGGTGCTCGACGCGATCGCCGACGGCGAGGACGCCGCGGGCTTCCTGGCGCGCTTCTACAGCGACAACCTGCAGACCGGCCTGCGGGCGGGCGAGGATCTGAACCCTCGCGACATCTGCACGATCGCCTACCCGGCGGGTTTCGGGGTCCGCCTCGGACGCTTCGGTCCCTTCGTGGAGGTCGGTCCCGCCAGCAACGGCAAGCCGATGACGCTGTCGCTTCCGGACAGCGTGGCACCGGCGGACGTGACGCCCGAGCTGCTCGAAGAGCTCCGGGAGCGCAAGGAGCGAGGAGACGAGCCCATCGGGCAGGATCCGGAGTCGGGACTGCCGATCTACCTGCTGGACGGGCGGTTCGGGCACTACGTGCAGCTCGGTGAGACCGACCCGGACGGCGAGAAGCCGAAGCGGGTCTCCCTGCCCAAGGGGTGGAAGGCCGCCGACGTGGACGTCGACCGCGCGTTGCAGCTCTTGCGACTGCCGCGCATCCTCGGCAACCACCCGGACGACGGCGAGGAGATCCGCGCCGGCATCGGCCAATACGGCCCCTACGTCGCCCACGGTCGAACGTTCGCGTCGCTCAAGAAGACCGACGACCTGCTGACCGTCACCTACGATCGGGCCCTCGAGCTGCTGGCGGAGAAGCTGCGCAAGGCCAGCCGCGGACGGGAGCCCCTCCGCGACCTCGGCAAGCACCCTGACGACGGCGCCCCGGTTCTCGTCTTCGACGGTCGATACGGGCCGTACGTGAAGCACGGCAAGACGAACGCTTCGCTGCCGAACGGCGCGAGCGTCGAGGAGCTGGAGCTGGCCGTGGCCCTGCAGCTGCTCGAGGCTCGGAAGAAGGCGCCCAAGAAGCGGCGCTCGACCGGCGGACGTCGAAAGAAGAAGTAGCAGCCATGACCCTGACCGCGGGCGTTGCGACTCGGGACATCACCGCGTTTGTCGATGGCATTCCGCTGATGGGATGGGCCATACACCACAACGTGGCTCGCTCGGTCGCGATGCCGCTGGCGTGCCGGGCATTCGTGCTCGCCGAAGGCCGACGTCGCATCGCGTACGCATGCTGCGAAATCGCGATCATGACCGACGCAGTCCGCGACGCCGTGCTGGAGCGCCTGGCCCTGCACCGCCCGGATCTGGAGATCGGCGATGGCGATCTCACGCTCGCGGCGACGCACTCTCACAGCGGGCCGGGCGGCTACTCCCACCACCTCTTCTATAACCTGACGAACCCCGGGTTCTCGCCTCGGGTCCTCGGGGAGATCGTCGACGGGATCTTCGGCGCGATCTGTGAGGCCGCGGACACGGCGGAGCCTGCCGAGGTGCGGGTCGGGAAGGCCCTGATCGACGACGAGAGCCCGGTCGCGTTCAACCGCTCGATCGAGGCGTACAACGCCAACCGGGACGTGATCCCCGTGACCTGGCGCAATCGCCACCGGGCGACGAATCGCGAGCTCGTGTTGATGCGGATCGACAGCCCCGAGGGTCGCCCCATCGGGGCGATCAACTGGTTCGCGGTTCACGGCACCAGCATCCACAGCGACCACACCGTCGTGCACCCGGACAACAAGGGGGTCGCGGCGCGCCTCTTCGAGGAGCACGTCCGAACCGCGCACTCCGCCCCGGGATTCGTCGCGGCGTTCGCCCAGGGCGCGGCCGGCGACGTGTCGCCCAACTTCCGCTACGACCGGCGGCGGCGCCTGATGGTCGGCGCGAGCAAGGACGACCTCGAGAGCGCGCACATCAACGGATCGGTCCAGTGCGATGCCGCTATCGAGGCGTTCGCTGACGCCGGACGTGCCCAACCCGAACCGGCGCGGGTCGCGCTCGTCACGCGGTGGGTCGACTTCACGAATGCCGTCGCGGAGCCGACCTTCACAGAAGGGGTCAGCGCGTGCCGCACGGGGCCGGCGCGGGTCGGCCTCACGTTCCTGGAGGGAACCCTCGAGGGGCCCGGCCCGCTGCTCCGCGTGCCGGCGGTCGCCCGCGTCGGGTCGCGTGTCGCTCGTCTTCGCAACACGTTCCGGCGGGTAGTCGGTCGTCGCCTCGGCAGCGACTTCGACGACGTCCACGGCGAGAAATACCCCTTCCTGGACACCGGAAGGGGAGGACGGGGCCTCGCTTTCGGCGTGTTCCGGTCGGGCCGACCGCTGGCACCCGGCTTCCTGGACCCGGTCGTACGCGCGGTGAAGGACCTGGCCCGGATCGACGCGGTCGGGGACGGCCCGTGGACGCCGAACGTGCTTCCGGTACAGCTGCTCGTCATCGGCGGGCTCGCCGTCGCGACGTTGCCGGCCGAGCCGACCACCCAGGCGGGGCGCCGGATGCGTCGAGCCCTCGTGCGGACGCTCGAGGACCAGGCGATCTCCCGGGTCGTGGTGGCGGGCTATTCGAACGCCTACTCCGGCTACGTCACGACGGCCGAGGAGTATGCTCAGCAGCGGTACGAGGGAGCGAGTACCCTCTTCGGGCGGTGGACGTTGGCGGTGTACCAGACGGTGCTCGACCGGTTGGCTTCCGACCTCGGTGATGGACCGGATACTGACGACTTCGCCAGCAAGCAGCGCCCCCACCTCCGCACCCGGCACGAGGTCTGGGGTCAGGTCTGGCCCGGAGACCCGGTCGCCGGCCGACCGTAGATTCCCGGTCGGCTCGTGCAGGCCGCCTACGTCCACCCGGGCCCACTCGGCCGAGCGGTGGATCCACGCCTTGACTTGACGTCCCAAATCATGGATGTAGCCAGCGCAATAGCAGAGGTGAGGTCGGTCGGCGTGCGGCTCGAGAGACTTCGACACCACCATCGGTCGCCGCCCCCAGCCAAGCGTTCACATGGCGAAAGAAGAAGGAATCGAGGTCATCGGGACCGTCAAGGAACCGCTGAAGAACGCGATGTTCCGCGTGGAGTTGGAGAACGGGCACGAAGTGCTCGCTCACGTCTCCGGCAAGATGCGCCGTCACTTCATCCGGATTCTCCCCGGAGACACGGTCAAGCTCGAGCTGAGCCCCTACGATCTGACGCGGGGCCGCATCATCTATCGCGAGGCCTGAGGCCCGCGCTCCGAGCGGCCACGACGCGCCGTCGCTCGGACGACACCCGGATTGACACAGCGCGTCATGGGGCGTAGTGTCCCCGCGGTTTCTGGTGAGTAATCACTGACTTCCGCCCCGGGAACAGCATGACGACCCGCACGAGCGGCCTCGGCACGCGCGGCAAGCGTGTCGCGATCGTCGCCGGCCTTCGTACGCCCTTCGCCAAGCAAGCGACCTACTTCCGCAAGACCACCGCTCGCGAGCTCGGGCAGATGGCCGTCGCGGAGATGATCGCCCGAACTGACATCGACCCGAAAGGCGTCGAGCAGTTGGTGTTCGGGCAGGTCGCCCCGTCGGTCGAGGCCCCGAACATCGCGCGTGAGATCGTGCTGGGAACCGGCATGGACCGCGGCACCGACGCGTACAGCGTGTCGCGCGCCTGCGCGACGAGCTTCCAGTCGACCGCCAACATCGCGGAGTCGATCCTGGCGGGTGCGATCTCGGTGGGTGTCTCCGGCGGCGCCGACAGCGCCTCGGTCGTTCCGATCACCGTGTCGCAGAGGCTGGCCATCGCACTCGTGGGGCTCACCAAGGCGCGCACGGCCGGGCAACGCCTGAAGATCCTGTCCGGGCTCCGTCCGAAAGACCTCGCGCCGGTGCCGCCGGCCATCGCGGAATTCTCGACCGGCCTGACCATGGGTCAGAGTGCCGAGCAGATGGCCAAAGACCACGGCATCCCGCGCGATGAGCAGGACGCCCTCGCGCACCGTTCCCACACCCTGGCGGAGCGCGCGTGGAACGAGGGGAAGCTCGACCCCTTCGTCCTGCACGCTCACGTCGCTCCCTTCAAAGCCTCGCTCTCGCGGGACGGCTGCATTCGCGAAGGCTCGGATCTGGCAGCCTACGCCCGACTCAAGCCGGCGTTCGACCGGAAGCACGGGACGATCACCGCTGCCAGCAGCTCACCGCTCACGGACGGGGCCGCCGCGCTCCTCGTGATGCGCGAAGACCGGGCCAAGGCGCTGGGGCTCGAGCCGCTCGGGTTCGTCCGCAGTTACGCGTTCGCTGCGCTCGACCCACGCCGCGACCTGCTGATGGGCCCAGCCTACGCCAGCCCGATCGCCCTCGATCGAGCGGGTGCGAAGCTGGGGGACATGACCTTGATCGACATGCACGAAGCGTTCGCCGCACAGGTGCTCTGCAACCTGAAGGCGTTCGCCTCGAAGGAGTTCGCCCGCGACGTCCTCGGCCGGTCGGCGCCGCTGGGTGAGGTCGACATGGAGAAGTTCAACGTCTGGGGCGGCTCGATCGCGTTCGGTCACCCATTCGCGGCGACCGGCGCCCGCATGATCATGCAGACCCTCGCGGCGCTCCGCGAGCGCGGGGGCGGCCTGGCCTTGACGACGGCGTGCGCGGCCGGTGGCCTTGGCGCCGCGATGGTCCTGGAGGTGGCGTAATGACGAACCGAGCGAAAGAACGCGCCCTGACCCTCGACGTTGGCGACGACGGCATCGCGATTGTGACCCTGGACGTGCCGGGCGAGTCTCAGAACACGCTCAAGGACGAGTTCCGGGACGAGTTCGCCGAAATCCAGACCCGCATCGAGCAGTCCGACGCCGTGCGGGCGGTCGTCATTCGTAGCGGCAAGCCCGACTCGTTCCTCGCCGGCGCCGACATCGCGATGTTGGAGTCGGCGAAGACCGCGCGGGAGGCCGCAGACCTGTCGCGTGGCGGGCAGCGGGCGTTCGACCGGCTCGCCGAGTCGCCGGTCCCCGTCGTCGCCGCGATCCATGGCCCCTGCCTCGGTGGCGGGTTGGAGCTCGCCCTCGCCTGCACGTCGCGGATCTGCTCGGACGACAGAACGACCGCGTTGGGATTGCCGGAATGCCAGCTGGGCCTCTTGCCGGGCGCCGGCGGCACCCAACGTCTCCCTCGCCAGGTCGGGGTGGCGGCAGCACTCGACATGATGCTGACCGGTCGGAAGATCCGCGCAAAGCGAGCCCGCAAGATGGGGCTCGTCGACGAGGTCGTCCCGGCGTCCATCCTCCTCGATGTCGCGATTCGCCGCGCGGCGTCGCTGGCCGACCGCCCCGAATCGAAGGCGACGGCGCTCACCCGCGTGGGCAGGTCGTTCATGAAGCTCGGGACCTCGAAGGGGGCGACCGAGCTCGCGCTGGAGGACAACCCGCTCGGCCGCAAGATCCTCTTCCAACAGGCACGCAAGAAGATCGCCGCGCAGACCCGCGGCAACTACCCCGCGCACGAGCGCATCATCGACGCCGTCGAGATCGGGCTCGACGAAGGAATGCGGGCGGGCCTCGACGCCGAAGCCCTCTTCTTCGGTGATCTCGTCGTCTCACCCCAGGCGAGAGCGCTGATCGCCATGTACTTCGGCATGACGGCGCTGAAGAAGGAGTCGGGCGCTCGGAACAAGCGGACCCGGCCTCGCCCCGTCTCGACGGTCGGCGTACTCGGCGCCGGTCTGATGGGCGCTGGGGTCGCCTACGTGACCGTCGACCGCGCCGACATCGACGTGCGCATGAAAGACCAGGATGACGAGGGCTTGAGTCGAGGACTGGCGGCCGTGCACAAGATCCTGTCGAAGTCCGTGTCCCGGAAGCGGATGTCGCGGCTGGACGCCGATCGACAGTTGCGCCGCATCAGCACGACCACGGGCTACGGTGGTTTCGAGCGCTGCGACGTCGTGATCGAAGCGGTTCCCGAGATCCTGGAGCTCAAGCACCGGGTGTTGCGCGATATCGAGCGGCGGTGCGAAGACGACGTGATCTTCGCGTCGAACACGTCGTCGATCCCGATCGCGCGCATCGCCGAGGCCTCCGGTCACCCGGAGACCGTGATCGGCATGCACTACTTCTCGCCCGTCGAGAAGATGCCGCTGCTCGAGATCATCAGGACGAAGCAGACCTCGGACAAGGTCGTGGCCACGTGCGTCGCCCTCGGCAAGAAGCAGGGCAAGACGGTGATCGTGGTCAACGACGGCGTCGGCTTCTACACGAGTCGGATCCTGGCCCCCTACATGAACGAGGCGGCCTATCTACTCGCCGAGGGCGTGCCGATCGATCGCATCGACGAGGCGCTGATGGACTGGGGCTACCCGGTGGGGCCGATCACCCTGCTCGACGAGGTCGGCATCGACGTGGCCGCCAAAGTCGGGCCGATCATGGTCGACGAGTTCGGCGCTCGCATGGAGCCCCCGGGCGCCACGGATCTGCTGGTCGGGGACGATCGCCTCGGTCGCAAGAACAAACGCGGATTCTATCGGTACGGCGGCAGAGAGGGTGGCCCGAAGAAGGTCGACGAGTCGGTCTACGCGCTGCTCGACGTCTCCCCGAACAACCTGATGGACCCGACCACGATCGCCGAGCGCTGCGGTCTCCAGATGATCAACGAGGCGGCGTTCTGCTTGCAGGAAGGCATCCTGACGAGCCCCCGCGATGGCGACATCGGGGCGATCTTCGGCCTCGGGTTCCCACCCTTCCGTGGCGGGCCGTTCCGGTACGTCGACCACGTGGGGGCCGCCGCGATCGTGAACCGGCTCCAACAGTTCCGGGACAGCCACGGGATCCGTTTCGAACCGGCCGAGATCCTGGTCGAGAGGGCGCGGTCCGGGCGGCGGTTCCACGACTGAACCGGGCCCGGGTCGGGACGGCCCGCTCACCGGCGGCGGCGGCGTGGAGACGTGGCCTGGCCCGCAGGGGGATCGCAGCGTCGAGGATCTTGGGTTGCCTCAGGGGTGTAGACCGGCTCTGCGAGCCGGGGGCGAGATAGGATCTCGCCCTTGAGGGGGAGTGGCCCGGACTTTGCGGCCGCCCTGGCCTGTCCCGTGCCGGATTTGCGAGGCGGCGTCCTCACGTTCTATCGTGAGACAGTCCACCGTGCTCCACCCACGTGCTGCCGTGTCGCGTCGCGCCGCTCTCATCATCGCCCTGGCCGTCCTGTCTATCGGAGCGGCGACCTTCGCCACCCCGGCCATGCTCGTCTCGACCGCGGGACCGGCCGTCGAAGCCTCCCCCTGCGGGACTCCGGAGATGCCGCGGCCGCCGGGCCGTCGCTTCTTCGGCGCGGTCGAGCGTCTCGACTTCGCGAGTCGTTTCCCGGTGCTCGGTCGACGTGCCGCCGAGGAATCGACCGAGGCCGCCCTCGCCTGCCTGGAGACCTATCGCTCCCGGTGCGCGGAATTCCGCGATCCCGCACTCGAAGCGGCCCGAGCCGCCGTCTCGGCCCGCCTCGCACCAGCGAGCGAGTCGGACGCAGTCGACGCCGCTGCGGGGCGGACACGCTGGCAGGCTCACGTCGACCGCGAGGGTCTGGAGATGTTCTGCGAACGGTGGGCGGACTGGCGTGAGTGGTTGTCGACGCACGATGTCGACGCCGCCGGCGCTTGTGCTCTCTGCGCAGACTTCGACTGACGCGGCCCTCCACCAGGCCGGCTCCGTTCCGGCTTCGCTGAATCGCCGTCCGACGATCGGGTGCTTGATCAGCCGAACACCACGAGGGTGAGATCCATCACGTTCGTGCCCGTCGGCCCGGTGCGCAGGTGGTCTGCGGCAGCGGCGAGCACCGGGTAGCTGTCGTTGTCCCGCAGCGCACGGTCCGGATCCAGTCCGGCTGCGCGGATGCGAGCGATCGTCTGGCCGTCCACGACCGCGCCGGCGACATCGGTAGGGCCATCGACCCCATCGGTGCCGGCAGCGAGTACGACGACGTCAGAGATACCGGCTGCCATACCCGCAGCGGCGAGCGCGACCTCCTGGTTGCGCCCCCCGGATCCCGTACCGCGCACCCGGACCGTCGTCTCTCCGGCGAACACGAGGGCGACAGGCCGTCGGTCGGGCCGGGCGGCAGCCAGGGCGCCGACGAATCGTCCGAACCCGGCGGCGTCGCCGGCGACACTCGTCGATAGGATTCGGGCCTCGAAGCCGAGTGTCGAGAGTGCGTCGGCAGCGCCGCGAGCCGCGTCCGCGCACGTGCAGACGACTTCGTGTTCGACGGCGCTTCCTGTCGGCCCGGCGCCGTCCAGCGCGGTGCGCACAGCATCGCGCACCGCGACCGGAAGGCGCTCTACGACTTCGGGCCGACTGAGGGTCGCGAACGCGAGCCCGGCATCCGAGCGGCGCACCACGGTGGGACCGGACGCGATCACCTCGAGCGGGTCGCCGACCACGTCCGAAGCGACCAGGCTCAGCACCGGCGCCGGTGCCGAGGCGCGTGCGAGACCGCCACCGCCGACGCGCCCGAGGCGCGCGCGAATGGCGTTCACCGCGGCAACCGGGAGCCCGGCGTCCATCAGGACGGTCGAGGCCGCCGCGCAGTCGTCGACCGAGAGGCCGGCGACGGGGACGGCGGCGAGCGCGCTCCCGCCGCCGGACACCAGGGCGATCACACGGTCTTCGAGGCCGAGTCCGTCGACGACATCGAGGATTCGCTCACCGGCCGCGGCGCTCGCGTTTCCGGGCACGGGGTGATCCCCGGCCAGGACCTCCAACGGACCGACCCGGACCCCATGCGTGCCGGGCGGCCCCACGACCACGCCGCCGTCGATGCGGTCAGCGAGCACGTCGACCACACCCCGCGCCATCGGGACCGCTCCCTTGCCGAGACCGACCACGACCACCTGCCCGGCGGCGCCCGCGACGAAGCGCTGGATCAGCGCCTCCGCAGACCGGGTCGCACGTTCGAGGTCTGCGGCGGCGACGCCCGCATCGAAGGCGGTGCGAGCGGCCGCGCGGAGGCGAGCGACCCCGGATGCGGCGGCAGCGCTCACGACTCCCGCTGACGGGTGTGCCGTGCCACCCGACGGCGCGGGTCGAGACCGGTTTCGCTCATCGGGACCGGGAGGGGGAAGACGGACGAATGGTGACCGACCGGGCGAGGGTCTGTCTACCATCGCGATGGCGTTGGGCGGCCGGTGTTCCGAAGCGCGGTCGACCGGCTTGCGACGGACCGGGGAGGGGACTAGAGACGCCGGTGTGTGCGACGGGTGCAACGCTCGACGCGGGCGTGCCGCCTGTCATCCTCCTGGATTGAACCCCGAACCGGAGACCGCGATGAGCACGCGAACCGAAAGCGACTCGATGGGCACGATCGAGGTATCGACGGATCGATACTGGGGCGCGCAGACGCAGCGTTCGCTGCAGAACTTCGAGATCGGGGACATCCGCATGAAGCGCCCGCTGATCCGGGCGTTCGGCATCTTGAAGTTCGCCGCGGCGGCCACGAACGAGAAGCTCGGGCTCCTCGAGCCGGCGAAGTCGGCGTTGATCCGGAAGGCAGCTCAGGAGGTGATCGACGGCAAGCTCGACGATCACTTCCCGCTCGTCGTGTTCCAGACCGGCAGCGGAACCCAGACGAACATGAACTCGAACGAGGTGATCTCGAACCGCGCGATCGAGCTCGCCGGCGGCACGATGGGTTCGAAGGAGCCGGTCCACCCGAACGACGACGTCAACAAGTCGCAGTCGTCGAACGACACGTTTCCGACGGCAATGCACATCGCTGCGGTCGCCGAGCTTCGGGAGCGGTTGATCCCGGCGCTGCAGGCTCTCCGGGATACGCTCGACGCCAAGGCGCAGGCATTCGCCGACATCGTGAAGATCGGCCGCACGCACCTGCAAGACGCGACGCCGCTGACGCTCGGCCAGGAGATCTCGGGTTGGGTCTCGCAGCTCGACCACGGTATCGCGCACGTGGAGTCGTGCCTGCCTCACCTCTACGAGCTCGCGCTCGGTGGGACGGCGGTCGGCACGGGCCTGAACACGCACCCGGACTACGCGGTCAAGGTCGCGGCCGAGATCGCGCGGATCTCCGGGCACCCGTTCGTCACCGGTCCGAACAAGTTCGAAGGGCTGGCGGCCCACGACGCTGTGGCGTTCGCGTCCGGATGCGTCCGGACCGTCGCCGGCTCGCTGATGAAGATCGCGAACGACGTCCGCTGGCTGGCGTCGGGACCGCGCTGCGGCATCGGCGAGCTGATCATCCCGGCGAACGAGCCCGGCAGCTCGATCATGCCCGGCAAGGTCAACCCGACCCAGGCGGAGGCGATGACGATGGTCGTCGCGCAGGTCTACGGCAATGACGCGGCGGTGGCCTTCGGCGCCAGCCAGGGCAACTTCGAGCTCAACGTCTACAAGCCGGTGATGATCCACAATCTACTCGAGTCCATCGAGCTGGTCGCGGCGGCGAGCGACAGCTTCCGCAAGCACTGCGCGGCGGGCATCGAACCGGACCGCGACCGCATCGACCAGCTCCTGCACGGCTCGCTGATGCTGGTCACCGCGTTGAACACGAAGATCGGCTACGACAAGGCCGCCGAGATCGCCAAGAAGGCGTACAAGGACGGCACGACGCTCGAGGCGTCCGCGCTCGCACTCGGCTACCTGACGAGCGAGGAGTTCGACGCCTGGGTGAAGCCCGGAGACATGGTCGGCCCGAACGTTCGCTGAGCACGGTCAACGGGGCGCACGTCGCCCGGGGCCGCGAAACGTCGGCGGCCGGGCGGCGACGTGGCTGGCGTTCCATCGCCAGCGGCGGTATCGGTTTCAAAGACCCGCTTTGCGCCCGACTCCCGGTGCCGCGGGCGCTCGACCATGGCGGTGAACACCGACGAGACGCGTGGCGACCTCCGCACCGAGACCCGTTCCGGGGAGCTCGTCGTCATCACGTCGGGCTGTTGGACCCTGCCCCACCTCGGTCTCCTCGAGCTCGCAGCCGCTGGCGTGAGGCCCGAGCCGGGTGCACCGGTGGTCTTCGATGCGACCGCGCTCGTACAGATGGACACGGGCGGCGCCTGGTTGCTCGGACGGCTGAGGAGCCGACTCACCGGCGGCGGTCACGCCGTCGAGATCGCCGGCCTGGCCCCGGAGTACGGCGAGTTGCTCGCTCTGGTCGAGAAGCGGGTCGAGCCGGACGCGGCGGTCGCGAAGCCGCCGCGCCAGAACCTGCTCGAGCGGGTCGGGCGGATCACGGTCGCGCAGGCGCTCGATCTGCTCGCCCTGCTCGCGTTCATCGGCGAGTCGACGGTCGCGTTCCTGCGCCAGGTCGTGAAGCCACGCCGGGTTCGCTGGCGCATGACGCTGAAGATCGTGCAGGACAGCGGGCTCGACGCGTTGCCGATCATCGGGTTGTTGGTCTTTCTGCTCGGCATCGTCGTCGCTTACCAGGGCGGCCGCCAGCTGAAGATCTACGGCGCCAACATCTTCGTGGTCGAGATGGTGGGGCTGATCATGCTCCGCGAGCTGGCGCCGCTGATCACCGCGATCATCGTCGCCGGACGCACGGGCTCGGCCTACGCCGCCGAGATCGGCACGATGCGGGTCACCGAAGAGATCGATGCCTTGAAGACCCTCGGCATCGGGCCCTTCGATCAGCTCGTCCTGCCCAAGGTGGTCGGGTTGATGGTCGCCCTGCCCCTGTTGACCGTATTCGCCGATGCACTCGGCGTGTTCGGCGGCATGGTGATGGCGACCCACGTCCTCGACGTGTCGTTCACCGATTTCATCCAGCGCGTTCCCCAGGCCATCTCGACGTCGGACTTCGTGGTCGGTGTGGCCAAGGCGCCCGTATTCGCGCTGATCATCGCCATGGTCGGCTGCCACCAGGGCTTCCAGGTCAGCGGCGGTGCAGACAGCGTCGGGCGCCAGACGACCGTGAGCGTCGTCCAGTCGATCTTCCTCGTGATCATCAGCGACGCCGGATTCTCCATCCTCTTCTCGTGGCTGGGGGTCTGACGTGAGCACCGCCGCCAGCGTGCCGACGCCCGGAGATACCGGCGACATCGTCATCGACATCCGTGGCCTCGAGACGCGATTTGGCGCCCACATCGTGCACCAGAACCTCGACCTGCAGGTCCGCCGCGGAGAGGTCCTCGGGGTCGTCGGCGGCAGCGGCACCGGCAAGTCGGTGCTGCTGCGACAGATCATCATGCTGGCACGACCCGCCGCCGGCTCGGTGAAGGTGTTCGGCGTCGAGACGGTGGGGCTCCCGGAGGCCGGTGCCGACGCGCTGCGGCGCCGCTTCGGCGTCATGTTCCAACAGGGCGCGCTCTTCAGCTCCCTGACGGTGCTCGAGAACGTCTCGGTTCCCCTGGTCGAGCACACCGACCTGCCGGCGAAGCTGATCGAAGAGATCGCGATGATGAAGATCGCGTTGAGCGGTCTGCCGCCCGATGCCGGCGCGAAGCTGCCCAAGGAGTTGAGCGGCGGCATGTTGAAACGCGCGGCCGTGGCTCGAGCGCTCGCCCTCGACCCGGCGCTCCTCTTCCTCGACGAGCCCAGCGCCGGCCTGGATCCCGTCAGCGCTGCAGCCCTCGATGATCTGATCCTCCAGCTCCGCGAGTCGCTGGGTCTGACCCTCGTGATGGTCACGCATGATCTCGACTCGCTCTGGCGCGTCACCGACCGGGTCGCCTTCCTCGGAGAGCGCCGGATTCTCGAGCTCGACTCCATGAGCGATCTGAGTCGTTCGACGCACCCGATGATCGTCCGCTACTTTCAAGGACCGCGTGGTCGCGCGTCCAAGGAGCACCAGTGAAACCGAAAGTCAGCTACATGCTCGTCGGGCTCTTCGTGCTGGGGCTCGGCGCCGCCCTCGTCGCGACCGTCGTCTGGCTGAGCACAGCGACCGGCGACAAGACCTACGGCACCTACGTCACGTATATGGCCGAGTCGGTGTCCGGCCTCAGCGTGAATGGGACGGTCTCGTACAACGGCGTCGCTGTCGGCAAGGTCGTGGACATCGCGCTCGACCTCGACGACCCCGGACGGGTCCGGATCGAGCTCGAGATCGAGGAGGGCACACCGGTCAAGACCGACACTGTCGCGCGGCTCGCGTCGTCGGGAATCACCGGTGTCGCCCACGTGGAACTCTCCGGCGGGACCCCCGAGGCCGACCTGCTCGAGGCCGCCGCGGGGCAGGACGCTCCGATCATCGCATCGACACCGTCACTCTTCGTGCGCCTCGACCAGTCGATCTCCGGCCTGGTCGACGAGTTGACCGGCGCGGCCACCTCGCTGACGAGCGTCGCAAACCGGGTGGAGGCGCTGCTCGACGAGGAGAACGAGGAGGCGATCGGGGGCATTCTCGCCAACGTCGAGGCGTTCACGAACGAGCTCGAGGGGATCGCCGCCGAGGTCTCCATGGTGACCGGCAACGTGGCAGCCGCCACCGCGGAGCTTCCTGTGATCGTCGACCGGGCAGAGGACACGCTGCTCGCGTTCGAGGCCTCCGCCGTCGCCATCGAGGGAGCCGGGACCGACATCTCGGCCACCGCCGAAGCGCTGCAGGCCTCGGTCGCCGGGGTTGCCGATGGCGTCGACCGTGTCCTCGCCGACCTGACCCCGTTCACACGCGGCGCACCCGCTCGCTTCGTGCACCTCGTCGACGAGTTGGAGCTCCTGGCGTCGTCGCTACGGCGACTCGCGCAAGATGTGGAGCGCAATCCGGAGATGCTCTTGTTCGGGCGGCGCGACGTCGTCCGTGGCCCGGGAGAATGATGATAGCCGCCACGTTCCTCATCTCGTCCCGCGCGCACCGAGTCGACCGGAGCGCTGCCTCGTCCGACCGCGCAGCGCGTCCGAGCGCAGGCGGCATGTCGGCGAGTGTCGTCCTTCGGCTGGCGCTCGCGGCGTTCGTCTCGAGCCTTGCCCTTTCGACCGCGGGCTGTGCCGGTCTGTTCAGCAGCGACGACGAGCCGATTCAGACGTACATGTTCAGCCCCCGCGAGTTCCGCGAGGTGGAATCTGTCGACTCCGAGATCGTGCTCCTCATCTCCCCGATCCAGTCGGTCGGCCACGACTCGCGCCAGATGACGTACACGATGCGACCGTACGAACGGACGTACTACGCGTACAGCCAGTGGGCGGACACCCCGCCGCGGCTGATCGAGCCGCTGGTCGTCCAGGCGATGGAGGTCAGCGGGCTCTTCGAGGCGGTCATCGACGTCTCCAGCAGTGTCCCGGCGGACTACCGGCTCGAGCTCGATCTGCTGGTATTGCAGCATGAGTTCCACACGGACCCCAGCCAGGGACGCATGGTGGTGCGCGCGCAACTCAACGACCTGGCCGGCAACCGCGTGATCGGCACCCGGGTCTTCCAGGCGAGCTCGCCATCGCCGACCGAAAACCCCTATGGCGGAGCGCTCGCGCTCAATCTCGCGCTCGAGGAGATCCTCGCCGAGCTCGCGCTCTGGGTCTCCGACGCCGTCGCCCCACCGCGGCGGCGCTGATCCAGCGCAACGGCTGCGAGCGTTGGTCCGGCGCGACATCGGCCGACGCGTGACGCTACCCGCGGTTCGGCGCGCCGCCGGTCAGGCCACCCGGGGGTCGGTTCAGATGATCTCCCAGGCGAAGCGCAGCAGGATTTCGTGGGCGAGCCGAACGTCGTCGTAGAGGACCGGCTCCCGCGTGATCTCCAGCACGTAGTCCAGCGAGAGCACCTCGAGGAGCTTGATGCTCACAGTGTTCTCCCAATCCAGCGTCGGGTTTCCGAAGTCGCTGAAATCGGTGAAGAGTTCGAAGTTCGTGGTCAACCGGCCGAATTCGCCGACACGCGCCCGGGCGAGGAGCAGCGCTTCGACGCCTTCATGGTAGAAGTTCTCCACCTCGGCGTAGACCAGGTTCGGAGTCGACGAGCGATCGGTCTCCGCGAAGAGGTCGTGGTGGATGCCCTGGCGAAAGCCGAGCCCGGCGCTCGCCTTCACCTGTCCGCGACCTCCCCGCGCCAGCCACGCGTTGATCCCGGTGCCCTCGAAGAAGAGCGCCTGACCGAACGCTTCCGCCGTTCTGAACGCGCTCCCGGCGCCGATCAGACTGAACTCGGAGGAGCCGTCCTCGAAGTAGCGCGTAAGGCCGACCTGCTCGGTGGTGATCACCGTGGCCGGGAACATCGACGTCTCCACGCCGGCACGCACGTAGGGTCCGACGATCTGCGTGATGTCGTAGGAGTAGAGCAGATCGATGCGGAGCCGATCGTCGCTCTTCTGGATCGGCAGGGCGTCGCCCACCTCGGGGTCGATCCACGTGATGCCCTCTTCGAGCTGGAAGAGCGTGAGGAAGTGGTGCGGCTCGTCTCGAAAGGTCACGCCCCCATCGACGAAGAGCTCCGCCGTGCCGACGACGTCGCGGTCGATGCTCAGGTTGCCGTTCACGCCCAGCACCAGGTTCGGCACGACGCGCTCGTCACCGCTTGCCGTACCGGTCTCGTCGGGCGTCACCACACCCGCGCCGAGGAATTCGCCGCTCCCGCGGTCGATCACGAGTCGATAGCGGACGAAGCCGCCGGACGGGACGTAGACCGTCGCGTAGTTGACCCGGGCGCGATAGCTCGAGCCGGGTTGCACGATTCGGTACAGGTCCGGCGCCAGCACCCAGGTCGGCAGCCGTTCGCCCGCGAGGAGATCGGCGCCATAGCCGACGCCGAAGAGGTCTCGGTCGGCCACGCGGATCACTTCGTACCCGGCCCGGTGGGGGATGCCCCGCTGGTCGACGACCTCGACCCGCAACGCGCCCCAGGTGACGGGCACGACCGTCGTCTCGCGGGCGGTGACCTCGATGTCGCTCACCACCTCGCGGGTATGTCCGCTACCCAGCTCCACCCGATACCGGCCCGGCGCCACGACCACACGGGTCCCCGGGCTGCCGGATCCGACGCGGGTGTGCTCCCGGAACACGACGTACTCGGGCTCGTCGGCGGGGTTTGAGATGTAGGGAACGAAGATCGCCCCCTTGTTCGACGGGATCATCGTCGCGTCTTCGGCGATCTGCGCTGCGGGCGACGGCGCGACCCACCCGTACACCTCGCTATCGTGCAGATCCCCGACCTCGGGCTGCTGCCCGAACACCACGCCGGGCGCTGCGACGAGCACGAGGGCGATGCCGGCGGCGCCAGTCACTTTCCACATCGCGCCAGCAAGCGTGCGCATCGTTCCTCGGTCGTCTCGGTGCGTGGTCTCGTCGCGGTCCCCGGTGTCGGAGCGCCCGGTCGCGCGCGACGCGCCTCGGTGATTGCGAGCGTCCAGGCTAACCGATGGCCCGGGGGTCGTCGAGCGACCGACTCGGGTCCCCAGGTCGGTCGCAAAGTCCGGGCCATCCGCCATCAAGGGCGAGATCCTATCTCGCCCCCGGCTCGCAGAGCCGGTCTACACCCCTGAGGCAACCCAAGACCCTCGACTTTGCGATCCCCCTGCTCGGGTCCCGCGGCAATACCCGCCGAAGCGCCCTGTCGGACCTCGATCCGGCGTGTCCGGCGACCCGACCGGCGATCGCAGGCGGCTCCTCAGCGCGAGCCGTCCGCGATCGCAGCACGCGCCGCGGCGCTGACCATCCGATGAAGTCGCCCGACCTCCGCCTCGTGCTCGGGCTTCATCAGCACCGAGCGCAGAAGCACCGTCTCGTCGGTGTCCCACTCCATGTCGGGCCAGAGCGGATCGAGCAGATCGCGCCCCGCGCGATAGCAGGCCAGGTAGAAGGCGTCGTCTCCCGTGGTCATCCCCTGCTCGTAGACGGCGTCGGCCCACGCGGCCACCTCGGACGACCGCGGCGCCCGCTCGGGGGGCACCGGAGCGAAACAGATGATGTCGGTGTCGGGGCTGACGACGAGCCGGAGGTTGGGATCGGCGTCGATCTCGGTCGCCCATCGCAACGCCGCGCGCCGACTGCCCGCGAGCCGATCCCCGAGGCCCTCGTGCGGGGTCAGCGGGATCGCCTGCAGGGTCGCCCAGAGCGCCGCCGCGGAAGCGCCGGCCCGGGAGCACTCCAACGTGATCTCCCCGGGGTGCAGCGCGGACGACGTGAAGTACGTGTACGGGCTGTCGTGAACGTAGTGCTCCCCAACGGTCGGATCTGCAAAGAGCACGCACCCACAGCCGTAGGGCTGCAGACCGTGCTTGTGCGGATCGACGACGACGCTGTCCGCCCGGGCCAACGCGTCGAACGGTACCGAATCGACGAGCGGCGGAGAACGGCGGGCCAGGAGTGCAAAGAACCCACCGTAGGCACCATCGACGTGTACACGCAGCCCGCGACGGGAGGCGACGTCGAGGATGCGGTCGAGGGGGTCGATCGCTCCGAGGCCGGTCGTGCCGAGCGTCGCAACCACGGTGCCGATGTCGTGCGCGTCGCAGACGCGGTCGAGGGCGTCGACATCGAGTCGCCCGCGCACGTCGGTCGGCACGGGCACCGACTCGACGCCGAGGACATTGCACACCCGGGCGTGGGTGTAGTGGGCTGCGCCGCTGTGCGCGACGGCGCGCCCGCCGGTTCGTTCGCGCGCGACCCAGAGCGCCTCGAGGTTCGCCAGGGTTCCGCTGGTGCTGAGGTGGCCGAGATGCTCTTCGAAGCCGACCATTTCGGCGAGGGCAGTGACGCACTCCCGCTCCATGTGCGCGGTCGCCGGCCCTCCGTCCAGGGCGTGGCCGTTCGGGTTGATCCACATCGCGAGCGCGTACGCGGTCCAGGCGATGGGGTGCGGCGGCTTGAGCATCTGCCCGGCGTAAGCCGGATGGAAGAACGGGTAGTTGTCCCGGAGGCGTTCGGCGAGGCGCCCGATCACCTCGCGCTCGTCGGCGGAGGGCGCGGCGAGCTCGAGCGCGGACCACTGGGACTCCCAGGTGCCGAGCGAGTCGGCGGCCTCGCCGAGCAACTCGAGCCAGGGTTCCCGTTTCATCGGTGTGCCGTCTTCAGCTACGAGGCGCTGCGGCGAGGATGGCCGGGCTCGCCTTGTCGGCGTACTTCTCGAAGTTCTCGTGGAAGAGCCCCGCGAGCTTGCGGGCGGTCGCGTCGAACGCCGCGCCGTCGGCCCAGGTGTTCTTCGGGATCAGAACTTCAGATGGGACACCTTCGCACGAGGTCGGAACGGCGACGCCGAACACGGGGTCCTCGACGCAGGGCACGTCCTTGAGGGTGCCGGAGTTGATGCCGTCGATGATCGCCCGCGTGAACTTGATCTCCATGCGGCTTCCGGTGCCGTACGCACCGCCGGACCAACCGGTGTTCACCAACCACGCGGTCGCGCCATGCTTGCGCATCTTCTCGGCGAGCAACTCGGCGTACACCGTCGGGTGCCAGACGAGGAAGGGGGCGCCGAAGCACGACGAGAAGGTGGCCTCTGGCTCGACGACTCCGACCTCGGTGCCGGCGACCTTGGCGGTGTAGCCCGAGATGAAGTGGTACATCGCCTGCTCGGGCGTCAGCTTGGACACCGGGGGCAGGACACCGAAGGCGTCGCAGGTCAGGAACACGACGTTGCTCGGATGGCCGCCGACGCAGGGGATCTTCGCGTTCTCGATGTACTCGATCGGGTACGACCCACGCGTGTTCTGGGTGATCGACACGTCCGAGTAGTCGACGACGCGCGTGTCGGGGTCGTAGACGACGTTCTCCAAGACGGAGCCGTAGCGGATCGCGTTCCAGATCTCCGGCTCGTCCTCGTGCGAGAGGTCGATCATCTTCGCGTAGCAGCCGCCCTCGATGTTGAAGACGCCGCTCTCGGTCCAGCAGTGTTCGTCGTCACCGATCAACGCGCGGCGCGGGTCGGCCGAGAGCGTGGTCTTGCCGGTTCCCGACAGCCCGAAGAAGAGCGACACGTTGCCGTCGTCGCCTTCGTTCGCCGAGCAGTGCATCGAGAGCACCCGCTGCTTCGGCATCAGGTAATGCATGATCGTGAAGACGCCCTTCTTCATCTCCCCGGCGTACTGCGTGCCGAGGATGACGAGCTCCTTGCGGCTCAGGTCGAGGTCGATGGACGCCTTCGAGCTCATCCCGTCGGTCCGGCTGTTCGCCGGGAACTGACCCGCGTTCAGCACCAGGTAATCCGGCTCGCCGAAGTTGGCGAGCTGCTCTGGCGTGGGCCGGATCAGCATGTTCCGCATGAAGAGCGCGTGGTAGGCCCGCGCGCAGACGATGCGGACCTTGATCTGGTACTCGGGGTCCCAGCCGGCGAAGCCGTCGATCACGTAGAGCTGGTCCCGCGTGTTCAGGTAGTCGACCGCGCGCTCGCGATTGATCAAGAACGACTCGGGCTCGAGCCCTATGTTGATCGGGCCCCACCAGATGTCGTCGTGGTACTCGGGCCGGTCGACGATCCGCTTGTCCTTCGGCGTGCGTCCCGTCTTCTCACCCGACATCGCCACCAACGCGCCCGTCGAAGCGATAGCGGCCCCCTTCTCGTTGCGCAGCGCCTCCTCGTAGAGCCTCGGCGGCACCGGGTTGCGGATGATGTGGTCGACCTTGATTTCGTCCAGCCCCAGCCTGAAGTTATCGGTCATCTCACGCTCCTCGAGTCTGGTGCGTCCCGTTCTGAACGTGCAACTTCGCACGTCTCTACGGGCTGATTGCGATGTCGCGCATGACGCAACGCCTAGCGAAGCCCGTGGGAGATGTCCACAGGACGTGGGCCCGCCCCGGTTCGCGCCTGCCGGCGGTCGACCGGGAGTGATTCTGCGCTGCAAGATGCGTGTCGAAAACCGTCTCCGGCGATCGGCGGCATTCCAGGATCGGCAAACGTGTTCCCCACTGCCCTTCGCGGCCGTGTCGCCAACGGAGAATGCTACTCGTAGGGGTCAGGCGGGTTCGGAACGCGCATGTCTCGGATCTGGTTGGCCGCCGAGTGCCCGAAGAGCGGCTCTCCCCCGTCGACCCGAATCGTGGCGCCGGTGATGAATGCCGCGGCCGGGGTCAACAAGAAGACCACCGCCGCAGCCACCTCCCGCGGGGTCCCGAGGCGGCCCGCCGGGATGTGCTCGACGGCGCCGAAGAAGTACTTCTGATTCTCTGGCGAGTAGTTGTCGACACCGCTCGACAGGATCACGCCCGGCGCGACTGCGTTCACGCGCACGCCGAACTGCGACCACTCGAAGGCCAGGGTCTTGGTCAGGTTGTCTACTCCGGCCCGCGCGGCACCGGTGTGCGCCATCATCGGAAACCCGTTCCACATCTGCGCGATCACGTTGACGATGGCGCCGCCACCGCGGGCGAACATCGAGCGGGTCGCGACGATCTGCGACGCGAAGAACGTTCCGGAGAGGTTGGTCTCCACGACAGCGTCCCAACCGTTCTTCGAGATCATCGCGGCGGGCGAGGGGAACTGACCCCCGCCGTTGTTCACGAGGAGGTCGATCCCACCGAAGCGTTCGTTCGCGAAATCGACGGCGGCCTCGATCGACGACTCCTCGCGGATGTTGCAGGTGTGCAGCTCGACCTCGCCGGTTCCTTCCACCTCGGCGAGCAACCGGTCACGCCCGGCGCGCAGCTTCTCCTCGGATCGGCTGCCTATCAGCACGTTCGCGCCCAGCGCCCGCAGCTCGGCGGCAACGGACCAACCGATGCCGGTGCCCCCGCCAGTGATGAACGCGGTGCGTCCGTCGAACAGGCCCGAGCGGAAGATCGAAGGTTGATTCATGGCGGTCGTCGTACCGGGCAGCTTGAGATTCTCGGCTACATTACTATTGTCCCCGCATCGTCCAGTCGAGGCATCCGCAACCCGGCACCATGTCGTTCAACGTCAGTGCATGCACCCAGGGCATCCGTGTCGAGGTCAAGGCCGAGTACTCGCCCTCGAGGAGCGCGCCCCACAACAGCCACTGGTTCTTCGTCTACACGATTCGAATATCGAACGAAGGCGAAGAGACCGCGCAGCTGATCGACCGCCACTGGGTGATCACCAACGCCCACGGTGAGGTCTCCGAGGTGCGTGGACCCGGCGTCGTCGGTGAGCAACCTCACCTCGCCGCCGGCCAGTCGTTCACCTACACCAGCGCCTGCCCGCTGGACACGGCCTTCGGGACGATGTCCGGCACGTACGGCATGGTACGCGAAGACGGCACCCGATTCGAAGCGGCGGTCCCGACCTTCTCGCTGGCGATGCCCTACGCCATCAACTGAGTCGCGTTCCCGTCGACGCCACGCTACCCGACCCGCCACCGCCGAACGCGGTGTCGAGGAGCACGCGCTGCTCGAGCCGATGAGCCGCGGTCGAACCGGTCGCCGGGCTCGCGCTCTCCGCTCTCGCGATGCACTCCAGGGGTAGCTCGTCGCCGAAGAGTGCCTGCAGCCGCGCCTTGATGAAATACCAGGCGCCCATGTTCCACGGCTCGTCCTGGACCCAGCACAGCGTCGTCCCGGGACAGTAGCGGGACAGGATCTCGGTCAGCAGCTCGGCGTCGAGCGGGTAGAGCTGCTCCAGACGCACGATGTGGACATTGTCTGCGCGGCGCCTGCGGCGCTCGGTCTCCAGGTCGAAGTAGATGCGACCCGAGCAGAGCAGGACACGGTCGACATCGGCCGGGCCGACGATCCCCGTGTCCGGAATGATCGTCAGAAAGCCGCCCTCGGAGAGATCCGCCATCGAGCTCACCGCGAGCTTGTGGCGCAACAGGCTCTTCGGGCTCATCACAACGAGCGGCTTGCGCCAGGGGCTCAGCACCTGCCGGCGGAGCAGGTGGAAAAACTGCGCCGGGGTCGTGCAGTCGCAGACCTGCATGCAGTCTTCGGCGCACAGCGCCAGGAAGCGGCCCAGTCGCGCGTACGAATGCTCGGGTCCCATCCCCTCGAACCCGTGGGGCAAGAGCAGCACCAACCCGGTGAGCCGACCCCACTTGTCTTCGCCGGCGACGATGAACTGATCGATGATCACCTGGGCGCCGTTGGCGAAGTCACCGAACTGCGCTTCCCAGATGACGAGGTCGGCCGGTGCCTCCAGGCTGTAGCCGTACTCGAATCCGAGAACGGCGTTCTCGCTGAGAGGGCTGTCGAACGCCTCGAAACGCCCGGTCCCCGTCGCGCAGGCGTTCATCGGCGCCATCCGCGCGCCGGTCTCCACGTCGACGACGTAGGCATGCCGGTGGCTGAAGGTGCCCCGCCGGGAGTCCTGGCCGCTGAGCCGTACGTGACGCCCCTCGTGGACCAGAGTCGCGTACGCGAGCATCTCCGCCGCCCCCCAGTCGATTCGATCGCCCGCTTCTACCGACGCAAGGCGCTGCCCGTAGATCCGTCTGACCTTGTCGTGGGCGTTGACGTCCTCGGGCACGGAGCAGGCCCGCTGCGCAAGCGACAATAGCGTGTTGACGGGCACGCGCGTGTCGACCTCGAACACCCGGTCGTAGGGGCCGCCGAAGAACTCGTCCCAGACGCTCTCGGAGAGCGACGGCATCTTCAGCTCGGGGTTCTCCCGCGACTCCTCCAATGCCTCGGCCAGCTTCGCCCGCCGCGCGTCCAGCATCGCCGAATCCTGCTCGTCGCTCAGCTCCCCGACCGCCTTCAGGCGTTCCGCAAAGAGGTCGCGGATGCTCTCCTTCCGATCGATGACGTCGTACATCTTCGGCTGCGTGAACCTCGGCTCGTCACCTTCGTTGTGGCCGAACTTCCGGTAGCCGATCAGATCGATGCAGACGTCGCGCCCGAAGAGCTGGCGATACTCGAGCGCCAGTTGGGTCACCCGCAACACGGCGTCGATGTCTTCGGCGTTGACGTGGAACACGGGGATACGGAGAAAGCGAACGATGTCCGACGCGTAGCGCGACGAGCGACCATCGCTCGGCGACGTGGTGAATCCGACCTGGTTGTTCAGCACGACGTGGACCGTGCCGCCGGTGCGGTAGCCCTCGAGCTCGGCCAGGTTGAGCGTCTCGACGACGACCCCCTGGCCGATGAATGCGGCATCACCGTGGACCATCAACGGGAGCACCCGCCTGCCCGCCGGGTCTCCACGGCGGTCCATCTTCGCCCGGACCCGGCCCACGACGACCGGGTCGACGAACTCGAGGTGGCTCGGGTTGAAGCAGAGCGTGATGTGGACCGGGTCACCACTGGCGGTGACGTGATCGTGGGAGTGGCCGAGGTGGTATTTGACGTCGCCGCGACCGACGAGGGATTCGGAGTCCCGATCGTTGAACGCGGAGAAGAGCTCGCGGTGGCTCTTCTCGAGGATGTTGACCAACACGTTGAGGCGGCCGCGGTGCGCCATGCCGATCACGACGTCGGTCGTCCCCTCGTCGCCCGCACGCTCGAGGAGCCGGTCGAGCAGCGGGATCAGCGCCTCCAACCCCTCGAGGCTGAACCGCTTCACCCCGATGTACTGGGTGTGGATGAAGCGCTCCATCTCCTTTGCGTCGGTCAATCGCTCCAACGCCCGGAGACGTTGCTCGGCGGATGCGGGTCGCGCTCGGTCTTCGCCCTCGATGCGGTCGAGCAACCACTCGCGCTCCTCCCGATCCTCGATGTGCATGACCTCGAAGCCGATCGTCCCGCAATAGGCGTCGGTCATCAGCTCGACGATCTCGCGCGGAGTCGCCTGGGGGATTGAAGCGATATCGGTGGGAACCGGCGTGTTGAGCTGCTGCTCGTCGATCCCGAATCGCTCTGCTGACAACTCGGCGGCGAGCGCCGGGTCGCTGAGCCCGAGCGGGTCGACATCGGCGGAGTAGTGGCCGCGCGACCGAAACGCTGCCACGAGCCGGGACAGTCGCCACGTCGCCGCCATGAGCGAATCCGGGCTCGCCTCGATTACCGCATCGACACGATCGGCCGGCGTGTCGGACGACTTTCGGCG
>PVBE010583847.1_pt1 | contig 24508 bp, 22 predicted proteins | sample 1631181 | NCBI WGS metagenome assembly PVBE01 (sample SAMN08397723, study PRJNA350692) | Marine metagenome, whole genome shotgun sequencing project. | isolation source: water | place: Pacific Ocean | collected 2012-04 | reverse complement strand
TGAATATTTTCCTTGACAAATAGGAATAATATCTCTATAAGGGCGACCTATGCGGGCGATCCTGCCGGTCGTCTCTCTGCACCCTCCAGGAAAGGACCAACCATGAGCGTGCGTGCGAATACCGCACGTTCGGGCGCTTCGGCGTGCGCGCGCGGCGGATGTGGGTTTCGCGGAAGCCTTGGGCGCGGCCGCCGCAACCGGCCCGACGATGTGTCCCGCGCGGCGGCGGCGTTGAAATCACTCGGTCTCTATGAACCGGGACCGGGCCGGACGGCGCCGTGGCGGGTTCCGGACGCCCTCGATACTGCGATCCGGCGTTTTCAGCGCCGCCACAAGTTCAAGCCCAACGGGGTGATCGAACCGGGTGGGCCCACCGCGCGCGCCCTCGTCCGCGCGGCGCCACAGACGTTTGCGCCCGGCTCGGCCCTTGAGGCAAGGGGTGATCCCGAAGCCGACCCGGCCCTGATCGCCCGTTGCCGGCAGTTGGCCGTCGACATTGGAAATATGCAACTCAACGTGGATAGCATAAACCGCAATATTGAAGAGCTGCGCCAGGACCATGCGCGGATAAGCGCCCGGCTCGATCCTCTCACGGACGAAATCAAGATCGAACTGTTGCTGCTGGGCCTGGGCGCCGTGTTTCCCCTTCTGCGGGCGTTGCGATTGCTCGAATATCTCATCGGACTCGCGCACGAACTGCCGGCAATTGTGAGCCTATACGGCAAGGTGAGCGAGGCACAGGATCTCTGGAAAGAGTTGACAAAACTACTTGAGCGGCAAGAGTGGGCGCTCAATGAATTGGAAAAACGTCGGCACAAGCTGATGGCGCTCGTTCGCAAACGGGACCGCCTCGGTTGCCTCCGCCTGGTCAATTAGCGGGCTAGGGAATGGGGAGGAGAGGGCTGTCTTGAAATCATCTTGGGCGGCCTCGCGCTCGATACTGGACAGTCTCGACCCCACCGCCCGCAGTTGTGTGGACACCTCGCCGCCGTTATGGCGGGCCTCCAACAGCCATTGATAGGCGGCGTAATCGCGTTGCATCGTTCCGTCGCCCTCGGCAAAGTGCCGCGCGATCTCGATCTGCGCCGGAAGGTGGCCGGCTATCCCCGCTCGGCTCAGGTAGTGTAGGCCGCCACGAAAATCGAAAGACCCCTCGGGTTCCGTCAGCATATCCATCCCGACGTCGTAGTAGGCCGCGGCAATCCCGCTTTCTCCCGCATCCATCAGCCAAATCCGCGCTGCCTGCGTGTGTTGCGGGATTCCGTCGCCGGCCAGCACCCGGCGCGCCAGTTCGTAGAGGGCCTGCGGATCGCCGTCCTCAACCTCGGCAAGCCAGTCGAGTTCCGCCATGAGGCCCGCCGGCACCGCGTCCGGGTAAAGGGAGATTCCTATCAACGACGAGCGCACGGGACGTTGCATGACCACAAACTCGAGCGCCATCCGTTTCAGCACGGCTTCGGCTTCTCCCGGGTAGGACGGCGTGATGACGCCGCGGGCATACATGCCGGCGAGACGGACTAGGGCGGCGAGCTTGTCGGCCGCCGCCAGGCGCTCGAAGATCGTCCGTGCCGCCTCGACGTCCTGGTCGAGGCATAGGCCCTCGTCGTAGAGCACACCCAGGGTGTACTCGGCGCCCTCGGCCCGGGTGCGCCGCGCATCGCTGAGGATTTGCAGCGCCAGTTCGCAATCGCCGAGCCGCAGCGCCGTACTGAATTGTTTCGACCAGTCCTCGGTGACCACCGCCGCGGCGGCGGTGGCGGCGAGCGTGCCCGCGAGCGCCAATATCCAGAGGATTCGCTGCATCATGACCGCGCCACCCTACACCGAATCCGCGAACGACGCCGGGCGGACGCCGCTCAGAACCGGCGCAGCAGTCGTTCGATGTATTCGCGTTCGAGAAGCGGGCGGGTGCGTTCGCCGGCGCGGCGGTAAAGTTCGCGCAGGATGTCGCGCGCGCGCTGAACGTCGGCCTGATCGGGAATCTTGACGCTGTTGTCGTCGATCGGACCGTAGCCGGCTTGCGGCCGCCCGAAGGGATCGCGGCCGATGCGGCTGAACGGGCCGGCGTCGTCCGAGAAGCCGAAGTCCTGGCTCAGCGCCTCCATCATTTCGCGGATGACCGCGCTCGCTCCTTCGCGCAGCTGATCGAGCGCATTGGTTTGCGGACCCACCGCCTCGCGCGGCCGCCGCGCTTCGAGGGCGCCGCGGGCATCGTTCATCGAGCGTTCCGCGCGGCCCAGCGCATCCGGAATTTCGATGCCGGTTTCGCCAAGCTGGCGCATCAGGGCGCCCAGTAGGCGGCGCAATCGCTCCTGCCGCTCGGCCAGCGACTGCGCCGGTCCCTCCTGGCGCGCGCCCGGGCGGCTCGGGCCGAATTCGTCCGGTTCCTCACCCTTTGGCCCCCGCTGACCCTCTTGGGCGCGGCGGAAAGTATCGTCGAGCAATTCCTGCTGGCCACGCAACAGGTCATTGAGGTCCTGAAGGTATTCATCCAGATCCATGTTGCCGGGCATCAAGTCGCCTTGCGCCAATCCTTCGCGCAGGTTTTCGAGCATTTCGCGCAGTTGCGACAGAAGCTCGCGGGCGGCGTCGCGGGCGCCGGACTGACTCAGTTCCTGGGCGCGGTCGAGCAGGCGTTGCAGGTCGTCTGCGCGCAGCAATTGGTCGGGATCGATCAGCTGATCGCCTTCGCCGCTGCGTTGGGCATCGGCAAGGGCGCGTTCGGCCAGTTCGCGCAGGAAGCGGTCCAACGCTTCGCGCAATTCCTGGATCCTGCGGTCGATCTCGGAATCGGGCGCGTTGCGGTCCAACGCCTCTTGCAAGGCATCCTGCGCCGCCCGCAAGGCCGCCTCGGCGAGCGCGAGCTCGCCGTCCTCGATGCGCAGCGCGGTATCCCACAACAGCGCCACCACCTGGTCAATGATTGCCGGGTCGGGTTCGAGATTGGTCAGCCGCCACACCGCTGCCCGCAGGCTCAGGAATACCACCGAGTCGTCGTAAAACCGTTGCGGTTGCAGCGAGAGTCTTTCGAGCGCGCGGGCGACCTGGTGCTGGCGATTGGAGCGCAGCGCCAGCACGCGGCGCTGTTCGATGATGGCGCGCGCAACCGGGTGATCGAATTGCCGCTCGGGCAACATGATTTCGACGGTCTTGCTGTGGCCGGTCTGGCCGATTTCGTCGCGCGCGGCGAGGTCCACCAGAACCGGAAGCCCGGCCCACGGGTGCGGCGTCAGATCGTGAAAACTCGCGCTGGTCACCTGATTGCGTGCCTGCAAGGGCAGCGGCAGGTCGAAGGTGAATGAATCTTCGGTGTCGGTGCGGCGGATGCGCGCCTCGACCGCGACCACGCCATAGTCGTCTTCGGCGGCATAGGAAAGGCGCAGCGCCTGGCGCGCGCTCGCCGAGGGCGGTTCGTCGAACAGAATTCCGGGCGCCCGGTCGGGAATAATCCTGAGCGGCCACTGTGCCAGGGTTTGGTTGCGCTGGTTGACGGCGATCGTCGTCGCGGCGTCGAGGGTTCGTTCGCTCTGATAGTTGAGGCCGTCGATCGCCTCGAACGGGACCGCCTCGCCGTCGATCACCAGTTCCGGGACGCCGCGGGCGCCATGAACGCGGGCGAACAGGACGCTGCCGGCCGGAACCCGGATCGCTTCGCGCGCCCCGGTCGAGGGCGTCAGAAACGTGGGCGCGAGGCCGGTGTAATCGGGCGGGCTGATCCAGGCGTCGAGGTCGGGCGGAATCTGCGTCCCGAAGGCGATGCCGGGGCGGAAGGCGTCCGCCAGACGTTGCGGCGTTTCGGACCCTGCGGCGACGAGACCGATCAGCAGGACAAGCGCGATGCCGGCGCGCGCGCCCCACGGATCGACCCGCAACCAGCCCGCCACCGGCCAGCCGATACGCAGTCGCCGCAGCGCGCGCAGGGTGCGGCGGTGGTGTTCCTGCCACAGCGCGCGGGTCAGCGGATCGGGATCGGCTCCGGCGGCGTTCGCAAGCCGGTCGTTGACGGTGGTGAGCGGGCGGTGCGCCAGATCGCTTGCCGTCTCAAGGCGCCGCCGGCCTTCCGGTGCCGACGGCCAGACCACGCGGCGCAACGGCAACGCCAAGGCGGCGAGGCTTGCGGCGGCAAACAACGCGAGCCCGAGGCCGTGCAGCCACTGGGGCGTCAGCGACCAGATTTCGAGCAGCGACAGCGCCGCAAACGCCATCGCCACCGCCGATATCGGCCACAGCGCCGGCCACAATCGTTCCCAGAAAAGCGCGAGGCGGGCCCCGCCCAGCCGCAACGGGGCGCTGAAACCGCTCTCTCCGCCGGGGGTCAAGCGATGCCCTTTGCCGTGCCCGGGGCCGCAGCCGGGCCGAGCCACCCGGGCAGGTGCTCGCCGGCCAGAAGGTCGTCATGACTCGGCCGATCCCGCACGACGGCGAATTCGGCGCCGTTGACCAGCACCTCGGGCACCAGCAACCGGCTGTTGTAGGTCGAGGCCATGACCGCACCATAGGCACCGGCGGTGCGGATCGCGAGTAAATCTCCCGCGACGGCGGCGGGCAAATCGCAGTTTTCCGCCAATATATCGCCGCTTTCGCATACCGGCCCGACCACATCCACTGGCCGCGAGGGAACCCCGGGCGGGGCCTCGGCGAGGGGGACGATTCCGTGGCGCGCTTCATACAGGTTCGGGCGCAGCAAATCGTTCATGGCTGCGTCGACGATGTAGAACGTGCGCTCGGCGGATTCTTTTACAAAAAGCACCCGCGTCACCAGCACGCCGGCATTGGCGACCAGAAGCCGTCCCGGTTCCAGCATGATGTCGCACCCCAATCCGGCGCAGGTGCGCCGCACCAGATCGCCGTAGGCCGACGGCGGGGGTGGCAATTCGCCGCCATAGGGCACCCCGAGGCCGCCGCCGAGATCGAGGCGGCGGATCGCGTGACCGTCGCCGCGCAAAGTTTCGACCGCCTGCGCTGCGATGCCGAACGCGGCCTCGAACGGCGCCAGGTCGAGGATTTGCGAACCGATATGGACGGCGACACCCGCCACGTTGATCGCCGGCATCGCGGCCGCGCGGGCGTAGGTCTCGCGCGCGCCGGGCCAGGCGATGCCGAATTTGTCGCCGCGGCGTCCGGTCGAGATCTTGTCGTGGCTGTGCGCGTCCACGTCAGGGTTGATGCGGACCGCGATTTCGACGGTGGTGTTGCGCGCGCCTGCGACTTCGGCCAAGAGATCGAGTTCGGGTTCGGATTCAATATTGAACTGAAGAATGCCGGCCTCGATCGCAAATGCCATTTCCTCGGCTGTCTTGCCGACGCCCGAAAAGACGATCGAGTCGGGCGTGACACCGGCCGCCAGCGCACGCCGGATTTCGCCTTCGGAAACAACGTCGGCGCCTGCCCCCTGAGCGGCCAGCGTGCGGATGACGGCCAGGTTTGAATTGGCCTTGAGGGCGTAGAAGATACGCGCCGGCACGCCCTCGAGCGCTTCCGCCAGCATCCGGTAGTGCCGCACCATCGTGGCGCTCGAATAGCAATAGAACGGCGTCCCCACCGCCTCGGCGATTCGCGACAGCGCCACCTCTTCGGCGCGATATTCGCCGCCGCTGTAGCTGAAATGATCCACGGGCTCGGCCTATCGGCGGTTGGATTCTTCGGTCTGGGTCGGTGGCGGCTCCAGCGGCCCCTTTTTGCCGCAGGCGCTGGCGCTCACCGCCAGCACGACCACCACCGTCAAAACAACAACCGCACGCTTCATGTCAAGCGGCTTCTCAAGGCGGCGACGGCTTCGCGTACCCGTGCGGGGGCGGTGCCACCGAAACTGGTGCGGCTCAACACTGAATTTTCGATTCCGAGCACGTCGAAGATGTCCTGGCTGATGCGCGCCTCGACCGCCTGCATGTCCGAGAGCGTCAGGTCTTCCAACGCACAACCCTTTTCCTCCGCGGTGCGAACGATGCGTCCGGTCACTTCATGCGCCATCCGAAACGGCATGTCCAGCACCCGGACCAGCCAGTCGGCGAGGTCGGTCGCGGTGGTGAATCGCTCCCCGGCCGCCGCCCGCAGCGCCGCGGTGTCGAAAGTCACGCCGGCCGTCATTCCGGTCAGGACGGCCACGCTGGCCCGCAATGTATCGGCGGCATCGAAGACCGGTTCTTTGTCTTCCTGCATGTCCTTGGCGTAGGCAAGCGGAAGGCCCTTCAGCACCATCAACAGGCCGGTCAGCGCACCGGCGACCCGGCCCGATTTGGCGCGCACCAGTTCGGCCCCGTCAGGGTTGCGTTTCTGCGGCATGATCGAGGACCCGGTACTAAAGGCGTCCGGCAGGTTCATGAAACCGAAGCCCGGGCTCGACCACAGGATGAATTCTTCGGCGAGCCGCGACAGGTGAACGCCGAGGATCGCGCCCGCGGCAAGGAATTCGAGCACGAAATCGCGCGCCGACACGGCATCGAGCGAGTTCGCCATCGCCCGGTCGAATCCGAGTTCGCTGGCGGTCCGGGTGCGGTCGATGGGAAACGACGTGCCGGCCAGCGCCGCGGCGCCGAGCGGCGATTCATTCAGGCGCGAACGCGCGTCGGCGAACCGGGCCCGGTCACGGCTGAACATTTCGGCATAGGCCAGCAGGTGATGGCCCAGCGTCACCGGCTGCGCCGGCTGCAAATGGGTATAACCCGGCATCACGGTATCGGCGTGGGCGTCGGCGCGATCGGCCAGCGCATACAAAAGTCCGCGCAGATCTTCGTCGAGAGAGTCGATGGAATCGCGCACCCACAGGCGCAGGTCGGTCGCGACCTGGTCGTTGCGCGAACGCGCGGTATGAAGCCGCCCGGCGGCGGGCCCGGCGCGTTCTGAAAGCCGCGCCTCGATGTTCATGTGGATGTCTTCGAAGGCCGGGTCGAATTCGAAAGTACCGGCTTCGATGTCGGCTTCGATCGCATCGAGGCCCGACAGAATCGCCGCGCCATCCAAGTCGCCGACGATCCCCTGCGCCATCAACATGCGGCAGTGGGCACGCGAGCCGGCGATGTCTTGGGCATAAAGCCGCCAGTCGAAGCCGATCGAGGCGTTGATCGCCTGCATCGTTGCCGCCGGTCCCGAGTCAAAGCGCCCGCCCCACATGGTGTTCGCCGCTGGCCCTGCCGTCGCTCGGGCATCGGCCGCTGGCGCGGCTGCCGATTGCGCGGCTGCCGATTGCGTTTCCGGCCCGGGCATGGCCGCCGGCGCCGGTCCGCCATCCCCACCCGGGGCAAAGAAGTCATCCGGGCTCAGCGCCACCTTGAGCGCGCGGGCCGCCGCCAGCACTTCGGCCTGGCGCCGCGCCGGGATGATGCCGCGATTTTTCCAACCCTGGACGGTGGTCGGGTGACGGTGGCCTAGTGCCCGCGACAGCGCCATCATGCTGCCAAAGCGTTCAATAATGCGTTCGGCTTGATTCATGGGGCGCGTTTATACGCAAAATACGTTGAGTCGTCAACGCATAATGCGTATTGCCCTTTACGCGCTAGACGTAATGCTTATCCCTCGGGGGACTGCGGGGGGCGGCTCCGACCTTTCGATCCTTCATTGATCCCGCGATGCCAGTCCGCACCCCTGGGCGCGATTGGTGATGGTGTTCAATTCGGTTCGACGACGGGTAGCCATACCATCGGGTCCAAACGCCGAATCTAGACCCTAGCGGGTCGGGACCGGGGTCTCGCCGGTGTAGTCGTAGAACCCGCGCCCGGTCTTGCGCCCGAGCCAACCGGCTTCGACGTATTTCACCAGCAGCGGGCACGGGCGGTACTTGGTATCGGACAGGCCGTTGTGCAGGACCTGCATGATCGCGAGGCAGGTGTCGAGGCCGATGAAATCGGCGAGTTGCAGCGGCCCCATCGGATGGTGGGCGCCGAGCCGCATCGAAACGTCGATGCCTTCCACCGTGCCGACCCCTTCATAGAGTGTATAGATCGCCTCGTTCAGCATCGGTATCAGGATGCGGTTGACGATGAAAGCCGGGAAGTCCTCGGCGCTGATCGGTGTCTTGTCGAGCTTGATGGCGAATTGGCGCACCGCCTCGAAGGTTTCGGGATCGGTCGCGATGCCGCGGATCAATTCGACCAGTTGCATCACCGGCACCGGATTCATGAAGTGCAGTCCAATGAACCGGCCGGGGCGGTCGGTGTTGGCGGCAAGGCGCGTGATCGAGATCGACGAAGTGTTGGTGGCCAGCAGCGCGTCCGGCCGTAACTTGGGACATAGCTCGGCAAAGATATCGTGTTTGACCGCCTCGTTTTCGGTCGCCGCCTCGATGACCAAATCGGCCGCGCCCACCGCGTCGAGCCCGACCGCGGTTTTGATATGCTTTAGCGCGTTCTCTCTTTCCGCTTCGGTGATCCGGTCCCGTCTCAGCTGACGGCCGAGATTGTCCTTGATCATCACCATCGCTTTTTCGATCTGCTCTTTGCCGACGTCGGTCAGTTTCACGTCGTATCCGGCGAGCGCACACACATGGGCGATGCCGCTGCCCATCCGGCCGGCGCCGACGATGCCGATGGATTTGATCTCGGGGACGGTGAGTTTCTCGGGGTTGGCGGCGGCAGGCATGGCGGCTCCGTTCAGGACTTCGACAGTTCGGTTTCGAGTTCAGGGACGATCTTAAACAGATCGCCGACGATGCCGTAGTCCGCCACCTGGAATATCGGCGCTTCCTCGTCCTTGTTGATGGCGACGATCACCTTGCTGTCCTTCATGCCGGCGAGATGTTGGATCGCCCCGGAAATTCCGACAGCAATGTAGAGTTCCGGCGCCACGATCTTGCCGGTCTGCCCGACCTGGTAATCGTTGGGGACAAATCCCGAATCGACGGCGGCGCGGCTGGCGCCGACGGCCGCCCCGAGAAGGTCGGCGATTTTTTCGAGCATCGCAAAGTTTTCGCCCGACTGCATGCCGCGCCCGCCGGAAATGATGGTCCGCGCGCTGGTCAGTTCGGGACGTTCGGATTGCGACAGTTCTTGACCGACGAAGGACGAAAGTTCCTGCGCCTCCGAGGCAGCGACCGGTTCGACCGCGGCGCTGCCGCCCTCGGCCTCGGCCGGTGCGAAGGCGGTGCCGCGCACGGTGATGATCTTCCTGGCGTCCGAGGTCTGGATTGTCGCCATCGCATTGCCGGCATAGATGGGGCGTACGAAGGTGTCGTTTGAAACGACTTCGACGATTTCCGAGATCTGCGCCACATCCATCAGCGCGGCCACGCGCGGCATCACGTTCTTGCCGTAGGTGCCGGCGGGCGCGAGCACGGCATCGTAGCCCGCACCGAGGTTGGCGATCAGCGGTGCGACCGCCTCGGCAAGGCCGTGTTCGTAGGCGGCGCTGTCGGCCACCAGTACCTTGGCGACGCCGGAAATCTTCGCCGCCGCTTCGGCCGCGGGCCCGCAATCGGTGCCCACCACCAGCACATGAACGTCGGAGTCGAGCGCGGCGGCGGCGGTAACCGTGTTCAGGGTTGCGGGTTTGATTTCCGAATTGTCGTGTTCGGCGATAACCAGCGCGCTCATCAGATCACTCCTTCTTCGCGCAGCTTTCCGACCAGTTCGGCGGCATCGGCGACCTTGATGCCGGCGCTCCGCTTGGGCGGCTCGGTGACTTTGAGAGTCTTGAGGCGCGGCGCAACATCGACGCCGTAATCCGCGGGTGCTTTTTCGTCGATCGGCTTTTTCTTCGCCTTCATGATGTTGGGCAGCGAGGCATAGCGCGGTTCGTTGAGGCGCAAGTCCACGGTGACGATGGCCGGTAGCGCCAGCGAAACCGTTTCCAGCCCGCCGTCAATTTCGCGCGTGACATTCGCCTTTCCGTCCGCGAACTTGAGCTTGGATGCGAACGTGCCTTGGGCCCAGCCCAGTAACCCCGCCAGCATCTGGCCGGTCTGGTTGCTGTCGTCGTCGATCGCCTGCTTGCCGAGAAAGACGACGTCGGGTTTTTCTTCCTCGACAACCGCTTTCAGCAGTTTTGCCACCGCCAGCGGTTGCAGATCGTCGTCGGTCATGACGTGCAGGCCGCGGTCGGCGCCCATCGCCAGCGCGGTGCGGATCGTTTCCTTGCACTGTTGCGGGCCCATCGAGACGGCGACGATTTCGGTCGCGGCGTCGCCTTCTTTCAGGCGCACGGCTTCTTCGACGCCGATTTCGTCGAAGGGGTTCATTGACATTTTGACGTTGGCGAGTTCGACGCCGCTCTCGTCCGATTTGACGCGGACCTTGACGTTGTAATCGACCACCCGCTTTACGGCGACAATCAATTTCATCGGTTGAAACTCCAGAACGTGGGGCCGGATTCCGGCCGGCCCGTCATGGGGATTGCGGGCGCAACGGGGCTGGACTGGCCGCCGCGCAAAATAAGGAGATGCCCGCGGGGTGTCAACGCAAGCCGGGGGTGCAGACCTGGCATCAGCGGCTGGCTCCGGGCCGCCACAGGACGTCGCGGGCGCCGTCGTCGTTGAGCTTGCGCGCCATCACGAACAACAGGTCCGAAAGCCGGTTGAGATAGCGCAGGATGGCGCCGTTGATCGGGGTCTCGACGGCGAGGCCGACTGCGCGGCGTTCGGCGCGCCGGCACACGGTGCGCGCCACATGAAGCGCGGCGGCCGCCGGAGTCCCGCCCGGCAGGACAAACGAATCGAGCGGCGCGAGAGACTCGTTGAGCACATCGATCTCGGTTTCGAGCCGCGCCACCTGGTTGCCGGCAATGCGCAACGCGCCTGCCGCTTGCGGGTCGGCGTTGGCGAGGTCGGCGCCGAGGTCGAACAGATCGTCCTGCACCCGCCCCAGCATCGCGTCCTCGCCGCCGCCGAGATGGAGCCGCGCCGCGCCGATGGCGGCGTTGGTTTCGTCAACCGCACCGATGGCTTCGATGCGGGCGTCGTTCTTGTTGAGGCGGTCGCCGCCCTGGATCGCGGTCTCGCCGCCATCGCCGCCACGGGTGTAAATCTTGTCCAGTTTGACCATCAGGCGGCGCGCCCCGTCAGGAAATAGACCACCAGCAGCAGCACCGTGAGGGCCTGGGTCGCGACCCGGGCCCGCATCAGATGATTGCCGTATTTGCGGTTGAAGCCGCCGCCCCGCAGCATCGACACTACGCCGATTCCGAGCACGATCACTACCGCGGCCAACGACAGGCCAATCAGCACGGGAAGGACGGTTTGCAGCATCGCGGTGGGCTTTTCCGAGGGTGCCTCGCCCACGCCTGGTGCGCGGGCCGGACCCGAACCCGGACATCAATACTGGATGGTGCCGGGCTTGGAAAGAACGGCGGCGCGGCGAGGGCGGCACCGCTCGCGGGATCCGGGTGCGGGAAGGGGCCGGGCGCCCGCGCGTCATTCGAATCGCCCCGGGTGCCGGACCCGGCGGCGCATGAGCGGACTGCCGTGCGACCCTCGCCCCTTATGCGTCCGGTTGTTCAATCCGCGACCGCCTCTTCGAGAGTGCGGGCGCGGCGGTTCCTCGCGTTGACCAGAACCGCCATGTTGCCGGGCTTGTGCTGGTTACGCATCATTTGAGCGTGGGCGAAGGGGAGGTCGTTCCAATCCAGCACCTCCGACAGGCACGGATCGATGCGTTTGTCGATCACCAGCCGGTTGGCTTCGCCCGCCTGCTTCAGAGTCGCGAAATGGCTGCCCTGGATTCGTTTTTGGCGCATCCACACGAATCGGGCATCGAAATTGAACCTGAACCCCGTGGAAGCGGCGCAGAACACCACCATGCCGCCCCGCCGGACGACGAAGCACGACACGTTGAACGTGCGCTGGCCGGGGTGCTCGAACACCATATCGACGTCGTTGCCCTTGCCGGTGATCTCCCAGATCGCCTTGCCGAAGGCGCGGACCTTCTTCATGTAGTCGGTAAAGGCCGCCGCGTCGCCGGGGTCGGGCACGTCGCCCCAGCAGTCGAAGTCGTTGCGGTTGATGACGCCCCTGGCGCCCAGAGACATCACATGGTCGCGCTTGGCCTCGTCGGAAATCACGCCAATCGGGTTGGCACCCGAGGCGGCGATCAATTGGACTGCCATCGATCCCAGCCCCCCGGCCGCGCCCCAAACCAGCACGTTCTGGCCCGGCGTGACGACGTGCGGGCGGTGGCCAAACAGCATCCGGTAGGCGGTGGCGAGCGTCAGCGTGTAGCACGCGCTCTGTTCCCAGGTCAGGTGCCGGGGGCGCGGCATCAACTGCTTGGCTTGGACCCGGGCGAACTGCGCGAACGATCCGTCCGCGGTTTCGTAGCCCCAGATCCGCTGCGTCGGCGACAGCATCGGATCGCCGCCGTTGCAGGCCTCGTCGTCGCCGTCGTCCTGATTGCAATGCGCGACGACCTCCTCGCCGACCTGCCAGTTGCGTACGCCGCTGCCGACCGCCCAAACGACTCCCGAGGCGTCGGACCCGGCGACGTGATAGTCCTCGCCGTGGACGTCGAACACCGACACCGGTTCGCCCATCGCTGCCCAGACGCCGTTATAATTGATGCCGGCAGCCATCACGAGAACCAGCACTTCATGGGGACCCAGCCCTGGCGTCGGCACCACCTCGAGCTGCATCGCCCGATCCGGCGGCCCATGGCGTTCGCGCCGGATCGCCCAGGCATGCATTCTTGCCGGCACATGCCCCAGCGGTGGAATTTCGCCGAGGTCGTAGAGATCTTTTGTTGCGCTGCAGACGTCATTGCTGCGGCGCAGTATATCGGGCGCATTGGCCTCAGTCGTTGTCATAAGTCTATAACAGGAAAAGATTTTTCCTGTCTCCCCCGGAAGATCGTCGCCCCGGCGGCGCTGTATGTGGCTCTGCTACGGCCCCGGGTCCGACAGTGTGCGCAATAGATGAGTAATTGCGCGTCCAAATTTGACATGATCTTTCGTTCAATGTCTATTCTAGGTAATATTGCGAAATAATGATGCACTGCACAAGAGAAAAATGGACACCCTAGGAGACGGCAGCGCCGCCGCGCCTGCGATTCCGTGGCTGGTGCGGACCTACGCCGGGCATTCCTCGGCCCAGGCATCGAACGCGCTCTACCGCTCAAATCTCGAGCACGGCCAGACCGGCCTGTCGGTGGCCTTCGATCTGCCGACCCAGACCGGCTACGACTCCGATCACGTCCTGGCCCGTGGCGAAGTCGGCAAGGTCGGCGTGCCGATCGCCCACCTTGGCGACATGCGCGACCTGTTCGAGGGTATCCCGCTCGAACGCATGAACACTTCGATGACCATCAACGCGACCGCGCCGTGGCTGCTCGCGCTCTATGTCGTTGCCGCCGAACAGCAGGGGGCGGCGCGAGTGCGCCTGGCGGGCACGGTTCAGAACGACATTCTGAAAGAGTATCTGTCGCGCGGGACCTACGTGTTTCCGCCGCGGCCTTCGATGCGGCTGACCACCGACCTGATTGCGTTCACGGTGCGCGAAATGCCGAAATGGAACCCGATCAACGTGTGCTCCTATCACCTGCAAGAGGCGGGCGCGACGCCGGTTCAGGAATTGAGTTTTGCGCTCGCCAATGCGTGCGCGGTCCTCGATGCCGTGCGCGAGGGCGGCGATGTGTCGGACGCTCTTTTTCCGCGCGTGGTCGGGCGGCTCTCGTGGTTCGTCAACGCCGGCATGCGGTTCATCGAAGAAATGTGCAAGATGCGCGCCTTCGTCGATCTGTGGGACGAAATCACTCAGGAACGCTACGGCGTCGACGATCCCAAGCTCAGGCGATTTCGCTACGGCGTGCAGGTCAACAGTCTGGGGCTGACCGAGCAGCAGCCCGAAAACAACGTCTATCGCATTCTGATCGAGATGCTGGCGGTGGTGCTGTCCAAGGACGCACGCGCGCGGGCGATCCAGCTGCCGGCCTGGAACGAGGCGCTGGGCCTGCCGCGACCGTGGGACCAGCAGTGGAGCCTCCGCCTGCAACAGGTGCTGGCGCTTGAAACCGACCTCACCGAATACGATGATTTGTTCACCGGCTCACCCGCGATTGCGGCCAAGGTTGACTCGCTCAAAGCCGAGGCGCGCGGCGAACTTGCCCGCATCGAAGCGAGGGGCGGGGCGCTGGCCGCCATCGAGGACGGCTATATGAAAGAGGCCCTGGTGATGTCGAACGCGCGCCGGGTCGAGGCGATCGAAACCGGCGAAAAGGTCGTCGTCGGCGTCAACGCGTTCACCGAGGGCGCACCTTCGCCGCTCGACACCGCGGGCGAGGGCCGCCACCTCGCGGTCGATGCCGCGGCCGAAGCCGATCAAGTCGCGCGCCTTGAGGCATGGCGCGCCGCACGCGACGACGGCGCGGCCGGCGCCTCGCTCGAACGTTTGCGGGCCGATGCCGCGGCGCGGCGCAACATCATGCCGGCCTCGATCGAATGCGCGCGCGCCGGCGTCACCACCGGTGAATGGGCCGATGTGTTCCGTGCCGCCTTCGGCGAGTACCGCGCGCCTACGGGCGTCGGTGCGGTGCCGGTGTCGTCGGGCGGCAACTATGGGCCGGCGCGCCTCGACGGCCTGCGCGCCGGGGCCGAGGCGCTCGCCGCCCGCCTCGGGCGCCGTCCGCGGCTGCTGCTTGCCAAGCCCGGTCTCGACGGCCATTCGTCGGGCGCCGAGCAGATCGCGGTGACGGCGCGCGATGCGGGGTTCGAGGTCGTTTATGAAGGCATCCGCATCACGCCCGAGCGTCTCGTCCAATGCGCGCGCGAAGAAGGCGTCGACGTGATCGGAATCTCGGTGCTGTCGGGTTCGCATCTGGCGCTGGCCGAAGATGTCATGGCGCGGCTCAAGGCGGCCGGATTGAAGGAAATTCCGGTGGCGCTCGGCGGCATCATTCCGCCCGCCGATGAGGCGCCCCTTTTGCGCCTCGGCATCGCCCGGGTCTATACGCCGAAAGATTTCAAAGTCGCGGAAATCATCGCCGACCTGCTGGCGCTGGCAGCGAAAAAGGCCGTCACGCCGGTCTGACCGGGGGCGGCGCGCCCGGCCGTCCTTCTCGATAGTTGCATATCTGCCCTGCAATCCTTGCATGAGCGTCAGGGCGCCCGCGCGGTTTGCAGTGCGGCGCGGGGCCGATAGACTGCCGGCCAGTCTCTGCCGCATCGCTCCAAGCCATCGTTGAACCTGCCCGGGACCGGTCAAGATAATCCGCCGCGCCACCATGCCCCTTCATCCCGCCTTCGTTATTGCATTTATCGCCGGACTGATGGGGTCCGGCCACATTTCGACCAACATCTATTCGCCGTCCCTGCCGGCGATGGTCGAGTTTTTTGACACCGACTCGGCCTCGGTGTGGATGACGATCAGCGTCTATCTGCTGGCGTTCGCCTTCGCACAGCTTGTTTATGGCCCCTTGTCCGACCGCTTCGGACGCCGCAAGGTGCTGATGTACGGTCTTGTTGTGTATGTCATCGCGACGGTCGCCGGGGCGATGTCCACTTCCATCGAGGCCCTCATTGTTACCCGCGCCTTCCAGGGCATCGGCGCCTGCGCCGGGCCGGTAATCGGCCGCGCCATCGTCCGCGACCTGTTCGGGCGCGAAGAGGCCGTCAAGGTCATGGCCTACGTCGGCATTGCCATCGGCACGGCGCCGGCCATGGCGCCGGTGCTGGGCGGCTATCTCGAGGATTGGTACGGCTGGCAGGCTTCGTTCGCAGTGATCGCGCTGTTCGGTGTGGTGATGCTGTTGCTGACCTGGTCGCGGTTGCCGGAAACCAACGTTCACGCCCGATGGAACCGCGAGCGCGGCGGCACCGGCATGTTGCGGAGCTATGCCAGGCTGCTGCGCAACCGCACCTACATCGGTTACATCTGTACCGGATCGCTGGTTTTCGGCGGCCTGTTCGCGTTTATGGCCGGCGTGCCATTCGTGGTGATCGACCGGCTGGGGTATTCGGCGACCGAATTCGGGCTTTTTTCCGCCATCCCGATTGCGGGGTACGTCGCCGGCTCGATTGTCGTGACCCGCGTCACCGGTTGGCTCGGGCTCGACCGCATGATGCCGGTGGGCGTGGGCATGGTGTGCATTGCCGCCGCGACACTGGCGGCGCTCAACATTGGCGCCGATCCGACCGTGGCCACCCTGTTTGGACCGGTGGCCGGATTGGCGTTCGGCATGGCGTTTCTGTTTCCCAGCACGCTGTCCGGCGCGATCAGCATCTATCCCGAAATCGCCGGCGCCGGGTCGGCCCTTTACGGCTTCCTCCAGATGACGATGTCCTTCACGGCGATTCAGCTGTTGGGCGCGGTCAACGACGGGACCCACCTGCCGATGGTGCTGGTTGCCTCGATCATGACGGTGTCATCGGCCGTGGTGTACGTCTTGCTGGTGGGCCGCGGCGCGCTCATTGTGCCGGCGGCGGCCACCGGGACGCCGCCGCCCGGACCGGCGGACTAGCGCAAATCCCGAGCCGGCGGAATCGCCGGCGACGACGATTTGCGTTCTATGTCAAAGGGATAGAGCTTTTCGCGTGAGCGTATGCGAACGGCAAAAGCTCTAAGGAGCCCTCAGAATCCCAACCGCTCGCGAATCCCGGCCGGCGTCGCCCCCTTCTCGCGCAGTACCGAAAGCGTTGCCGCCAGGGTCCGGGTTGCGAGCCGCGTCCCGTTTTCGTCAGCAATCAGTTTGTGGTGTTCGTAGTCCGGCACCGGCAGGCCGAGCAACGCCTGCAACGTGCGATGGATGTGCGTCGCGGGAAACAGGTCTTCGCCGCGCGTCACCAGCGTCACGCCCTGGGCCGCATCGTCGACGACGACCGCGAGGTGATAGCTCGCCGGGGTTACCTTGCGCGCCAGCACCACGTCGCCGAAGGGGCGCGCATCACAAGCGAGCGCGCCGCGCCCGCGCTCGACAAACGCGAGCCTCGCCCCCGTCATTTCGCGCGCGCGCGCCCATGCCGCATCCATATTCAGGCGCAGCGCAAACCCGCGGCCCGCCGCCACACGATCCGCGCGTTCGTCCGAGCTTAAGGTACGGCAGGTGCCGGGATAAACCGGCCCTTCCGGCCCTTGGGGGGCCTGAACGCTGGCCGCGATCTCGGCCGCGATTTCTTTGCGCGTACAAAAGCAGGGATAGAGCAGGCCGCTGTTTTCGAGCGCCGCAAGGGCGCCGCGATAGGCGTCGAAGTGCTCGGACTGGCGCCGCACCGCGCCGTCCCAGCGCACCCCGAGCCAGGCCAGATCTTCGCATATTGCCGTTTCGTATTCTGGCCGGCTGCGCCCACCGTCGATGTCTTCGATGCGCAACAGAAACGTCCCGCCGCCGTCTCGCGCGCGGGCCTCGGCGAACAGCGCGGCATACGCGTGCCCAAGGTGCAATCGCCCCGATGGACTGGGCGCAAAGCGTGTCGTCGCCGGAGTGCGCGGCATGGGATCGTTTTCTTGCGTCATGATCGCGCTCTATAGCACTCCTTATGGATTGCCTGCCAAAACTCGTCGGCAGGGCCCCCGCCCCTGTAGTAGAGTGCGTCCGCCTTGACCATGCAGAGCAACGAAATCCTCACCATCGACGGCCCCCGCCTGACGCCGTCCTCCGGCGCCACAGCGAAGCAGGTGGTGATACTTCTTCACGGACTGGGCGCGGACGGCAACGATCTGTTCGCGCTCGCGCCCCAACTTTCATCCATTCTGCCGGATGCGGCGTTCGTCGCGCCCCATGCGCCGTGGCCCTGCGATATGGCCCCGATGGGGTTTCAGTGGTTTTCACTGCGCGATCATTCGCCTGAATCGATTCGCGATGGGGTGGCGCAGGCCGCGCCGGTGCTGGACGCGTTCATCGATCAGGAACTCGGGCGGTATGGACTGGGGGAGGAAAGCCTGGCGCTTGTCGGGTTCAGCCAAGGCACGATGATGGCGCTGCACGTTGCCATCCGGCGTGTCCGTGCACCGGCCGCCGTAGTCGGATTTTCCGGTGCGCTGGTGGGGGCGCAAGCCCTCGCCAGCGAGGCCCAAGTCAAGCCGCCGGTTCTGCTGGTTCACGGCAACGCCGATCCGATCGTGCCGGTCGAAGCCCACGGCGAGGGGGTATCGTCGCTGCTGGCGGCAGGGTTCTCCGTTGAATCGCACATCCGGCCCGGCCTCGGCCACGGAATCGACGAGACCGGCCTCTCTTACGGTCAGGAATTCCTGATAAAGCATTTCGCCGCCTGAGCGTTCGAACGGGCGCGATCCGAACGGGCGCGGTCCGAACCGGCGCGGTCCGAACCGGCGAGAGATGCCCTTTGCGTGCGCCCGTGCGGCACTGTTGCCGCGGGGCAGGGAAGCCCGCTAGGCGCCACGCGGCCGGGCACAACGCCGGTGCCGGGCGTGCATTAGCAACGGCGGTTCTGCACCGCCCTCGTGTACACTCCCGCCATGGCGGTTGGGGACAACGGGACCGGCTTCCGCGGGAAGGCACCCGCCGGGCCAGGAACGGCGCCGAGGCGGCGGTTCGGCGTGTCGATGGCGACCGCTCTTGCGCTGGCCTTGGGCGGCCTCGTATTCGCCGCCGTCGCCACCGTGCTGGGGCTCGTGCTCGTCAGTGCGCAACAAAACACATTCGGCCTGCTGGGCGACAAGGCCAGCCTGACGATCGCGTCGGCCGTCGCGGAAATCAGGGCGCAATTAGATCCCGCGCGCAGTCAGGTGGTGTTTCTGCGCGACGTGATCGCGTCGGGCCGGCTCGACCCCGCCGACACAGGGCGATTGCTTGACTTGCTGACCGGCTCGCTTGCCGCCACCCCGCAGATCGGCGCGGTGACGTTCATCTACCCCGACGACCGGATCGTCGGCGTGCGGCAGACCCGGCAGGGGGAGATTTTGCCGGTCGAAACCCGGGCGATTCAGCCACACGTCCTCGACAGCCTGCGCGAGATCCGGGCCTCGGACGCGCCGCAGTGGGGCGAACATATCTATGCCCCCAACGAGAACGTTCGCCAGGCGATGTCGCTCAGCGCCGCGGTCCGGCGCGGATCCGAATTCGTCGGCTGGATTTCGGTCAACGTTTCGATCGTCCGGCTGTCGCAGTTTCTGGACGAGATCAGCAACGACTTCGGCAACAACGCCTTTATCCTGCGCGGCGAAACCGAGGTGCTGGCGCACCGGTCTTTGGCCCGCAGCTATCGGGGGCCGTCGGCGGAAAAGATTTTGCCCGGCATAGGCGCGGTCGGCGATCCGGTGCTGGCGGCAATATGGAGCGCGGGCGGGCCAGATGAGGTGCCGCGTATTTCCGAGCGGGTTCTGCAGGGCGACGTTCCGGACGGTGCCGAGGCCCCGTTTCGCGCCCATACGGTCGATGTCGGCGATGAAGGGTATCTGTTCGTCTATCAGTGGCTCGACGATTTCGGTCCGGTCCCGTGGCTGGTCGGCAGCTATTTTCCCGCCGCCGATGTTGCGGGCGAGTTTCGCCGCCTGGTCGAAGCCGCGGCCGCCGGGGTTCTGGTGCTGATCGTCGCGGTCATTGCCGCGGTTATTATGGGACGCTTGGTGGCGCGCCCGATCCGCCGCCTGGCATCGGCTGCCAACCGGGTCAGCGAGTTCGACCTCGAGTCGGTCGAAGATCTTCCGGGGTCGCCGATTCGCGAGCTCGACGATCAGTCGCGGGCGTTCAACTCGATGCTCACCGGGCTCAACTGGTTCGCGACGTATGTTCCGCGGGCCCTGGTTCAGCGCCTGGTCGATTCCGGCAAGGCCGGCCAGGTGGCCTCGGAAATGCGAAATCTCACGGTCATGTTCACAGATATTACCGGCTTTACCGCGATCAGCGAGACCCTCGACGCGGACGCGGTTGCCGGGTTGCTCAACCAACACTTCGCAATCGTCGTCGCCGCTGTCGAGGCCGAAGGCGGCACCATCGACAAATACATCGGCGATAGCGTGATGGCGTTCTGGGGGGCGCCCGAACAGCAGGACGATCATGGCGCCCGCGCGGCCCGGGCGGCACTGGCACTGGGCCGCGCCATCGAGTCGGAAAACGAAGACCGCCACCACCGCGGGGCGGCGGCGATCCGCATTCGGGTCGGGATTCACACTGGCGACGTGGTGGTCGGAAATATCGGCGCGCCGGGCCGGGTCAACTACACCATCGTCGGCGACACCGTGAACACCGGCTCGCGGCTGGAACAGCTGGGCAAGGACTTGGGCGGCGATGCCGAAGTCACGATTCTCGTTAGTGCCGAAACGGTGCGGCAAATGGGCGAAGGGTTCACCGTCGAATCGCTGGGCCGGCAAAGCCTGCGCGGCCGCGGCGCGGAGATCGAGGCCTTTCGGCTTCTCTGAAGCGCCGCTTCCGCCGCCGGCCTCAGAAAAAGTTCACGCGCTTTTCGTATTCGACCAGTTCGTAATAGGTCTGCATATAACCGGTGACGTGCGCCTTGAGCAGCACATAATCGCCGTCGGCCGTAATCCACGTGTGGTAGGGCGGGTGGATGTCGGAGCCCATGTAATCGTCGTCAGTGCTTTTGCCGATCCGGAAATGGAGAGCATCGAACGTGCCCGCGCCGACGGTCACTTTTTCTTCACCGACAAAGGTGATTATCAGTCCATTACGCTGCAACAGGATCGGCCCGTCGGCGCCGCGGTGGTGATTCGAGCACATCAGGAAGAACCCCACCGTCTGCTCGCCCTTCCCCTTGGAGAGGTCGTAGCAGTGCGTGTGCATGGCATCGGCCTGGATCGGATGGGTGCCGAAAATAGCCGGTCGCTGGTCGAATTCCAGCCGCTCCGAAATGCGCCCTTCCTTGACCGTGTAGCCCTCGCATTCGGCATAGCTTTCAGTGAACCGGTACCACGAGGCGCCGACGAAGGCCTCGTCCACCGTGATCTGGACGAACCCGCCCAGCGGGTTCCAGTCGGCATCGAGGTTGGTGACCGAATCGCGCAACACCCGCGGCGGGTTTTCGTCGATCGAGCAGTGCGCCCGAAGCGTGCGCGAGCCATCGACATGGGTGGTGTAGATGAAGGTCTCGCCGCCCCGGTCCTGGTCGAGGATTTTGGGTTTCTTCGAGGTATAGCGGATGCGGCCGCGGATGGTTTGATGGTCCATGGACATTAATCCCTTGGCGTTGGGGGCGGTGGACGCCCGGTGGGGAAGCAGGGCAACGGGGCGCGCTATTTCGACGGTGCGACTCTGACATTTCGATTTCTCAATGTCAGCCCGCACCCTCAAATCAGGTTTTTGATACGGATCAATTCCGGCATTTGGTCCCAAATCCATCGCCACCACATATCGGAATTGGAACCCGCGGGGCCTAGAACGCGGGCGCACAACCGGACGCGAGAGGGGCGCCGGATGGGGGGGCCCAGAGGGGGCGAAGAAGGCAGGCGGACGGGTGCCGGGCGGCGCCGGACAGGACCGTCCCGGTGACGGGGCCGCAAGCGCACGGCGGCAACCCGGCGCCGGGTGAGCGTTCCCTTGCGCCGCTCCCCGGTTGACAGGCCAGATCCGCACGCCGACACTACGGCCGCCGTCCACACCGGACGGCGAAAACACTATTGGGGTTTGTCGTGTCCGCCACCAACGCCTGTCCGGCACTCGTTCTCAACGCCGATTACCGGCCGCTCAGCTATTTCCCGCTGTCGCTGTGGGGCTGGCAGGATGCTGTCAAGGCGGTGTTTCTTGATCGCGTCGATATCGTTTCCGAATACGAGGAAAAGGTTCACTCGCCCAGCTTCGAAATGCGCCTGCCAAGCGTGGTGGCACTTAGGCGCTACGTCACGCCGGCGCGGCGGCCCGCGTTCACCCGGTTCAATGTGTTCCTGCGCGACCGTTTCTCTTGCGTCTATTGCGGCGACGGCGACGAACTGACCTTCGACCATCTGATCCCGCGTTCGCGCGGCGGCCGCACCACGTGGGATAACGTCGTGACCGCGTGTTCGGACTGCAATCTGCGCAAGGGTGGGCGTCATCTCGCCGAGGCCGGCATGAGTCCGTCGGCTTATCCGAGAGTGCCGAGCGTCAGCCAGTTGCACCAGAACGGGCGCGCATTCCCGCCCAACTATCTGCACGACAGCTGGCGCGACTTTCTGTACTGGGATACGGAACTCGAACCGTAGGCGGGCCCTGGCGCGCTGGCTTACCCGGACGCGCGGCATGCGATCCTGACATTTCGCGCCCTGACACTATCGACACCTGACGTTTCGATCTTTTCATGTCGGCCCGCGCCACGGCGCTTGTCTCCGCCGGTTGGGGTGTCGTGCCCGTCGCCGCCGCGACAGTTTCTCGACAGGTCGGGAAGGGGGGGTGTCGTGTTCTCCGCCCTCACGGGCGGGCGCGGTATCCGTCGCGGTTCTGGCGCTAGAGCTTTTCCCGTTCGCATGCGCTCACGCGAAAAACTCTATCCCTTTGACATAGAACGCAAATCGTCGTCGCCGGCGATTCCGCCGGCTCGGGATTTGCGCTAGAGCCGTTCCGAAAGCCAGATCACGGCCTTGGTGCCGGCCTTGATGGCGGCATGAAGCGGCGCGTGGCTGGGGCTCGCGCCTGCGCCCGAAGCCCGCGCGATATCGCGGTGGTCGATCTCGTCGGCGTGGGCGGAAACAATCGTCGCCTGCAGGTCGGCCTCGTCCTCGCCCAGATAGTCGGCCTGGGCGCGGTAGTGATCGTCGATCGCTTCCTCTACCGCGGCCGTACAGACCATCGCCGCGCGATCTCCCAGCAAGGCGGTGCCGGCGCCCATCGCGAACCCGGCCACGTGCCAGAACGGCAACAGCAGCGTCGGCCGCACGCCGCGTTCTTTCATGATCTTGTCGAATGTTTCGAAATGCTCGGTTTCCTGCTGCGCCATGGCCCGGATCTTTTCCGCGATCTCGCCTTCTTTCAAGATCGCCAACTGGCCTGCGTAGATGCGTTTCGCGCCCGCTTCCCCGGCGTGATTGACGCGGATGAATCGCTCGATCATCGCGGCGGGTGAGGGGTCGCCCGGCAGGCGGTCCTCGCCCGATGTCTTGCGGGGCGATTTCCCGTTCATGGTGTCACGAGTTCTGTTGTGCGCGGCGGCCGAGTTCGCGCGCGAACCACAGGCTTGCGCCGGCCAGTACCAATGAGGCGAGAAAATTATACCCCGCCATCGAAATCCCGAACAGCGACCACTGAACTTCATCGCAGCGCACCACGCGCGGCGTCGAGAGAAGTTTCTCGCGCAGTTCTTCGATGGTGAGTCCGATACCGCTCAAGGCCGAACACGATTCAGTGCCCTTCCACCAGCCCTGTTCGACGCCGACGTGAAAGAGGGCGATGCCGGCGCCGGTCGCGAACGCGAGTGAGCACGCGATCAGGACCCCTTGCGTGAGGGCGCGCGTGCGCAGGTCCGGCAGCGCCGTGGCCGCCATGAGGGCCAGCGCGCTCAGGCTAATCGTTGCCACGTAGGGGACGCGCTGATAGAGGCAGAGGATGCAGGGGTCGAGTCCGCCGGCGTACTGCGAAAGCAGCGCCGATCCCAGGATGGCGACGCTTACCGCCAGCACCGCCGCCGCGGCGCGCTCGGGGGTTATGTGAACGAAAGGCATCATCAGGTCAGGAGGCGCAGGACGACGAAACCGCCGATCAACAGCACGGCGAAGCCGGTCGCGACCCATTTCAGGTTCTTTTCAACGAAATGCCGCACCGGCTCACCGATCCACCACAACAGCGCCGCCTCGGCGAAAAACCGGATGCCGCGCGAGAGCACCGACCCCGCCAGAAAAACCGCGAAATCGAGGCCGGTGACCCCGCTGGCGATGGTAAACACTTTGTACGGGAGCGGTGTGACCCCGGCAACGAACACGATCCATAGGCCCCAGTCGTTGTACCAGCCGCGGAAAGTTTCGAACGCCGCGCCGTAACCATAAAATTCGACGATCGCGCGGCCGACGCTCTCGAACAGAAAGAACCCGATGGCATAGCCCGCGGCCCCGCCCGCCGCTGAAGCAACGGTGCAGACGCCGGCGATCAGCCAGGCGCGCGCGCGCCTTGCCAGCACCATCGGTACCACCAGCACGTCGGGCGGAATCGGGAATACCGAACTCTCGGCGAACGATACCGCCGCCAGCACCACGAGCGCATTGCGGCGCGCGGCCAGGTCCATGATCCAGTTGTAAAGGCGGGTAATCAAGCGAACGCGCTCCCGGGCAGGCGGCGCGCACTATAGCGAATCAGACCCGCCGGTGGCAGCGCCGAACTGTGCGCAAGGCGCACCCGTCGGCGCTGAGGCAGATAGGGCCGGATGGCGCGGATCGGGGTCGGGGCTGCGCTGCTCGCACGCCGTGGCGCAGATGCCTGCGAGTCCCGGGAGGGTGCGGCTCTTCAACAGGGCCTGCCGGGTGGTTGCGGCGGCCCCGGCTTTTCAGGTTGCGGGCGCATTGCCTGCGGTTGACCGGGGCCCCGCCATGTCTAAGATGCGCCCGCCTGAGGCCCCTGTGGCGGAACTGGTAGACGCGGCAGACTCAAAATCTGTTGTTCGCAAGAACGTGGGAGTTCGAGCCTCCCTGGGGGCACCAACGCTCTCCGTGCCGCCCGCGAAAGGGGCGGAGCCGCGCTGCGGCGGGTGCGGGTCCGGCCTGCCGCCCGCGCCGTTCCGCAAG
>PVBE012488906.1_pt1 | contig 24509 bp, 18 predicted proteins | sample 1631181 | NCBI WGS metagenome assembly PVBE01 (sample SAMN08397723, study PRJNA350692) | Marine metagenome, whole genome shotgun sequencing project. | isolation source: water | place: Pacific Ocean | collected 2012-04 | reverse complement strand
GCGATAGCAACCCGCTGCTGCTCACCGCCGGAGAGTCGGTTCGGGGAGTGATCGACGCGATCAGCGAGGCCCACCCGGACCAGAATGTCACGCGCTCTGGCAATCGTGTCCGCTGTTGGCCGCTCCGGAATAGCCGGCAGCAGCACATTCTCGAGCGCAGTCAGCGTGGGCAGCAGGTTCATCGCCTGAAATACGAAGCCAATCCTGTGGCGACGCAATTGCGCCAGCTCACGGTCATTACAGTCGGCCAGATCCCGCCCCTCGAACAGGACCTTGCCGGTGGAGGGGTTGTCCAATGCCCCCAGCAGATGAATCAGTGTCGATTTCCCGCTGCCGGACGTACCGGTGAACAGGTGCACCTCACCCTGGTTGACCGTCAGGTCGATCCCAGCGACCGCCCGCACATCGGTCGCCCCCATCCTGTACGTACGACTGACGCCCACGGCCTGAACCAGCGGCGCGCCCTCAGACATGTCGTATGGCGTCGATCGGAGGCATGATGGCGGCTCGGTAGGCCGGATAGGCTCCCCCTACCATGCCGAGCACGGCAGACAGCCCCAGGCTGGCGGCATACAGCCAGGCCGGCGTAACCGGCTGGACCGACAAATAGAGGCCCAGCAGTTCGGTCGCCACCCCGCCCACGACACAACCCAGAACCCCACCGCCGACTCCGAGCAAAACCGCCTCCAGCAGCACCAGGCGTAAGATGTCCCTCCGCTCCCACCCACACGCCTTGAGAATGCCGAACTCTGCGATCCGTTCGGAGAAGCTCATCAGCATCGTATTGAGAATCGCCAAGGCGGCGCCCAGGATGGGCAGGACAGTGATCACGAGCAGCAGGCGGTCCACCTTGCGCAGGACGCCGCCAACCGTCTCGTTGATCGTTTCGGGCGTCATTGCGCGCAGCTCCGGATGATCGGTGTTGATCTTGTCGGCAAGAGCGTCGAGGTCGCTGTTGTCCTCCAATTCGAGGTAGAAATTAGACACGAACTTCTCGTCCAGTCGACGCATCTGTCGTGCCCGGTGCGTGGTCACCACGACCGTCTGATCGAGAATCAACGATCCCGTCTTGAACAGTCCGACGACCTTCAGAGGCGCGCCGTGAAAGCGGGCTCGCGAACCGAGTGGTAGCTCCAGCTTCTTGCTGACCAAGGTCGAGATCATGCAGGCGTCATCTTCCCCGTCCTTCAGAAACCGACCACCCTGGAGATGTTTGTTGAACAGACCTCCGCCTTGCAAGGTCAAGGTGCGCTTCGGCTCCATCCCGAGAACTCCCAGCCCACCCATGTCGAGTCCCTTGTGCATCAACAACGTCCCGTTGAAGGTGATCGCGACCGTCCAGACCTCCGGCTGCACCACCCTGACCCCGGGCAACCGGGCCAGCTTCTGCTCGAACTCCTTCGGGATGGTGCTGATGATCGGATCGGGCGCCGCACGCCAGACGACCACCAGCCCCTGGACCTGGCGCAACGTCGACTCGATCAGCACCTTGACCCCGGTGGAGAAGGAGATCAGCCCGATGACCAGAATGATGGCCACCGCCAGACCCGCGAGGGAGAGAAAGCTGCGGACCTTTTTTCGGCACAGGTTGCGGACAGCGAAACGCAGCACAGCCGATCAGGCCTAGAGAAAGGCGCCGCCGTTGACGTTGAGCACCTCGCCCGTAACATAACGAGCCATTTCGCTGACCAAGAACAGGGCCGGTCGGGCAATGTCTTCCGGTAGCCCGGGCTCGCCCAGTGGGATCTCCTTGCGGACCTCCTGTCCGTCTGGACCTTCGAGGGATTCACTGGTCATGTCGGTTCGGATCCAGCCCGGCGCGATCGCGTTGACGCGAATCTTGTGGGGCGCCAGCTCGACCGCCACGCTCTTGGTAAACGAGATCAGCGCACCCTTGGTCGCGGCATAATGCGAGTAATACGCCTCTCCCCGCTGCCCGGAGGTACTGGCAATCAGCACGATCGAGCCACGGGTGTCCTGCCGGATCATCCGCTGCACGGCGAGCCGACAGGTATGGATCACGCCCTCGAGATTGACCGAGAACATCTCCCGCAGATCGTCCTCACTCATCTTCTCGATCGGAGCCCGCTTCCAGATTCCGGCGTTGCAGACCACCAGATCGATCTTCTCGAACTCGGCGTCATACTGGTCGAACATGTGCCAGATATCTTGGGGCGACCCCATGTCCGCCTGCAGCACGAAGGACTCCCGCTCGAGCGCCTTGATCTTACGGGCCACCTTGCGCGCGGCCTCCTCGTGGGAGTTGTAGTGGACCGCTACATCGGCACCCGCCCTGGCGAAGAGCTCTGCAATCGCTCGCCCGATGCCTCTCGAGGCACCAGTGATCAATGCATGTTTGCCGGTAAGGTCGTAAAGCGACAGGTCACAGCTCATGGATCGCGGAGATTCTGACCCACTGCTTCCCGTGAGACAAGTGTTTTCACATCTTCAGTCAATGGGCGCGACCTGCCACCAGCCACGCAAAGGCATCACAAGGCCCTTTACCTGCCAGTCTAGGACATTTGGGCCAACTTGCCGGTCTCGGCAGAAACGCACTCGATGGCCTCCGTGTAGCACAATCGCGCGCTCCAATGTGGCACGACCGCCCACCCGTGAGCATATTCGTCCAAACGGTCGCCGCCCGGCCAACCGAAACACCGGGAGTGAGCTGCTTCCGGCACAGTTTCTCGAGCGACCGGGACGACGAACCTGCAAAGAGATAGCAAGCGGCGTACCCGTCTCGAGCTTCAACAATTCTCTCACCGACGGAGCCCGCAAGACTGGCAACAACCACGCCATCTTTGTTAGGCTCCCGACGTGAACTCCCGCCGCACCCTTCTCCTCCTGCTGGCACTGACCGTGGGGCCAATGGCCTACAAGATGGTCTTCCCTCGTACACTGCGGCTGTCCGATTGGCCGATCGCCACCTACCGCATGTACAGCGCCTACCGGCCCAACCCGCTGATCGAATTCTACCGCGTGAGGATCGAGTACACAGACGGCCAGCTGTCCTGGTTTCAGCCGCACTTCCACAAGTACAGCGTCTCCATCTGACGCCGCATTCGCGCTGCGCTGGCCTTGCGCGGGCAGGTACGCGAGGCAGCACTGGGCCACATCGCCCGGGACGTGCTGGCCTGCCAGGCAGCTGAGAATCACCACCAACCGGTAAAGCGCCTGCTGCTGATCCGCCGAGTGGTCGAACGACGACGGATGCCGCTGCGCATCGTCGAGACGCATGTGGGGACGATCGAAGCCACCGAGTTCGCCTCGCGATGACCCCCTGGAGGCGCATGTGGGAGGGACAGGTGCCGCTGTCGACGGTCGGCTGGTTCCGTACCCTGTTCTGCGGCCTCGTTCTCTGCCGGTTGCTGTACAGCTTCGGGGACCAGGCGCGGTACGTGGCCAGCCCGATCTTCGACGGCTACATGGCGGTTCCGGTGATACGCGCGGGGGTTCCAGCGCTTCCCTACTGGGCCTTCATCTCCAGCGGGGTCGGCCTGGCGGTCTGTCTGGGGCTGGCCGCCGTCGGCATCCGCGGCCAGCTCTGCTTGTGGCTCTGCCTGCCGCTGTACTTCCTCTACTTCGGACATCTGCTCGGCCTGAGTTACATCGCTCGCAAGACCAACCTGATCCCACTGATCCTGCTCACGCTCGCATTGACTCCAAACGTCGGCGCGCTCTCCATTCGCGCGCTGCTGCGCGGGGGGAGCGACCGACCCGCACCGGCGTGGACGTTCGAGGTCCCCAAGTTGCTGGTCGCCATGGTGTACTTCGGAGCGGGGATCCTCAAGTTGGGCAACCAGTGGTGGGACGGCCAGTCACTTCAGTACTTCCTGATCGGCCACCATTTGCGCAGCGACTTACCATTCTGCTGGGCCCTGGCCCAGCAGATCGAGCTGTGTTGCGCACTGAGCATCCTGACCATCCTGTTCGAGCTGGGCTTCGTCCTGGCACTGCTGTTTCCCAGGTTGGCACTACCCTGCTGTCTTGCTGCGCTGACCTTCCACGCCGGCACCGCCTGGGCCCTGAACATCTGGTACCTGAAGTACTTCGCACCCGCGATGCTCGCCTTTCTGCCGGACGTCTGGCCGAGCCGGTTCGCCCTGTCCGCTGATCCGCACGGACGCGGTCCCGGATAAACTCGGCAGCGAACTGTGGACTGACGAGCGCCTGGTTCCGTGGGTCTCGAACCCCGGCCCCGAACCGACCTACTTCGACTTCGGTTCGGACGTCTGGATCGCCTCGTGGCAGTGGGTCAGCGCGCGCACCATGTAAGCCGTCACCAGCACCGTATCCGACTCCAGCCACTGGGCGCTCTCGCTGTTCTTCCACGAGCCGTCCTTGCGCTGGAGTTGAACGATCTTGGCTGACAGATCCCGGGCCCAGTCATGCCGCTTGCCATCCGGGGTCACGACATATCGCTCACCATACGCCGCCAGCGCCTTGGACATCACCAGGTAGTAGTAGTACAGCCCCGCCGCCCCCAGGTTGACGTTCTCGTCGAACGTGTAGTTCTCGCGGACCCACTGGAGCGCAGCCTGCACCCGCTGATCCTGCTTGGCGACATAGGCATGCAACAGGCTCATCAAGCCGGCGTAGCTCATCAAGCCATAGGATTTGTAACCGGTCGTGCCATCCTTCTTGGTCAGTTCGCCGGCCTTGGACTTGCCGGGCCGATAGATGAATCCGCCGTCGTTGGTCGCCCACTTCTCCGGGTTGGTCTCGCTGTTGTTCTGGCAACGCGTGATGAACTTGCGGGCCTGGACGATTGCCGGATCGTCCTCGGGAAGCCCTGCCTGACGCAGCGCTTCCAACGACTGCAAGGTATTCGAAAGATCGGCGTTTCCGCCCTTGCTGCCGTAGCCGAAGCCGCCCCCCTGTCGGCTGGCCTCGTCTGGCAGCTGGGACTTGCGGATATAGGCGACCCCTCGCTCGATCACCTTGGCGAAACGTTTCGCGTCGGCGGTCTTGAGCGCCATGATCGAGATCGACGTGCAGTAGTTGCCCAGCCCGAATGCCGGGGTGTAGATTCCGCCATCATCCTGCTGGTGCGATACGATCGCGTCGCACGCCTTGCGAATGAACTCGCTGTTGTCGTAGCGATAGGCGTCGGGCGACTTGACCACCGCATCGACGACCAGCGCAGTGAACGCCGGCTTCGGATCGAGCAGCCCGCGAGAGAACTCGTTGTCCTCTTCCTGGTGCACCTTGAGATATTCGATTCCCCTGCGTATCGAGTCCAGCAGCGGGTCTCCGGAGACCGCGATCGGCGCTGGAGGTCGCCTGGGCGACGAGTGGTGGGTCGTCTGGGTCAGGTACAGTCCCCCGCCGACCAGACCCAGGACGAGCACGCCGATGCCAGCGATCTTCAATCGTTTTCGGCCCATGCCCCAAGTATACGTCTGCAGGAATCGATCGTCCGGAACAAAAACGGGGCCAGCGACCATCCCGCAGTCACCCGAAGGGCCGGCCCGGGTAAGCCAGCCCGCTCGCCCAGGCTCAGCACACGCGCAACGCGGTCCTGCCCTCCCAAGAAATCCGGGATTTCCCTCCCCTTCCGAAACTCCACCTCTATGATTGTTGACCCCCCACGTCGCTTCAACCTTACTGACGAGGACAGTCGACATGAGAAGAACCGTGTTCGTGCTCCTGGCCCTCGCGCTGGCCATCCCGGCCTGGGCCCAGAAGAAGAAGGCCCCACAACCGCGTGAAGGCACCAAGATGGTCAAGTTCATGGTCGACGGACTGACCGAGACCAACTCCGAGGACCTGCGCGTCAGCCTGAAAAAGGTGACCGGCGTGGCCAGCGCCCTGATCAACACGACCGACCGGACGGTAGTGCTCACCTTCGCCGACAACTCCGTCATTTCCTGGAACGACTTGAGCCAGGCCGTCAGCGGGACCAACGCACAGATGAAGGAACCGGGGCTGAAGATCAAGGGCGCGCCGATAGCCGCCGTCGCTGGCAGGTTCAACATCATCGTCGAAAACCTGACCGGGGCCCAGGTGGAGAAGGCTCGGGAGACCCTCCGCAGCTACAAGGCGACAGACACCGTCGGCCATTTCGGGGGCCTTACCGTCCCGGGTCAGAAGTGGCCCGTACTCTCCTGGACGATCACCATCAAGAAGGGCGCCAACCTCAAATTCAGCGTGATCTGGAACGCCTTCACCTCCTCCGGAACCCCGGAGGCCAAGGCCCAGCCCAAGCTACAGAACTGTTCGTTCTACACGCCGATCCCCAAGAAAAAGACCAAGAAGAAGGGCTGAGGCGGCGGTGGTTGAGGCTCTGGCGGCTGAGGCAAGGGCCGCTAGACCGTTCCCACGTGCTGGGAACGCATTGACACCATCGACCACTTGGATACCGAACACGAAAAGGGCGTGAGAGATCTGCGGAGCTCTCGACGCCCTTTTTTACTGGGCTTGTTCGGAGGACTGACCGCCGTCTACGGTCTACTCGTGGCATGGCTGACTGGCTGGTTCACCCGACGTGTCGCCAGCTTATCCCGGGCAGCGCCTCACCGATGGCGCTTGACGGGCGACCAGCGAGTCACCCTGACACGGGCGGCGGAGCGCATCCTACCGGGGGCCGAGGAAGCCCAGCTGATCGGCTACATCGAGGGCGCGCTGGCCAGCGAGGTCTGGGCGGGTCGTCGCCCGGCCGTTCTGGAGGGGGCCGCGACTCTCGACCGGGTGGCCCAGGAGGGCTGGCGGCAGAGCTTCAGCGAGCTGGCGCCGACCGACCGAGACGAGGTGCTGACCCACGTACAGAACACCGGCGCGGACACCGACGACTTCGACGGCGCGGCATTCCTCCACGCCCTGATCGAGCTCTGCCTCGAGGGGTTTCTCGGCGACCCCGCCCACGGCGGCAATCACAATCAGGCCGGCTGGCGCTATATCGGCTTCGTACCCGGATGCCCCAGACACTGAACACGGACGTCTGCGTGATCGGCAGTGGAGCTGGCGGCGGACCGCTGGCCCACCAGCTGGCTCTGGGCGGGATGCGGGTGCTCGTCCTGGAGAAGGGTCCCCACTACTCGGCCAAGGACTTCGTCCACGACGAGATCAAGATCGTCCGCCGCAACTTCTTCGTCCCCTCGACCGACACCGACCCCCATGTCTTGCGTCACAGCGGAGAGAGCTCCGGAACGCGAAGCAGCATGGGCTGGACGGCCTCCTGCGTCGGCGGCGGGACGGTGCACATGGCCGGCTATTTCTACCGGCTGCACCCCGACGACTTCCGCATGTCAGACCGCTTCGGCGCGGTGCGCGGGGCAGAGCTTGTCGACTGGCCGATCAACTACGCCCAGCTGGAGCCGTTCTACGGCAAGGCGGAGCGCCTGATCGGAGTCTCCGGGCAGACCGGCGCCAACCCGTTCGAGGGACCGCGCTCGACACCCTATCCGCTGCCTCCGGTGACGACCCATCCCCTGGCCGACTGGATCGACTCGGCCTGCAGGCGGCTCGGCCTCCACGCATTCCCCAGCCCGCGCAGCATCATCACCCGCCACTATCGCGGCCGCACACCCTGCGTGTACTGCGACTTCTGTGGCAGCTATGGCTGTGAGGTGGGCGCAAAGTCCAGCACCCTGGACGCACTGTTTCCCGAAGCGCTGGCCACCGGCCGCTGCCAGATCCTCTCCGGGGTGACGGCATTCAGAATCGAGACCGACCCACGGGGCCGCGCCCGTGAGGTGCTGTTTCATGACTCGGCGGGCCAGGTTCGCCGAGTCAGAGCCAAGCTCGTCTGCCTCAGCGCGGGAGCGATCGAATCAGCCCGTTTGCTGCTCCTTTCCAGGCTGGCCAATGACAGCGGACGGGTCGGCCGCCACCTGCAGTTCTCGGTCAGCGCCGGAGGGCAGGGCAGCTACCGCTAGGCCGACCACGCCGACCAGCTTTCCATGCTGCGCCAGCGGCAGCCCTTCCTCGGCCGCAGCCTCCAAGATCATTACTTTCTCCCAGCGGGTATCGGCGAGCTGCCCAAGGGAGGCACGATTCGCTTCGGCTTCCCCCACGCCAACCCGATCTTCCGTGCCCTGCGCCTGGCTCATGCCGAGTCCCCGCTGCTGTGGGGCCAGAAGCTGATGGACCGGATGCGGGTGGAGTTCCGTGAGCGACGGACCGTCGAGTTCGAGACCTTCCAGGACTTCCTGCCCAATCCCGGCACGTACGTCGACCTGGACCCCCGAATCACCGACCGGTGGGGTCAGCCCGCCGCCAGGATCAACCTGGACGGCCACCCGCACCATGCCAAGGCAGGCGCGTTCCTGCGCGAGCGGGGCCTGGCCGTGCTGAAAGCGGCGGGCGCGAGCGAGCTCGAGGAAGGGGACGCGGACGTCGTCACCGGACACCTGATTCAGGGCACCTGCCGCGCGGGGACCGACCCCGACACGTCGGTGCTGGATCCGTTCTGTCGCACGCACACCGTCCCCAACCTGTATGTCGTCGACGGAAGCTTCATGCCGACGGCCGGTGGCGTCCCCAGCACTCTGACGATCCTGGCCAACAGCTTTCGCGTCGCCGGGCATCTGCTCGAGCGGGCCCGGCAAGGCGACTTCGATTAGCACGACCTGACAAAATCCGCTCGCCTGAAGCAGCGGTCAGGCCCTAGAATGATCGACGTGACTCCCCGTCTGGTCCCCGCCATGCTGCTGTTGCTGGCCCTGCCCGCGTCGGCTCAAGATCAGCCCGATCCCCAGGAGAAGGCGCGCAAGTCGGCTCGCCGCAAGCTCGACTCGCTCGCTCGGCGGGCGCTGGCCGGGGGAAAGAGCGGCGCGCGCTCGCTGACCTCGCTGAACAAAGCCCTGGGCACGGAAGCCGACAAGCACGGCCAGGCGTTCACCGAGGTGGCCAAGGCCGCGTACGCAGCCCAGGCCAAGGCCCAGCGCGCGGCGCAGCTGACCCGACTGTCCCAGACGATCCAGCCCAGCAACGCGCTGAAAAAACTCCTGCGGGGAGAACTGATCAGGCAGCGACGGTACGCGCTGAGCTTCATCCTCAGCAAGTCGGCATACCGCAAGGGCAGCCAGCGGGCACAGCAGGAGGTCGACCGACGCGTTGCGCGAGTGCGGGAGGTCTGGAACAGCCCGACCCGCGCCCTCGGGAGAGTCCGCAGCTCCTTCGGCACGATGTACAAGAAATTCGAGGCGGGGGGCGCACTGCTAGAGGCGCTGGGCTCCAACGTCGGCGACGCGCAGGACAAGCAGCTCGACCAGCTGAAGCAGCGCTTCGACAAGCAACTCGACATCCGCGACTTCGGCTACAACAAGCGGGACGAGCAGCTGATCGACCAGTGCAAGTCGCGGCAGCTGAGCAACGCGGATTCCAGCGCCCCGGGCAGCGAGGCGGAGAAACTCTTGCTGAAGCTGACCAACGATTACCGGGTGATGATGGGGCTCGAGCCGCTACGGATCGACGATCGACTGATGCGCTGCGCCAACAAACACAGCCAGCACATGAAACAGACCCGCCGGTTCGCCCACGTCGACCCGCGTCATCCCCAGGGAGCCACTCCATTGCTCCGCGCCAAGAAGGAAGGCTACACCGCTCTGGTCGGGGAGAACATCATCATGGGCGGCCGGATCGACACACCCGCGGCAGCCCTCGCTGGCTGGCACAAGTCCGCGGGGCACCACCGCAACATACTCCAGAGCAAATATCACAGCCTGGGTACCGGGCAAGCCGGCGCCTACTGGACCCAGGTCTTCGGTCACTCCTAGCTGCCCACACGCTGTGTGAGAGAAGCTGCCGCTTGCGTGCCGGGACCGCGGGCGGTCAGCCCGCGGTCCTGGCGCGCGGCTCACTTGACGACGACCTTCTCCAGCCGCACCGAACCCTTTCCGTGCCAGGTGACGCGAAACTCGAGCTTCTGCCCCGCCTCGGCGTTGAAGCTCAGCGGAAAATCCTGGTAGATACCGCTGGCCTTGAAGTCGCTTCTTGCGAGCTGACGCCGGGCCAGAACCCGGCCGCTCGCCGAATCATGCACATCCAGCGTCAGCACCACGTCGTTGCGGCCGCGAGTCACGTCGATCATCGCCCGGAACGCAGCCAGACGGCGCCCCGGCCGGATGTCGGTCGCGTACGGCCCGTACAGCATGATACCCGCTCGGTCCTTGCCTGCCAGCGCGGCCCAGCCCTCGTTCTCCCGCCGACCCGTACGGTGGGACATGGCGATAGCCTGATAGACCCACTGACTCGGCCAGCGCGGCCGAGTCCGCGGCACGGCACTCAGCACGACCCGAATGATCTCGGCCTTGGACGTCCAGTAGCTGTAGTCGTTGTAGAAACGTTTCGAGCGACCGCCATTGACCGAGATCCGGATCTCATCGATCCAGTGGTCGTGGGCCAGTACCTTGTCGTAGAAGGCGCTCAGCTGTTGCGCGATCTCGCGCCGGCTTCGGCCGCTGAATCGAAACCGGGCGCTGCCGATTCGTCCATTCAGCTGGATCAGCTGCCCCCCACCCGCCTCCGGACGGGGCAGGATCGTCTTCAGCGTCCGGTAGGACTTGAGGAACGCGGAGTAGGAGTGAACCACCTTGTAGTACCAGCCGTCACTGGTCTCGTCCGACGGCACCTGCAGCGTCCGGTGAAACAAAACCCGCACTGCCTGAAAGTTCTTGCTCAGATGGCCAAACGTCTCCCAGGCGGTGCCATGGGAACACCCCCCGTTGAGCGATCTGTCGAAGCGATCAGCCGAGGCGGCGAGCTTGTGTACCCGCCCGGCCAGCTGGGTGAACCCTTCGAGCTGGTGTATCGCCTGGTGAAAGGCCTCGGCCGACTGCGCCAGCTCGCGCGACGCCTGAGCCACCGGGACCCGCCGGAAAGTACGCTGGGCACCTGCCTCACCGGCCAGCGTCAGTCCGAGGAACAGAGCCAGGATCATGCTGGATGAGCGATTCATCACTACCCCTTTCGAGTTGATGCGTTCAGAATGTCCGTCAGGGGTTCACGTGCAATTGGCGTGCCAAGCCCCAGTCAGGCCCTGCCGGCCATCCCAGGCCTGAAGCTGTATTCGGTAGAGGACACTGCCCGCCGCTTATCGGCGAATCGGGCCGCTGGCCTGCCGAGGGTTCAGGATGTGGCCGGGTCAGCTTCTCCACCACTCGTGGAGCGACCCAGCACCTCGAGCAGCAGATCGAACAGGTTCCGCTCGGTCAGCATGCCGAGCAGCTGGTGGTTCGGGTCGACGACCGGCAGGCAGCCGATCCGACGCTCTCGAATGATCAGCACCGCGTCCGCGATCGGCGTCTCGGGCCCGATCGTCTGCGGGCTATTGACCATGTAATCCCCGACTTCCACGCGATCCAGCTTGCTCAGCGGGTTGCCGTCGGTCATCGCCAGGCTGGCGATTGCACTCAACAGATGGGCTTGACTGATCACGCCGATCAGCCGACCCGCAGAACCGAGCACCGCCAGGTGGCTGAAGCCGCCATCGTTGAGCAATTGCTGGGCCTTGAGCAGCGAGGTCTCGGCCGTGGCCGTGGGAACCCCTGTCGTCATTCTTTGGCTGACGTGCATACCCGATATCATCCCCCATCTTCGCCCCGCATCAAGGACAGTTTTCCTCGACTATGATAGGCTAGCTGCAAATGCCACCCAACCCAGACCCGGATAAGGCGCTGGACCCGACCCAGATCCCCGGAGTCCCCGACGCAGTTCAGCCGGCCCCGAACCGTGCGCTGGGCCCGACCCAGATCCTCGGAGGCCCCGACGGAACTCAGCAGGGACAACTGCTCGCCGGGCAGCGCATCGGCAAGTGCCACATCCAGCGGCTGCTGGGACAGGGCGGGATGGGCGCGGTCTACCTCGCTCGCCACGACACCCTGGACATCCCCGTGGCGATCAAGATCATGCCGCCCGACCTGGTCGCCCGGCACCCCGATTTCGGCGAGCGCTTCATGCGCGAAGGTCGGCTGGCGGCCCGACTGCAGCACCCCAACGTGGTACGGGTGATGGACGCCGATCGGGACTCCGAGACCGGCCTGTACTACATCATCCAGGAGTACGTCGCCGGCGGATCATTGTACGAGCGGCTGGAACAGGGCCCCCTGGCGGAGAAGGAAGCGCTGCAGGTGGTCGGTAGCATGGCCAAGGCGCTGGCGGTCGCCGACAAGGCGGGGATCATTCACCGCGACATCAAACCGCACAACATACTGATCTCAGAAGAGGGGCGGCTCAAGCTGGCCGACCTGGGCCTTGCGCGAGAGACGAACGGGAAAGGCGGCACGCTGACCCAGACCCAGGGCGCGCTGGGGACCCCGGCCTACATGAGCCCCGAGCAGGTCCGATCGCCAAAACACGTCGACATCCGGTCCGACATCTACAGCCTGGGCGCCACCCTGTACCAGCTGCTGACCGGCAGCCTGCCGTTCGGCGGGGAGAGCCTGTTCGATCAGCTGCAGGCCGTGGTCAAAGATCCGGTGCCCGATCCGCGAGACCTGCGACCCGAGCTGTCGGCCGGGGTGTCGGCGCTGTGCATGCGGATGATGGCCAAGCAGCCGGAAAACCGGTTCCAGACACCAGCCGAACTGCTGGCGGCGGTCAAGCAGCCGCAGCATGTGGCCGCACCGGCACACCCGGCGCGCAGGCCACAGCGGCACCTGTGGATCTGGGCCATCGCCGCGAGCACCGCTCTGGTGCTGATCACGGTGGTGGGCAGCATGGTGATGCTCAACCGACAAAACCAGGAGGTAGGAAACACCCGTAACGGGGTGGACGAAGAAACTTCGAGGGCTCGTCAGAAAGAGACGCCAAACCAGACCACCAGAAAGCCTAGATCCACACACCTCACAGGCGATGGCCAGGCCCTCGCGCAGAAGATAACTGAACCGACAGACAAGGAATGGAAACGGCGGGGGAACGAGGCGTACGAAAACGAAAACTGGGCCGATGCTGTACAGCACTACAACCAGATCAAGAGCGACCTAATCGCAGAAGAAGTGAAGCGCATGCGAGGGCGTGCACTGGTGGAGGTGTTCCTTCTCGCCGGACTTCAGGCGGTTGCATCGGCTGACTACTCCAGAGCACTCGATCAGTGCGAGCTAGCCATTGAGATGACCGCGTCCGCACAACTTCCCTCGAGCTTCACCCATGAAGCCAGAGAACTCCTGCGCAAGGTGCTCGACCGCGCAGGAGACTCGCAAGAAATAGACGTCCAGCGGGCGCGGTCCCTGCTTGCTCAGACCGACAAGTAACTCGCAAGTCAGCCAGCCGGACCTCGGCCGCCGGACTCGGGGCCGCATGCAGCGGTCCCCCACTACGTCAAGACCCTGGCAGACCACATGGTCCTGGCGATGAACTTCGACCAGAATAGCGGGAACCATGTGCCGAACCTGGCCAACCAGCGGGCCAAGGCTCACCACACCAAAAGCAGGGACGCGCGGTTCGTCGGGACCTCATGGGGCCTCGGCCAGCCTCAGCAAGCCATCGCATTCGAGGGAGCGGAAACCAGCTATCTCACCAGCCCCAAACTGGAAAAGATCTGCGCGATCGCCTTCTTGTTCAAGACCGACATCAGGCAATCGGCGATCATGCTCGACGTCGGCACGGTCACCGGCCAGGACGGGGCCGGGCTTCTGGTCGGCCTCTACGCCACGGGTAAAGAATTTCCGCATTGGCCTGGGAGTCACCCATGGCGACGTGAGGGAGTCCTGGTTGGTTTTTGGGGGACTGACGTTCTGATAACTACGATGTATCGCAGCGCCCGCTCCAACGCCCATCGAGCCTGGGCCGGGACGCACAGCCGGAGATGGCACCACGTGGCGGTCTCGATCCAGGGCAAACAGGTCTCGGTCCAGATCGATGGCGAGCAGGCCAGCGGCAGGCTCTGTGTGGTCGGAGCCAAGCCCAGGGGGACCTCTCCTGCAATCATACTCCCCCATAAGTGGCCCCCCAAGACTAAGGCAGCGATCACGCTGGGGAAGTTCAACGGGCAGTTCCACGGGCTCAACCCCTTCAAGGGGGAAATCGACGAGGTGGCGGCCTGGGACGTCCCCCTGACAGACAACCAGATGAAGTGGCTCTACACCAAGTTCAGCGCGGGGAAGAGCTACTGCAAGATCTTGGGGGATATCAAAAAACAACCGGGCCTGCCGCCTGGGGCAGGACGGCACGAAAAGCGCGACAGGCACAAGCGGAATCGCTGACTCCTCCTGGTGACAATAAAGGGCAGCACAAAATAAAGCCGCGCAAAAACTGATCCTCGCTACAATGGCGGCATGCGAATGAAAGCCGCCATCTTCGAGGAGGTGGGCCAGCCGCTGGTGCTCGACGAGGTCGAGCTCGACGACCCGCGCGACGGCGAAGTCCTGTTCCGTATCGCCGCGACCGGGGTCTGCCACACCGACATGTACACGATGAGCGGGGCCGATCCCTCGGCCTACTGGCCGGCAATCCTCGGACACGAGGGGGCCGGCGTGGTGGAGGCGGTCGGCGCCGGGGTCGAGGGCCTCGCGGTCGGCGACCACGTGGTCAACTTCTTCAAGCCACACTGCGGTTCGTGCGAGTGCTGCAGCGCCAACCAGACCAATCAGTGCCAGGCCAACGGCTCCACCTCGGGCCAGGGGCTGATGCGCGACCAGACCAGCCGGATCCGCCGGGGCGACGAGCCGATCATGCACTTCATGGGCTGCTCTTCGTTCGCCGAATACACCGTGGTCAACCAGGAGAACGTGACCGTCGTGCCAGCGGAGGCACCGCTCGACCTGGTCTGCCTGCTCGGCTGCGGGGTGACCACCGGGGTCGGCGCGGCGCTGTGGACCGCACAGGTCGAGCCCGGCAGCACCTGCGCGGTGATCGGCTGCGGCGGTGTCGGGATGAGCGCGATCCAGGGCTGCCGGATCGCTGGCGCGGAGCGAATCATCGCCGTCGACACGGCGCAGTCGCGGCTGGATCTGACCCCGCAGTTCGGCGCCACCGACCAGCTGCTCGGCGGGGCCCAGACGGTCGAGATGATTCAGGAGTTGACCGGGGGCCGGGGCGTGGACTACGCCTTCGAGGCCACCGGCAACGTCCGCGTGATGAAGCAGGCGCTCGAGTCGACGCGCATCGGCGGCGGCGTCTGCTGCGTGATCGGCGTGGCCGGCAAGGGCGAGGCGATCGAGGTCGTCCCCCGCAACCTGATCCTCGGCCGACAGCTGATCGGCTCGTCGTTTGGTGGCGCGAAGGGCAAGCGGGACATTCCCCAGCTGGTCGAGCACTATCAGCGGGGTGAGCTGCTGCTGGACCCGCTGGCCACCGCCCGGATGCCGCTCGAGCAGATCAACGACGCGTTCGAGATGATGGAGCGGAAGGACGGTTTCCGCACGGTGATCACCTTCTAGCGGCGGCATGTCCGAACAGCTGGATCAGGAAGAGCGGCAGCTCGCGGTGCATCTGCTACATCACGCACCGCACTACGCCAAGCAGGTCACCCAGCTGCTCGAGCAGGCCGCCACGCTGCGCGCCGAGGGTCAGCACGGGTCGCTGACCCAGCTGCTGCTGCAGCAGCGGATTCTGTCCGCCGGCGATCTGGTCCAGCTGCTGCGCCAGGTCAGGGCGGGAGACGATCCCGAAGACCACGACCCGCCCTACTCGCTGATCGACACCCAGCCGGAGGCGGTCTCGCCGGAGGGGACAGCCGGCACTGGGCTGCACACCGACTTCCACATGTACGGTCGTTACGATGCGCTGCAAGAGCTCGCTCGCGGCGGGATGGGCATCGTCTACCGCGCCACGGATCGCGAGACCGGACAGCAGGTCGCGCTCAAGGTGCTCAAGAGTGGGGATCAGGCCACCGGAGACGAGATCGACCGCTTCCACCGCGAGGTGGAGGCGATGCAGCAGCTGGACCATCCACATATCGTCGAAGTGCTGGGTCACGGCGAGGATCGGGGCCGCTACTTCTATGCGATGGAGTTCATCGAGGGGACCTCGCTCGACGAGCTGCACATGCGCGCCGACTTCACTCCGCAGCAAGCGGCGACGATCCTGCTCGACGTCGCGCGCGCACTGCAGGTTGCGCACGCCGTGCCGATCATTCACCGCGACCTGAAGCCGGCCAACATCCTGATCGACCAGCAGGGCCAAGCCCGGCTGACCGACTTCGGCCTGGCCAAGATCCTCACCGGCAGCGTGCTGACCCTGACCGCCTCTGGCATGACGCTGGGCACACCGTACTACATGGCCCCCGAGCAAGTCGACGATCGGGGCGAGGTGGATCCCCGCACCGACATCTATGCCCTCGGCGTGGTGCTCTACCAGTGCCTGACCGGACAGCTGCCCTTCACCGGCTCCCAGGCCAACCTGTTCTACAAGATCCTCGAGACCGATCCGGAGCCCCCGCGCAAGATCGTACCGGACATCCACATCGACCTGGAGACGATCTGTCTCAAGGCGATGGTCAAGAAGAAGGAGTTCCGCTATCAGACGATGGCGCAGCTGGGCGACGACCTGGAGAAGTACCTCGCCGGCCAGACGATCGAGGCCCGCCGCAGCACGCTGTTCACCCGGTTCAGCGCCCAGGCCCGCCGGCAGCGCAAGTCGATATTCGGTGCGCTGGCGATGGTGCTGCTGCTCTCCCCTCTCTTATTCTGGATGGTCCGTCGGCAGTTCCGCGCAGCCGAACAAGCGCGCACCCTGGCCAGCGCCAAGGAGCGGGCGCAGCAGGCCCGGACCACCAGCCGAATCCAGGAACTGCTGACGCGAGCCCGCACCCAGCGTGAGCCCGCCCTGGCGCTGTCCATTCTGCGGCAGACCCAGCCGCTGTATACGAAGCTCGGGCGGCAGGCCCCACCTACCGTACTGGCGCTGGAGAAGATCTATCGCGGGCAACTAGCTCGTGAAAGGCAGGAGCTGGAAATCGCTCGTCAGCTGCTGGCTGATGCGGCGCAGCTGGATCCCGAGAGCTACACCGCGCACAGGGAACTGGCCACCGTTCTGCTGGCCCTCGATCGAAGCAAGCAAGCACAAGCCGCCTTCAAGAAAGCACAGCGGCTAGCGCGCAAGCAGGCCGACTCGCTGGTCGCCGAGAGCCAGCGGGCGCTGGCCCGCGGGCTCGACCAGCTGGCGCTGGCTCTGCTCTCCGAGGCGATCGAGGTCAGCGGCTCGGCCGCTGGAGCGAGGGAATATCTGATGCGGGGCAGGATCTACCTGGCCCACGGCCTGGCCCACCGGGCACTGGCCGACTTCGAGAGAGGAGGCGCCAGCGAGCCAGCACTGCTGGCCCAGGTGCGGGCCCTGCGCTCACTGGGTCAGCTGCCCGAGGCGCTGCGTCGGCTGCGCGCCCGGATCAAGGCAAAACCATCACTGATCGCCCTGGCCGCACTGGGCGAGCTGTACCATCAACTCGGCCAGCATCGCCACGCACTGGAGGCCAGCAGCCAGGCTGGGGACCTGCTCGGCCAGGTGCGTTCTCTGGTCGAGCTGCAGCAGTACCACAATGCGGCCAGCGTCTGCGCCAGCCTCTGGAAAACCGGCAAGATCACCCCTCAGGCACGGTACTACAAGGGCCGGCTGCTACGCACCCAGGGCATGCACGATGCGGCCCGCAAGCTGCTCGAACAGGCCGCCCGCTCCCCCCACCTGGCGGATGCCGCCGGATTCGAACTGGCCCGCCTGGAGCTGGCCACCGGCAGACCCAAACCGGCCGTCGCGCGCCTGCAGCGTATCCGCGGGGGCGCGGAGCGGCTGACCCTGCTGGGGCAGGCACTGCAGGCGCTCGGCCGGCACCAGGAAGCAACCCAGGCGCTGAACAACTCGATCGAGAGATTCCCCTATACCGCGACCCCCTACCTGCTGCGAGGCAAGAGTCTGACCCAGCTGGGCCGAACCGACGAGGCTCATCTCGATTTCGTCCGAGCGTACAGCCTGGACAATCTGAACTTCTCCACCTTCGAGCACATCGTACGCAACATCCTCGCAGGCCGCCGAATGGAGGAACTGCCTCGGCTCAACGCAACGCTTCAGCGGTTTCGCTTCGAACTGGACCCGGATGACCTGTCGACAATCTTCGCCCACTCGCTACGACAACTGCTCACAGCCAAGTCGTGGCGTGATCGGCGCGCCTCGCCCACGGCAAGTCCCTCGAAGAAGGTGCTCGACCGCTCGCTGAAGCAACTGGCCAGCACCGACCAGTTAGAGCGTTCGCTGGCCCGCGCGACACTGCTCTCGGGAGGGGCAACAGCGCTCGAGGTGGTGACCGCCGCAAAACCCACCCCGGCCCTGACCGAGCTGAGACGCGAACTGACCGAGGCACTCTCCTCGCGCCGGCGAACCGAGCTGGAGGATCTACTGACCCGCTTCGCCGCCGGTCGCTACCTCCCCGCAGGCCGCACCCTGTTCGATGGATCCCGGGACGACGCCCCGCTGCTACGCGCTATTCTGACCGATGGGTCGGCTGATACGCTCGTTCGGCTGTGGGCGGGTCAAGTCCTGGCGCGTGAGCGGAAGCTGAAGACCATCGCCTGGATGCGAAACCTGGCCCTGGGCCGGGACGTTGCCAGCGGGCTGATCGCCGGCTGGGTGCTGCGGAAGATGCAGATCGCGACCGGGCTGCCTGCCCAGCAGGCGCTGCGGATCCCAGATCCCTCCCTGCAGTCGCTGGCCCTGCTCTGTCTCACGCCGGCCGAATCCAGCTTGTCGATTCCGTTTCTCGACCATGCGGACCCCAGCGTGCGATATGCCGCGGGCGTGTCGCTGCTCCGTGCCGGCGACCAACGGGGCCTGGTCCCCCTCGCCGAATTACAGAAAGACGCAGACCCGCTGGTTCGCAGGCTGGGAATCATCGGGCTGGCCGCCCGATCGGCGCATGACAACTGGCCGCTGCTCCCTCTCTACCAGCGGGCCTTGGCCGACACGGACCCCGCCCTGCGCGCGTTCGCCGCGCGGGTGATCAATCACCTCAGAGACCCGCGCGCGGCGGATCTCCTGCTGCAGGCGCTGAAACGCGAACGCCATCCGGCCGTTCGGAGCCAGATGATCCTCGGAGTCCTCGGGGCTCACACCTCGGAGAGCAAGAAACACGTCGCTGGACTGCTCGACGACGTCAAGCAGGCAACGCTGGTCCGATCCACCGCACTCTATGCACTCCTTCGATGGATGCGAGACGGGGACTTCAGCGTCATGCCCAACTGGAAGCAACTCGTCACCACCGAGCCCGACTCGATCCTGCGCTGCGCGTGCCTGTTAGGGCTGGCCCAGTACCTGCCGCCGCTAGCGCAACACTATCTGAGAATCAACATCAAGTCCGGCCCTCCGGAGGTGCGAGGGCTGGCGGCGATCAGCATGCTGATGCTTCCGACGATGACGGCCCAGGACAAGCGATTACTGGTTGCGACCGCCCGCTCGGACACCTCGGAGCTGACCAGAGGCGCCGCCTGGGTGTCGATCGCAGTCCTGGCCCACGCCAAGCGGCTCGAGTTGCCCAACATCTGGGCCGAAATCAGCCGCCTACCGGTACTCCAGCGCTACGCTGTCGCTGAGGGTCTGGCCCGGATGTCCGAGATCAGCAAGATCACACCGCCCGCAGGAACCACCCTGCCCGAGCTGTTCACCGGCGGGCTGCGCAGAGCGACCAAGATCTGGCCCGAGAACGTGATGTACCACTGGCAGCTGGCCAAGCGACTGATCGAGGCGGGCAAGCTGAATGAGGCCTCCGCCGCGATGGCCCGTGCCTCTAAACTGGGGATCACCCATCCCGCGGGGTACCGGACGCGAGCGAGACTGTCCCGCCTGCAAAAACAACTCGGCGAAGCGGCTCGCAACGAGCGCCTGGCCGTCAAATATTACCTACGAATTCCATTCCCAGTGATCCAGGGAGTGTCCAACCCGGTTAACCCGACCAAGGCACTGGTCCGGGCCGCGACAGATCATCTCCACCTCGGAGAACGATACGCCGCGATGCGGGTGCTGCGTCGCGCTCGGTTGTTTCAGATCGGAGCGATAAGGTGGACTCCCTTTTGGGAACTCAGCCGCTTACTGGCACGCAACGGTGACCCGGAGGGCGTGATCGAGATCCTATCTGAAGCGAGGCAGTTGAAGGGTTCTCTCGCAAAGATCCGCAAAGAACTAAAGCGGCCGGAATACTCTTCGATGCGCAATCAACCAGCGTTTCGAAAGCTTGGCAAAACGGGTAGGTAAAAAGATTTGCTCGGGCACCACCAGATGGGCTATAGTTGGAGCAAGAAGGCACCACAGGTCGCGCTGTGGTGGGGCAAAAGACGCACACGGCCGATCCGGTCGGCTAGTGCGTGAGGCTCGTCAGAAAGGAGGTGATCATTGGAAGTCAACTTTAGTAACTCACACCGGAGGTGGTCTGCCTCCTGACGAGTAGAGCTGGCGCAGCCTGCTCGTTGTACAGGCCGCCTGAGAAACACGACGAGGTCCCGGTTGATTTCCGGGGCCTCTTGCTTATTTAAAGGCGTTCCTATCGCTTTATCAGTCTCCGGCCCACTCGTTTTTAACAACACCCCCCGGTCCAGACCGTATTCCTAGGCATGAGACCGCCCCTCACGTTCCTCGCACTGCTGCTCCTGCCCCTGGCCGCGTTCACTGACGCCCCCGCAGTCTCCTTCGACAGGTATCACAGCTATCGACAGCTCACTCAGGCCCTCGAGACCTGGCAATCCCGCTTCCCAGGCTACGCTCGCGTGAGGTCGCTGGGAAAAAGCTTCCGGAGCAGAGAGATCTGGCTGCTGACGATCACCGACTCCAAGACCGGGCCCGGGGACCACAAGACCGGAATCTATGTCGATGGCGGCCACCATGGCAACGAGATTGCCAGCTCGGAGGCCGCGCTCTATCTGGCGAGCTACCTGCTCGAGAAACGAAAACACCCTGCACTGGCCTATCTCCTGCAGACCCATGTCTTCTATATCGTGCCCCGGGTCAATCCCGATGCCAACGAGCTGATGCTCGCCGGCATCTCCGTGCGCGGAAACCTGCGGCCACGTGACGACGACCGGGACGGCCGGTCCGACGAGGACGGTCCCGAGGATCTCGACGGCAATGGCATCGTCACACAGATGCGCGTACCCAACGACCGCGGTCGCTGGGTCGAGGTCGAGGGTACCCGCTACATGACCCGGGCTCCCCGCAACAGCAGAGGCCAGAGATACGACCTCCACAGCGAGGGCATCGACAACGACTCGGACGGTCGCTACAACGAAGATCCACCAGGAGGCGTCGACCTCAACCGCAACTATCCGCCGATGACCTGGTCCCGCACGCTCAAGCAGCCGACCGAGCCCGAGGCGTCCGCCGTGTTGAAGTTTCTCAGCGCGGCGCGAAACGTGGCGACCGTACAGTCCCTCCACACCTATGGCGGCATCCTCTTTCGACCGTACGGCGCCCTCGGTGATAGCGAGATAAACCGAAACGACCTGCTGGTCTTCGACAAGCTGGCTGAAGCCTACACCCGACGTACCGGCAACAACGCCTACAGCCGCCCCTACGGTCCGGGTCGGCGGATCTACGGGGCGCTTCTCGACCACGCCTACGGCAGGCTCGGGATGTACGCCTTGACCGCCGAACTCTGGCGCCCGCCAGGGAAGGACACTCGAAAACGCAGCAGTTTCATGGGGGGGCTCGAATCGATACGCGGGCAGGAGGCAACGCAACGGTGGCGTCAGTTCGACAAGACCGAGCTGAAGGGTCGGGGCACCTTGCCCTGGAGATCGTTCGACCATCCCACGCTGGGCCCTGTCGAGATCGGCGGCTGGCACCCATTCGTTCAGCGCAATCCGCCACCTTCGCACCTGGAGGAGGTCTGCCGGCGGATCACGATGTTCATGCTGGACCAGGCGCGCCAGGCACCTCGGCTGATCATCCGCAAACTGGCACTCGCCAAAGACGAGTTGATGGTGACCGTGGCCAATGTGGGCTGGATGCCAACCTTTTCCGGGCAGGCATTGCGAGTTGGACGCTACGCGCGGGACATGGTGGGCGTCAGATTACCGGCCGGGATGCGGTTTGCGCCGAACGTGCGTAACGTCCATAAATTCGGACCGCTGGCCGGACAGCAGAGTCTGACCTTTCGATTCCGGCTGAAGGGCAGGCCAAGGGAACCTCAGGCGAAGATCCACGTCGTGGCGCTCTCCGAGAAGGGGGGGATGTCCGAGGCCGACTACTCCATCGGCGCCAGGTAGCGGATCGGGCCACAAACCAGACCAGAAGCAACCCTCGACGCTATTCGCACAGGCGTGACCCGGCTAAATCGCATGCTCACACAGCCTGAATCGGATTACAAAACGTGCAGCGCGTTACAAACTGTAACGGCCCGGATCCTGACAAATGAACCGCAACCCCTGACCTGGACACCGCTTAAATTATACGCTCTCGCCGGCACGCCAATTGCACATTCTGCAATCAACGTACTTTTCGTGCTTTCTGGAGCCACAAGCGTGCATCACATCCGTGTCGACGAACTCGTGCCGGAAGACGGGATCCCTTACACTCTCGTCCATTCCTGCTGTCAAGTGTTGGTTCCTTGCGGAGCTGATCTGACCTCGATCCACCTGCGCCTGCTGAGCGAGAGTGGTGTGGAGAGTGTTTACCTGCTCGACAAGTACGACAGCATCCTCCAGCTAATGGCGCATGCGCGCAACGAGGTCGTTCCAACCACCGACCTGCGCAGCGACGACGTCATCTCCTATCCGATCATGGGTCCGGACGACCGGTTGATCGTGCGCCGCGACACACCGATCACCTCCGAGTTGAGCGCACAGTTGATGGCTCTGGGCCACGACCGGGTCACGGTCAAGCGCCGAGGCGGGCTCAACGAACCCTCTTTCGCTCGCTTCCGGAAGGCGATCTCGCCGATCGAGGAACTCTACGAGCTACCGGTAGAGGGCTTCACCCACATCCAGCAGATTCCCTCAGGGGAGGTTGTCACACAGCCGAATGTCACCCAGCCATGTCCCGGCCCCGCACCCATCGGTGCGGCGCGCTTCAGCGACGAGGTGGACCGAAATCCTGAAGCCACTCGCACGGCCTTGCGCAAGGAGGCGTTCATCGACCTCTACAACCGCGCGGTCGATCAGACCCGGACACTGCACGGGCGTGTACTCCAAGACGAACACCACATTGACGCGATGTCGCTCTATCCGATGCTGACCCGGCTGATCAGCGCCTACCGGATCGACCGTTCGCTGCTGCTTGCGCTGGTCAACGAGCAGCTGGACCAGGACTACATCTGCAACAAATCGGTCAAGGTCACGATCCTCTCGATCAACATGGCGGCGACCCTGGGCTACGGATTCACGGATGTGCTGGAGATCGCCTACGGGGCCTATCTGGCCGACATCGGCATGTTGAGCGTCCCGCAAGAGATTCGGGCAAAGAAAAGTCGGCTGGACACACTGGAAGAGTCACAGCTGCACCGTCACCCGATTTGCGGACTCGAACTGCTGGGTAAATTCGAAGGGCTGCCGGCCTCTACCCCGATCGTGGTCTATCAATCACAGGAGCGACTGGACGGCACGGGCTACCCGGCCGGTGCGACCTCCAGCGAGATCCACCCCTTCGCCCAGATCGTCGGCACCGCTAAAGTCTATCAGGCGATCTCTAGCCCGCGTCCACACCGTGATGCTGCACACCCGGAGGTAGCGCTCTGCGAGGTGGGCAAGCTGGCTGACACCGGCAAGATCCAGTCTGGCGTCTATCGCTCACTGCTCGGCTCCCTCTCACACTATCCGGTCGGGAGCTGGCTCCGCCTGGCGGATGGCCGGTTGGCCCGAGTGGTCGGCGCTGGCGACGACCCCCGCCGACCGCAACTCGAGGTACTCTCAGAGGACTGGGAGCTAGCGGTCAACGTCACCGAGTTGACGCAGCCCCTGGAACTGGATCAGGAATTGATGGCCCTGGTGGTCGCAGCGGACGAGCCCAAATTCGGCCTCCCGGTCCTCGCGGGATTCTAGGTTCGACCCCCGAAGCGACGCAGAAATCAGCGTTCCCCCACCTCGCAGGCGGGAACACAGCGTCAAGCCCCTCGCAGCCCGATGTCAGATGCTCCCTGCCCCCATCGCAGCGGCCCACCAATTATCCCCGCTTCACCTCCCAGAGATGGTTGACGGGGCCCGGACCCCGGCCGACCGCATAGGCTGACCGAATCGCCTGCTGTAGCCAGTCGATCGACAACTCGACAGCCTTCCCCAACGCCAGACCACCAGCCAGGTGGGCTGTGATCGCTGCCGACAGGGTGCAACCCGTCCCGTGAGTGTGGGGCACTTCTTGGCGAGGATGAACGAACTCACGGATCGAGTCCTCGCTGCGCAATAAGTCGACGACGTTTTCACCCTCTCCATGCCCTCCCTTGAACAGCACGGAGCAGCCCTTCAACCCGGATCCCAGCGCCTCCGCCTCGGGCACATTCGGAGTGACCACCTCCGTCAGCGGAATCAACAGATCGCGGATCGCATCGACGGCCTGCGGCTCGATCAACGGGTCGCCGGAGCCCGCGATCATCACCGGATCAAGCACGATGTGGGGCGGCTGATGTACTGCAAGACGATCCGCCACGACTCTGACGACGGGGG
>PVBE012662077.1_pt1 | contig 24510 bp, 21 predicted proteins | sample 1631181 | NCBI WGS metagenome assembly PVBE01 (sample SAMN08397723, study PRJNA350692) | Marine metagenome, whole genome shotgun sequencing project. | isolation source: water | place: Pacific Ocean | collected 2012-04 | reverse complement strand
CTTCCGAGTCGAGCACAGGTGTCCGCGTTTCGGAGACGACGAAATCGAAGTCTACGTTACCCAACCCATGAGCCAATCCCATGCGCGACGAAAGAGCGAGCGCGGAGCGCAGGAAATGAGGCGATCGATGTCAGCTTGCAGCAGTGGCGGCACAGGGACGGCGTGGCCGATGAAAGGTGGTTGGGCGGCAGCGCAGATGGCCTTCCAGCAGGCCTGAAACACGGCTGCGGAGGAGGAGCCCTGCGATTCGATGACCTGTAGCCCGTCACCCCATGAGGCTCCCGCCTGCAGCCAGAAGGCGCGGGTTCGAGTACTGCCGTTCGGCAGGTCGATCAAGACAGGCATGCTGTCCGGGCGTCGTCTGCGGGCGGTCAGGGCTTCCAGAATGGCGTCGAGTTTCCGAGCAGCTGCAGCGTCGTCAACTAATGGGCCGCCGTCGGTCAGGATCACAGCATCGGCACTGCCTATGAGCAGGCGTTCGTTCGCTGCCGACTGGGCAGGCATGGTCACGACACTGGGGCGAACCTCTGCTGAATGACCCAGGAGGGAATGGGCATCCTGCGGCCGAACCGACAAACTCACGATGCGATCACCGCCGGCGTGGAGGGCCATGGGGCGGCCAAGAGTTGACGGGTCGAGCTCGTCTACGAGCGTTACCAATCGGTCCAGAGCAGAGGTGTCATGTGTACCCGTCCATAGAACTCGAAAGGACGCGTCCAGAGTCGAAGCCTCACTCATCGTGATAGACCCCGACAACTCCTTCATTCCTGTCCGCGCTGAAATAGAAAGTTGACCCGACCATGCACGCACGCCTGGCCGAATCCTCGGACTCAAGGTGGGCGCTCAGGAGTTCGCCCGATCGTGGGTCAAGGCGCAGGAATCGCGACCCCATAGCAGAAAACGCAAGGGTGCCATCACCCAGGAGACTCAATCTTGCACCTGAAGCAACAACACCCTTTGCCAAGGTCAACACGCGGTGCAGCTCTTGCTCAGCTGTGCCATCCCACATGACGAGAGTGCCTTCTGTATTGAGCCAAACGACTTGCCCGTTCATCATTGTTGCCGAAGCCTCAACCGCACACGCGAGGACCTTCCTGGCAACGATTTTCCTGCTCGTTATTCTCACATTGCAGACATTGCCCTTCTCAAAACAGATCAGACTGCCTGTGTCGGTGCAAAGGACGTCATCAAACGGCCCTGCGACCCTTGCAACGGGTGCCCCACTGCTCGTGTCCTGGATGTGAATGCTGCCTTCATTGTCCAACGACCAGAAAGAGTCAGCTATCACACCGCCAGTCACAATCTCATGAGAGAGAGGCACCGACCACAACTCAGCCCCTTTCTCAGAGTCAATCGCCCAAAGCGTTCGAGATGAAGCCACAATAAGCCGCATTGAATCCACGCCGACCACACGAATGTCCACGTCGTCTGATTTCCAGCTCCACCCCCAGATCATTGAGTCCAATAGAGCGCACCGAATTGAACCGTCGCTGCCTGCCACATAAAGCGATGCGCCGCACTGAACAGCCGGCCCTTGAACCGCGACCATGCCACCGACTGGTGGAAGGACCTTGACCCTGTCGCTGGATGGCGTCAGAAATCGAACGGAACCATCAGCACAAACTGCACACGCGAGGTCTTTCCATCTCACAATGTCCACAACACGTTGACCAAGCCTGTGCTGTCGCACGGGCTCGTTCGGAATGGACAGCAGCTGGTAGTGTGAAACATCACGCCAGTTGAGATCGAGTGTTGCCTCGCGACCGTTTGCCAGTTGCGATCGAAGTGTGACATTCTGACTCGATTCGCTGAGCATCAGGGCGCCGTCAGACTGCGAACCACCGACCGACAATGTTGCCGTCTGAGGCACAATGACCACTTGATACGGAACGCGAATGCGATCGAGACATGATCGGCTCACGACGTGAATATCTGTCACATCCAACGGGTCGCTGCCAGAATGACCCAGGAGGTCCATCGCCGTGTCATGGGCCTGTTCCATTTGACCCGCTTCGATCGCTCCGTCAAGAGTCGCCAGAACCTTCGCTTCCTTCGCGAGGTGAGCCTGAAGATCTGCGATGCGCCCCTCGACCTCGTGCTGCTGTAGCCAGTCCACTGCCTCAATGCCAACCGCGATATCCCTCGCCGTAACAAAGCAGGCCAGCGCACCATTGAAGTCCAGTTCAGTCTGGCGGGTCAGGCCGGTTACAAGGCTCTGACGTGCACCTGCCAATTTCAGAGCAACTTGCTTCTCCTCAGCCTGACGCTGTTCCCACACGACCTGGCGAAGGACGAGCGCACGTCCGCGGGCGTTATCCTCCAGGCTCCTGGCTTGAAGAGCTGCCGAAGTAAACGGGTACCGAGTTGCGACGTCGCTGTAGCGTTCGGCCTGCCCCATCCACGCAGCCTCACCGTCCAGTTCGCCCTCGCCAGAGCGTACAACTTCAAATGCAGCCCGTGCTGAATTGTGGTGGTAGAAGTAACCGAGCGCGAACAGCAGACTGACTGCTGCCACGGTTAGTGCGGCTCGCCCCCGTCGGCGGCGTTGCGCTCGGATTGCCTCTGTTTCTTCAAGGGCTCGAATCCTCCGACTGCATTGACCGCGACGTGAGGGATCCAGATCGATGGCTGTGTGCAGAAGGCTGATTGCGCCAACCGTGTTTCCATCGTTGCTCAATCCCTCGGAGATTCGACAGTAGGCATCAGCGGCTTCGAGTTTGAGATTGCTCCGAGCCAGGATCCTCGCGTGCTCGACAGCAACCGCCAGATCATTGGGCGCGATGTGCAGAATCAAGCTACCCACTTGTCGAGCCTGCTTGAGATTCGCGGCGTCCGCATGAAAGTGAAACAGCTGGCGCGCTGTAGCCAGAAGTGCTTCATCGGTTGCGTCAAGTGGAGAGTCCATCTGCGCCAGTAACTCAATCGCACTTCGGAGGGCTCGGAAGTTTGTCGGCACAAGCTGGTGGGCTCGCACCGTCAGGTCGTAGGCTTCGCGCAGGCTCCCTCGGCGCCTCAGCAGCAATCCACAGAATCGAAAATGCGCGCTGGCTCGACCGATTTGTCCAAGGTTCTCGTAGGCAGAAGCAAGTCGTTTGTGAATGGCCAGGTTTCGACGATCAAAACGTAAGGCCGACTGAAAGAGACGAAGCGCATCTGAAGACCTGCCGTCGCGCATCAGGCGGTCACCGGTAATGAGCAGCTCGTCCAATGCCATCCAAGCAAGTTCGCCTCTGGCCATCATAGATGCCAGACAAATCCCCGTTGTGTACCGAGAGAGGCCGGTCGCCCGCGCTATTTCGTCAAGTCCGCGGACTCCGTCGACGAACTCCGCGACGCCGTTGATCAAGTCAACGGATGTCTCAGGCAGGTCAACAGGGGCATCCCCCGCGGCTTGACGCCGTGGATTCGGGTGCAGGATGTGCTCACCGTCAGCGAGTAACTCACTGGCACGCGCCCACTCATCCTGGCGCCTCGCCGACTCCATGACGATTCGATCGACTGCAAAGAACACCCGTCCTGCCTGGTCGGGAATGGAGTCCAGCTCCTCCAGTGAAAAGACGACGTCGGGCCACAGGAAGACTTCAAGTATGGCATCCAGCTGTTGCTGTCTCGAATCGGCGCTGAGCTGTTCATCCGTAAGGGCAGACTCCGCTGCAGCGACGGCGGCCACCGTTGTCCCCTGGGCTGTCGCTCGAGCGAACAGCCCCTGCCATTGCTCAATCGAAATCGCCCCTTGATCGACCCACTGCAGGCCACCGCTGCTGGGCGGAGCCATCGACGCAACACCCAAAGTGGCACCGTCCAGGACCAGACAGCGCGTCTTGAGGAAATCGCGTTGATCATGGACACGCAGCCGTCCTGTGGTCTGATTCAGCGCAAGCATCTGAAAGATACTGGAGAGGTCGGTGCTTTGAAGTTCGCCCTGAATCGCCATGGTCTTATAAGTTCTCTGTAGTGAATCTGCTCACTCCTTATCGACCAATTGACCCCTTTGCGGTGAGTCCGTCATCAAAACGGCAGGCACTGCGGGAGTGCCCCACTTAAGAACCGTCGATGACAACACTTACAACTCCTCTGACGTTTCTTTGTGACTGGGGTCCGGCTCACCTATAGTGCCCCTCATGGCACGACTCACCATACCCCTCCTCCAGTTCCTCAAGCGTCTTTCTCTGAAGCTGCAGCTGGCGGGCGGGCGCTTATGGCTCAAGCTGGGCAGGCGCAGCCGTTCCTTTGAACTGTCGGCGAGGCTGCAAAAGAGCCATCCAGAGTCCTATGACGCGGCACTTCTTCTGGCACGGGCAGCTGTAGCCAACTTCGATTTTCTCGAGGCAGCATCGGCCATCATGATCTGCCGCTCCATCGATTCGGATCGCCTCCAACGGGAGCACCTCCCCGGGAGCTGTTGGATGGCGCCCATTCTGGCGATTCTGCAGCTTTGCGAAGAGAAGAATGCAGATGATGGCCTGGCAGAATGGCACGATCCGCTGCCTCCTATTGCAGGACGTCGCTCCCGTGGTCGGCGCCTCCTTGAGGTGACTCACGTACCGGTTCAACAGGCCATGCCGTCTGCCCGTACAGAAGACGGAATCTCGATGGACGAAGTAGCCGACGTCGACTGGGACCTCCTGTTGGACCAGCTCACCGCTCCTGAATCGTCTTAGAATCTCGCCCCTCTTTTTACACGCATAATGTGGTGTCAAAACGCCTACATGCGTATCCTCTGGTCCGCTTCGTTGAGTCTGACGGAAGCCCTCCCTGGAGAATACTGTGCAGCGCACTCCACTCTTTGACCATCACACAAGAGCAGGTGCCCGAATGGTCCCATTCGGCGGCTGGGACATGCCTGTAACATACAGCGATATCACGACCGAACACCGGTTGGTTCGCTCCGACGCCGGCCTTTTTGACCTCTGCCACATGGGCCGCATTCGGGTCGTCGGACCAGACGCTGTCGATATGCTGCAAGGCGTTCAGACCAATGACGTGGAGAAGATCTCAGAAGGTCGTATTCGCTACGCTCTTTTCCTCAACCACAAGGGCTGCGCCTTAGATGACATCCTCATTCATCGCAGGGCAAAAGACATCTACCTCGTGGTCAACGCCTCCAACCTCAGGCGTGATTACGAACTGCTGAAGACGGCAGCTGTCGGGCGAGACGTCGAGGTCATCGACGAAAGCGAAACAGTCGGGATGATCGCTATTCAAGGACCGCGAGCAGAAGAGATCATGACGCTTCTGGCACCTGAGATCGACGTTGCAGGAATTCCCTATTACGGACTGGCTGAAGGCACGATCGGCGCCACCGAAGGAATGGTCACCCGAACCGGCTACACGGGCGAGGATGGTTTTGAAATCTATGTGCCCGCCGATGAGGTTGGGCCGCTTTGGGACCGCTCTCTTGAGATCGGTGAGCCCTTTAATCTTGCGCCATGCGGTCTCGGCGCCCGAGACACCCTGCGCCTTGAGGCTGGCATGCCTCTTTACGGGCATGAGATCACTGAGGACGTAAACCCACTTGAGGCTGGCCTGAACTTCGGCGTACGGTTCAAGAAGCCCGACTACATCGGGAGCGATGCGCTGAAACGCATCAAAGCTGACGGCCCGACGCGCACACTGATCGGGTTAACGATGGAAGGCCGTCGGATTCCCCGCGAAGGCTATCCAGTCTGCATCAATGGCGAGCCGGTCGGAACCATTGCGAGCGGCACCTTCTCTCCCACGTTCGAAGTGCCCATCGCTACGGCATTGGTCCCGCGAGAAGCACTCTCCGACGAAGCGGTCTTGAGTGTCGACATCCGAGGCAAACAGATCAACGCAACGCGTGTTGAGCTGCCTTTCTATCGGCGTGATGAAACCGGTTCTCTTCAATCAAACAACAAGGACTGACTAACCCCGCATCGCGGGCACATTGCAAGGAGAGTTGAGTATGCGACCTGAAAACCTGAAATATCGCCCCAGTCACGAGTGGGTCCGAGCCGACGGCGAGTTCGCCTGGATTGGCATCTCGGATTTCGCCGTCAGCCATCTATCTGATCTGGTCTTTCTGGACCTCCCGGACATCGGGACAGACCTCATGGCTAATGAGCCCTTTGGTGAGATCGAATCCGTCAAAGCGGTGAGTGACCTCTATAGCCCTATCACAGCTGAGGTTGTTGAGCAGAATGAGGCGCTCCTGGGCGACCTGAGCATTCTCAGCAAGAGCCCCTTTGATGAGGGATGGATGATCAAGGTTCGCATCCAGAAACCAGAGGAACTCGATCAGCTCCTGGACCCAGCGTCCTATGAAGAGATCGTGAAGGCCGAAGAAAACAACGCTTGAGAGTTCGACCAACCCATGAGATACAGCGCGACAAATCCTGACTCGCGACAACGCATGATGGACATCCTCGGCATTAAGAATGTCGAAGAACTATTCACCAGCATCCCTGCCGATGTCGTTGAGCACAGGACACCGGACGTCGAAGGCCCAGTGAGCGAATTGAATCTGCTGCGCTCCCTTGACGCCAGGAAGGGCTCACGGCCTCGGGTGTCCCTGGCGGGTGCCGGCCTCTACGAGCACTACATACCAGCAACCGTCGATAGCCTGAGCGCCCGCAGCGAGTGGCTCACATCGTACACGCCCTATCAGGCCGAGGTCTCACAGGGCACGCTGGCGATGTACTATGAGTTTCAGACGTTCCTGGCGATGCTCACCAATCAGGAGATCGCCAATGGCGGCATGTATGACGGCAGCACAGCGCTGGCTGAAGCGGTCATGATGGCGCTGCGTGTGCGACCGCGGTCAAACCGCACGATTTACGTGAGCGAAGGCCTGCACCCGGAATACCGCGAGGTCCTGAACACCTACCTGTCGTTCATCGACGTCAAGGCTGTGTCGCTCCCCATCGACCCGATCACAGGAAAAACAACGCTTGACGTCGACGGGGACGAACAGGCTGCGGCCTCGGCCATCGTCATTCAAAGCCCGAACTTCTTCGGCGCCATCGAATCCACGCAGGCTGTTTCTGAAGAGGCATTTGTAATCGGTGTCTGTACCGAAGCCCTGTCGCTCTCCGCCACCGCGCCTCTGCAATGCGACGTGATGGTGGGAGAATGTCAGGCCATGGGAATCCCGTTGCAGTTGGGCGGACCGACCGCCGGCTTCTTCGCGACTTCGAAGAAACACGTCCGCAAGATCCCAGGCCGATTGGTCGGGCGAACGGTCGATACCAATGGCGATGAAGCGTTCTGCGTGACACTTGCAACCCGCGAGCAGTTCATCCGCAGAGAGAAGGCGACCAGCAACATCTGCACTTCATCAGGTTTGATGTGTCTGCGGGCCACCATCTACATGGCACTTCTGGGACGTAAGGGCATGGAGGGCGTTGCGCTGAAGAGCGCACGGGCCGCAAGGTACATCCAAAGGGGTCTGAAAAAGCTCGGCCTTCCCCTCGTCCACAACGCACCCTACTTCAATGAGTTCGTTGTAGACGCTTCCGCACACCCCGACCTCTGCGACAGGCTCTCAGCAAGCGACTTCATTCTCGGCGTGCCTCTCGATCAATGGTTCCCTGAGCGAAAACACCAGATACTCATTGCCGCAACCGAATTACACTATTCCAATGCCGAGTCGATCGTAAAGGAGGTCGCCTCTCATGTCGCATGAAGTTGAAAAGACGATTTTCCCCTACATGAACGACACTGGCGAGGGCCTGCGTGTCACCGATTCCGCTCCAGACATGGACGCCATTGAACTCGACTTTCCACTGCGGGAAGACGGCGTTGGTGGCATGGCGCAGACCACCGAGATCAATGTCGTGCGACACTACACGCGGCTCTCTAACCAGAATTTCGACATCGATCGGGGCATGTACCCGCTCGGCAGCTGCACAATGAAGCACAACCCTCGGGTCAATGAAGCCATTGCCGCCGACCCGTATTGGTCCGTTGCCCACCCCTACTGGCCCGCGAGATTTCTGAGCGGCCACCAGTCCATCATGGATGAGCTCGCCGCCGATCTCGCAACTTTGGGCGGGTTCGATGCAGTCAGCCTGATGCCTGCAGCGGGGGCGCATGGCGAGTTGACCTCAGTCTTCATGATGCGCGCCTATCACAATGCGCGCGGCAACATGCAGAAGAACGTCATTCTGTTCCCCGATACAGCTCACGGGACAAACCCGGCATCGGCGGCGATGGCCGGTTTCAAGTGCCAGCAAATCAAGTCGGAGGCAGATGGGTCACTCAGCTATGAAGCAGTGAAGCCCTACCTTGATGAAACGGTCGCAGGCATCATGGTGACCAATCCAAACACGCTCGGTGCCTACGAAACTGACTTCGTCAAGATCGCCGATGCCATCCATGAATTGGACGGACTGGTTTATATGGATGGTGCAAACTTCAACGCCATCATGGGTGTCTTTCGCCCCGGCAGGATCGGCGCTGACATCATGCACTGGAACCTGCACAAAACCTTTACAACGCCGCATGGAGGCGGCGGCCCGGGGTCCGGCCCCATCGGCTTCAACGAGAAGCTCATCCCGTTTGCACCAGAAGCCGACGGGCCCGAGAGCATCGGGCGCGTCAAGGCATTCTTCGGCCAATGGGGCATGTTCATTCGGGCGTGGTCCTATATTCGCAGCATAGGTGGAGAAGGCTGCCGTGCCGTCAGCGAGGAAGCCGTCCTCAATGCGAACTACTTGAGACACCTGCTCGAGAAACACCTCGCCCTCGCTTCTGAAGGACCGACCCTCCACGAGACTGTCTTTACCGACCGCGACCTTCCTAACGGTGTCACCACCAAGGACCTCGCCAAACGCCTCATTGATCACGGATTTCATCCGCCAACGGTCTACTTTCCCATCATGGTGAAGGGCGCCATTATGGTGGAGCCGACAGAAACCGAGCCCGTGCGCGAATTGGAACGGTTCGCTGACGCCATCGCTGCCATCGTTCAGGAGGCGCAGGAAAACCCGGACATCGTCAAATCGGCACCCCATTCAACGGTCGTCGCTCGTGTGGACGAAGTGCGAGCAGCCCGCGACCTCGATTTACGATACACCGCCGAGTCACAGTGATTGCGATGAGAGTCTTCATCGATGAGAACGGCTCAGGACGGCAGAACATGGCCGTCGATGAAAAACTCCTGAAGAGTGACGAACCCTGTGTCTTGCGACTCTATGGATGGGACCCCGCGGCCTTGAGCCTCGGTCATTTCCAGGAGGAAGACGAGTCCCTGCTGCGCCCGTTCCGCGAAGCCCGCATCGACATTGTGCGCCGCATCACAGGCGGAGGCGCCATCCTTCACGCCCATGAGTTGACCTATTCACTCTGTGGCAACGTCGGCGAAGGACCATTCTCAGGTGGCGTTGAAGATTCCTACACGTTGGTTCACGACGCCTGGATCCGAACGCTCGCAACGTTTGGCGTCACCGCAGAACACGCCACCGACGCTCCCCCCTCCATTCGTCACACCGACCGCCCCTTCCTCTGCTTTTCCCGCGCCACACGATGGGATGTTGTGGCAGGTGGCGCAAAGCTCATCGGCTCTGCCAAGCGTGAGCGCCGAGGCCGTGCGCTCCAACACGGAAGCGTCATCCTGCGCCGCCACCCTCTGGGCGGCCCTTGCGCTGCATTGGATGAACTCGCTCCAGCACCGATCGATCGCGCTGATCTGGCGACCACATTCGCACGCGAATTGGCCGAAGCCTTGCAGGTGGGCAGGAAAACCTCGGGGGGACCTGACCTCTGACGCAGGTCTCTATCCCAACTCGGCTGGCTCAGGTCGATCAGTCAAGCGGGAAACGAGTCGCCCCACTTGCGCCAACTCGGATTCCGACGCACCGAGGTGACGAGCGCCACGAGCATGGGACGCAAGCTGACGGAGATCACGGGACACCATGAGCGCGGCGCAGGCCGCCAACTCACGGGTCGATGCAGCGACGCCGTCGCGGGCCAGTACTCGGCCATAGGCTGAGACGAGTATCCAGTCGCGGAGCTCCGGGTGGTATGAGTCGAGCAGAGTGAGGACCTTGTCTGAATGCTCTCGGTAGATGTCACGGAAGAACGTCTCGCCCCGCTCGCGGAAGAGGTGAAGGTCACTGGGCTCCAAAACGCGCGGACTTGAGTCGGATTCCCCAAAGAGCTCGCGGTGTGCATGAAGCGCATTGAGTGCGCGGGGAAACCCGGCGAAGAGTGTTGACTGAAGGAGAATCTCAGCCACAAGGACAGTGTCGGCGCCGCGGCTGTGAAGTTCCTCCACGGCCATGACTGCCGATTCAGGCGAATGAACGACGCATGCCATGAGTGCTACGGCGTGAGAATCGATCGTTGACAACGTTGTTGTGTCGAGCGCAGAAGCGAGATCGGTGGAGGAGAAACTCATGGTCGATGCTATCAAAGCTGGATCAGAGCTGGTATGTGAAGGCGAGAGGTGCTGACGTCTGTCCATTGGCAAGACGCACGGACAGGCTGCAGGAGCTGCCAACTGTCAGCTACAGGTGAGTGCCCCGTCGTCCCATCGGGTTGCGTAGATCCCCCAACAGGTCACCGAAGCTACTCTGGACAGTCAGGGATATCCGAAACTCTGTGACGTTAGTTGTCAATGACGCCGCGGAGGGCTTCGACAGGAGAGTCCTCGCCAATGGTCATCTCTTCCACGTCGTCGAACGACTCGCCGAAGGCCGCGCGCTCGACAATGCCGGTTTGACCGTCAAGATAGAGTACGCAGAGACACTCGCCTGCATGAGGTGGTTGTCCCTCGACCAACGGCTTGTTGCAGATGATAACAGTCTTGGAGGCGTTGCGGCCTGACGTACGACTGACGCGGTATTCCTTTGAGGCCTGATTGCGACCGGCGAAGTGAGTGGACTCAGCCAGCAATTCCATGTCTCGGTAGTCGTCGTTCTCTTCCTCAAGAGGCGGCATTCCCAGCGACGGGCAAAGGAAGTTGTCAAAGTTCTTGGGATCGCGATCGATATAGGGCTCTCCCCAAACCGACAAAACGAACATCGGTCCCGACTCCAGTGAGAGGCGCTTTTTGTTGGCGCGCTTTTCCTGATACAGGTTCATCTCGGTCCAAATGGCCCGCAAGCGTTCCTTGCACACAGTCTTATCATTCTCTCTCAGGACGCCTTGGATTTTTGTGAATCCCAGAGCCGCCAGAAGCGAGATGATGGTGATCACGACGAGCAACTCCACCAGGGTGAAGCCGCTTTGAGAACTACGCATTCGATTCATTGCATTTATTTCCATTGCATGAGGGGCTCTGATTGTAGAGATCAAGCCACCTGACGGCAAGGAATGTGACTATGCGCCCGCATTCCGACGCAATTCATCAGCGCGATCTGTGTTCTCCCATGTGAATCCTTCACCTGTTCGCCCAAAATGGCCGTGATACGAGGTTTGACGATACTTGGGCTGAAGCAGGTCAAGCGCTTCAATGATGCCTGCCGGTGTCAGGTCAAAGGTGTCACGAACGGCTCGAGTGATCGTGGCCTCATCAACCGTGCTACTTCCATCGGTCATGACTTGAACGCTCAATGGATCGGCTACGCCGATGGCGTAGGAGAGCTGAATCTCGCAACGATCCGCCAGGCCGGCCGCGACGATGTTCTTGGCGACCCAACGCGCCGCATACGCCGCAGAACGATCCACCTTGGAGGGGTCCTTTCCTGAGAAAGCACCACCACCATGACGTCCCATGCCGCCGTAGGTATCGACGATAATCTTGCGTCCTGTTAAGCCGCAATCGCCCATCGGCCCGCCTATGACAAACTTACCGGTTGGATTCACAAAGAACTTGGTCTGTTCGTCGAGCAACTCTGCAGGAAGAGTCTCACGCATCACCTGATTCACAATGAAATCCTCGATCTCGGCGTGTGAGAGAGTATCAGCATGCTGAGTTGAAAGGAGAACATTGTCGATTCGAACAGGCTTGTTGTTTTCATCGTATTCCACTGTGACTTGTGACTTCGCATCGGGGCGGAGCCAGTCGACGGCACCGGCGTTACGCAGGTCGGTGATTGAAGCCATGAGCTGGTGCGACAACTGAATCGGCATGGGCATGAGCTCATCCGTTTCATTACAGGCAAACCCGAACATGATGCCTTGATCGCCGGCACCCTGAGCCACGTTGAGGCCTTCGCCCTCGGTCACCCCTTGAGCGATATCCGGCGACTGGCGGTCCAATGTCACCATAACGGCGCATGTTTCGGCATCGAAACCGACTTCGGAGTTGGTGTAGCCGATGTCGCTGATGACGCCTCGAGCCAGGGTCGGCACGTCGATGCGCGCCTTGGTTGTCACCTCGCCGGCGATGACGCAAAGACCGGTAGTCACCATCGTCTCACATGCTACGCGACTGGCGGCGTCCTCAGCCAGGAGAGCGTCCAACACAGCATCCGAGATTTGATCGGCCATCTTGTCGGGATGGCCCATGGAAACCGACTCGGAGGTAAACACATTTCGTTCAGTCATCACTCGCTCCAGATCACTCGGCCGGATTGGCAGAGCTTCCAAGTACTTTTTCAGAAATCACCGAGGCCGTCAGGCTTGACGCTCCACGGTATCTATCCACCACTTCTCGGGCTGCTTCACCACCTGCTTCCCGTAAGGAAGCCTGTCGCAAGAGAGGTGCCATCACCCCAACCAACCCGTCTTCATTGTCGACCAGACACGCACCACCCGCCTCGATCATTTCCAAGGCTGTGTCGCGAATTGTCCAAAAATGCGGCCCCAACACAACCATTCGTGCCTCAGCCGCCGGCTCAAGGATATTATGACCTCCGATCGGCACCAGTGTGCCGCCCAGAAAGACAACATCCGACGCTGCAAACAACCGCGCCAGCTCACCCATTGTATCCACGATTACGACGGCTTCACGAGGGCTATCAGCAATCAACTCGCTGCGCAGCACCCAAGTGAATCCGGCCTGCTGAACCACCTTCGCCACGTTCGGAACGCGGTTGGTGTGCCGAGGGACCAGGAACAGGCGCGTTGGAGTCCTTTTCTGCAACTCCGACCAGGCGCGCAACAGCATTGCTTCCTCGCCTTCGTGGGTGCTGCCTGCCATCCAGATGACCTCGCCGTCAGCGATGCCCCACTCCCCTCGCAACCTCTTGCCCTCCTGAACCATCGGTGCATCGGGGAGGTTGTCAGCTTTCATGGAACCAGTCACGCAAAGGCGATCTGCGGACACTCCCAGCTCGCACAGCCGCTCTGCCGACTCGTTCTTCTGCATGCAGAACAAACGAATCGGATCCAGAAAGTGGGGCATGACATGCAGGAGGCGACGATATCCACGGTAGGAACCCATGGACAGCTTGCCATTGGCCACCACCACGGGCACACCCCGCTGAGCGGCCACGGCCAGCAAGTTAGGCCAGAGTTCAAGCTCCATCAGAATCAACACTCTGGGTTTCAGGCGCCGAAAAACCCGTCGCACCACAAAGGACAAGTCAAGAGGTGAGTAGAAGACGTCGGCCGTGCCATACTCCTGCACCGCAACCTCATACCCTGCTCGAGTCGTGGTCGAGATCACCACGCGGTCCATGCCGCACTGCTCGCGTAGCTGGCGCACCAGGCCGCGGGCTGCGAGGACCTCACCAACAGAAACGCCGTGCACCCAGCACAGATGCCGACCCTGCTGCTCCTCACCCAACGCAGGAAGCCCGAACAGCCTGTCCCTGAGTGTTGCAACGGGTCGTCGACGCAGCATGCGGAAGAGCCACCAGAACGGCCCCGCCACCAGCATGACGATCAGATAGAGAACGTCAGCTAAAATAACCATGATTCAGGCATTCGCGCCGCAGCACTTCTTGAATTTACGCCCGCTCCCGCACGAGCAGGGATCGTTACGGCCTACTTTTTCCACAGCTCGAACAAATGGTTTTGCCGGAGCACCCGACTGGTTGCGGGCAATTGCTGCCTCATTCTGCGAACGTCCAGCCTCATACTGATCCAACTGCTGATGGTCAGCGGACTGATTGTCCCACACGCCACTGGCTGCCGTCTCGTCGGTCGAGATTTGCACGCGGAAGATGAAATCGGTGACCTCATCCTGAATCGCCGCGATCAACTGATCGAAGAGAGCATAGGCCTCACGCTTATACTCGACCTTCGGATCGACCTGTGCATAGCCGCGAAGTCCGATACCGGCTTTCAGCGCATCCATGTTGGCGAGATGCTCTTTCCACCGAGTGTCAAACGCATTCAGCAGCAAGTAGCTCTCGACGTGATCCTGCTGCTCGGCGCCTGCCTTCTCAGTCTGAACATCGTAGACCGCTTTGAAGGCACTGAGAATCGTGTCTTCGACAACCTCTGTGTCCTTCTCGGAGCGATTCAAGCTGAGCTTCTCTCCAACCTTGCGGTGATACCAGATTTCAAGGTCGTCCCACGCCCACTCGGTGAAGGCTACGTCATTGTCCAGATACTGCTCGACGGCTCGCTCGGTCGTTGCGATGAGCATGTCATCGATGAGCTCTCTGAGCGATCCACCAGCGAGAATCTGATTGCGGCGGGCGTAAATCAACGTCCGCTGCTCATTCATGACATTGTCATACTCCAGCAGATTCTTGCGAATCTCGAAGTTGCGTTGCTCGACCTTTTTCTGAGCATTGGCAATAGAGCGATTGATCCACTTGTGCTCGATCTTCTGACCGTCCTTCAGCCCGAGCTTCTTGAGCATGGCTGCAATATTGCCGGAGGCAAAGCGGCGCATGAGGTCATCGTCGAGCGCAAGGAAGAAGCGGCTCGACCCATTGTCGCCCTGTCGGGCACAACGTCCTCTAAGCTGATTATCTATACGGCGCGCTTCATGCCGCTCTGTACCGAGCACATGGAGGCCGCCACGTTCTTCCAGCCCCTCGCCCAGCTTGATGTCGGTACCACGGCCGGCCATGTTTGTCGCGATTGTCACCGCGCCCTCCTGCCCGGCGTTGGTCACAATGTCAGCCTCGCGAGCGTGCTGCTTGGCATTCAACACTTCGTGCTTGATACCCCGACGCTCCAGCATCCCCGACAGCAACTCGGATCGCTCGATGGATGTCGTGCCGATCAAGATCGGCCGACCGTTCCCATGAATATCGACCACCTCTTCGACAATGGCTCGATACTTGTCCTTTTGATCCGCATAGATCTGGTCATCCATATCGTCGCGGACGTTTGGCCGATTTGTTGGAATCGCTGTTGTGTTCAATTTGTAGATCGACAGGAATTCGCCGGCCTCGGTAAGCGCCGTTCCAGTCATGCCGCCAAGCTTGGAATACAGCTTGAAGAAGTTCTGAAACGTAATGGTCGCCAGCGTCTGTGACTCAGACTTGATCTGAATCCGTTCCTTGGCCTCAACAGCCTGATGCAAACCATCGCTCCAGCGCCGCCCCGGCATGGCTCGACCGGTGAACTCGTCGATGATGACGATCTCCTGACCACCATCCTCGCCTCGATCAATCATGTAGTCCACATCCTTCTCGAAGAGATTGTGGGCACGCATGGCCTGCTCAAGAAGATGAGGCCACTCCATGAATTTACCGGTATAAAACGACTCGCACCCGACGATCTCCTGCGCCCTGACAATCCCCTCCTCTGTGAGGATGCACTGAGACTCTTTTTCCTTTACCTCGTAGTGCTCGTCTTTCTTGAGTTTCCGCAGAACCTGATCAGCGCGGTAGTACTTCTGCGTATCCCCTTCGCCTGGACCGGAAATGATCAACGGCGTTCGCGCCTCATCAATGAGAATGTTGTCAACTTCATCGAGAATCGCGAAGTTCCGACTGCGTTGCACCTGCTGATCGGCTGATGCTTTCATGTTGTCGCGCAAGTAGTCGAAGCCAAACTCGTTGTTTGTTCCGTAGGTGATGTCACAAGCGTAGACCGCACGACGCTCGGCGTTGCCCATATCACCCTGAATCGCCCCGACCGTCAGCCCCAGACGCTCATAGATCGGTCGCATCCATTCGCAGTCACGGCTGGCCAGGTAGTCGTTGACTGTAATGACATGCACGCCGTCGCCTGAGAGTGCATTCAGATAGGCAGGCGCGGTCGCAACAAGCGTCTTGCCTTCACCAGTTGCCATTTCGGCAATGCCACCGCCGTGCAGAGCCAGGCCACCCATCAACTGCACATCGAAGTGTCGCAAACCCACACTCTCGCCAGGGAGAATCGTTCGGCTGCTTGCCTCGCGCACTGTTGCAAACGCCTCGGGGAGGATCGCGTCGAGCGACTCACCTGCTTCCAGGCGCGCACGGAATTCCGGCGTCTTCGCCGTCAGTTCATCATCACTGAGCGCGCGCCACTGATCCTCCATTGAACCAATGGACTCGACGATTTGTCGATAGTTCTTCACAACGCGTTCGTTGTGAGAACCGAACAGCTTCATGACGCTTCGTATCGCTGACTCAAACATCGGCCGTTGACCTCTCAGTGTTTCCTATTCCGCCGTCATCGGAGGGCAGAAGCCCTACACTCTAAACACGCCCCGTCCAGACACAAGACTGACGCAGGAGGAACGGCCATCTATCCATTTACACTCAGTCTCGTTGCCACAAGATGAACCAGGGCTGCCAACTCATACGGCTTGACAAGGAAACCATCAATTCGGCGATTGGCGGCAAGATCAATCCCTGCCGCGGTCGCCAGAATAAAGGGTGTCTGGGCTATTTCATCTATGGCGCGAACATGCTCACAGAACTGCAACCCCGTCAAACCGCTTCCCATCTCAAGGTCGGAGAGGATCAGGTCGGGGCGCAACGTCTCCAGTCGCTTCAACGCCTCCTCCGCGGAGTGAGCCACAACCACATCATATCCTCGTCGGTCGAAGATCATCTCGACGCCTCCCGCGATGTGAGTATCGTCGTCCACGATGAGGATACAAGGCGCAGAGCCGGGCGCACAGATCTCTTGAGGCGGAACTTCCTGATTCTCCAGCGCGGTTTCCACGTCGCTAATGGTTGGAACGCCAGCGGTTGACCAGCGCGACTCGACAGCACGCTTCAAGGATGCGTTGTAATCCCGAATAGCAAGCCACTCCGAGTAATCAGGAGTCGTCTCTTTGATATCCAACTCATCATGGGTGTCCACTGCAAATGAAAAGACATCTCGTACCAGCAGTTCTTGAAAGACGATCTTCATGAACGGGTACCGTCGATTGCCGAGACGCAGCGAAAAACGTCTCATCGTCCCAGTGGCCTTGGCGATTGAGAACGCCGCCAGTGCTTCATCCCGACCCGCACTTTCAAAATCGATGCGGGGCCAATGGGTGGACGACAACTCGCCCCAAGCTTCCTCAAGGTAGATACCGATCGCAGTCTGGATGAGGGGCGCGTCCACCGCATCAAGTCGCATGTCTACCAGTTACCTCAGGCTGAGCCGTCTTTTTCAGCGGCAAGTTCCTTTGCGGCCTCACTATCCTGACGCCAGAGAATGATCATCAGAAGCGGTGCCCCGACACAGATACACGAGTCAGCTACATTGAAGGTAGGAAACTCGAACCAGTAGAAGTGTAGGAAATCGCGGACCATTCCGTCAGGCTGAAACAGGTTGTCCGAAATATTTCCGATGGCGCCGGCCGCAACCAGGCCGAACGCCAACTGCGTCCACTGGGTTTTCTTCGGGGTTCGAGCGTAGATTGCAATCAGCCCGATCAGCACGGCGCCGCGAATAGCCACCCACCAGTTAGCAGAGACGTCCTGCGCCATGCCCCACATCATCCCCGGATTCTTCACAAGCTTGAACTTGAGAATTCCCGGCCAGATATCGGACTCACGAAAGGGACAATCGACAAGGGCAGCAAAGACGGCGTTCTTCGACCACAGATCCAAGAAGGCCAGTCCGATCACCGTGGCAAGAAATACCCCGTGTTTCATCGATCTCTCAGGGTTACGAAGCACTCAGCCCTCTCTTCAGGGTGTGAGGCTTCTTACTCCTCTTCGTCGGTCTGAAAGCCAAAACGCTCACCGCGAGATTGGCACTCGACGCATCTCTCTGCAGTGGGCACGGCCTCAAGTCGTGGCTTGGGGATGACCACATCACAGTCTTTGCACTTGCCGTAGTTCTTCTGTTCAATGCGCTCAAGCGCAGCATCGATGGCAAAGACCTCTTCTTGCTCCGTCGCAATCAACCCAAGTGTAAGTTCCTGCTCGGCCTGTTCAGAACTGTAGTCCGCCACATCATCGCCGTTGCTGCCACTATTTCCAGGGCGCAGCGCCTCGTTCTGCATGTTTGTCAGTGTGCCGGTCAGCTTCCGCCTGTTGTTCAACAGGATCCGCTTGAACTTCTTCAACTCAGTAGCACGCATATTCAGGTGTCCTCTTAGGTCAGACTTTGGATGGTTTCAGGTGCGGCGCGAGCGTCGCGACTCGATTCCTCCATAAGCTGTTCACTGGAAACAACTTACGACAAACCGATAATTCGCTTTCTCGGCAAGTCGCAGAGTATATGCATCCGAGTACCCCTGTGTCAAACAAAACTCAATCCAGACTCCCCGAACGACCCTTCCCTCAGCCCCAAACTTGTGTGTCGCAAGCGGGTTACGAAATGTTCTGCTTTGCAGTCAGTACCGAGACCGCTACCCTTGGTGACCATGAAGGACCGCCACGAAATAACGCTCTTCCTTGATCTGCGCCTGGCTGAACGGGGCTGGTCCGCTGCCACAAGAGCCGCATACCAACGTGATCTAGGCCTTTTGGCAGATTACCTGGGAGAGTTGACCGTCCAGCGCTTCCAGGACCTGACCATTCCCCTGATTCTGGATTTTCTCAAAATGCGCCGAGAGGTCGGAGACAGCCTCAGAACATTAAATCGGCGATCAGCGGCTATTCGATCGTTTTGCCGATTCCTCAATGAAGAGGAAATCCTCGCCGACGACCTCAATCGAGACCTCCCTCCTGCCCATCGCACGAAAAACCTGCCTCACTTTCTCGACTCTGACGAGATGGCCTCTCTCCTCGAGGCGCCCCACGGCAAACCGGCCATTGTCCTTCGCGATCGTGCGCTCATCGAGCTGCTGTACGGCAGCGGCATTCGCGTGTCGGAGTTGACCGGCCTGGAAGCCTCCCACCTCCGACCGTCCCCTCACGGTGAAGGGCTCATCGTCTGGGTCCGTGGAAAGGGCGGCAAAGAACGACAAGTACCGCTCCACGCAACAGCCTCCGAAGCAATCGCCGCCTACCTTGCCACAGGACGCCCGGAACTGACCCGTCCCAACGGCTCCACTCGCCTGTTTCTTTCTATCCGCGGAGCAGCGCTCAGCCGCAGAGCGGTCTATGAAGTTCTACGGCGCCTGGGCCAGGTAGCGGGGATCACCCAGAATGTCACGCCTCACCTGCTGCGCCATACATTCGCCACTCATCTGGTCCACGAAGGCGCTGACCTTCGAGCGGTCGGCGAGCTTCTGGGGCACGCGCAGGTATCCACGACCACAATCTACACGTCGGTTGACACGCGACGCCTTCGCGAACTCCACAGCCAGTTTCATCCAAGAGGTCGTAAACGTTGACTCTTGCTCGTCTGAATTCGGAAGTCACTGAATGCCGACTTTGCCCGAGGCTGGTCGAATGGCGCGAGAGCATCACCGGCCCAACGGGCGACTACTGGAACCGACCTGTCCCCGGGTTCGGCGACTCAAACGCAAGGCTGCTCGTTATCGGCCTCGCGCCCGGGGCTCACGGCGCTAATCGAACAGGGCGCGTCTTCACGGGCGACTTCGCCGGTGACTGGCTCTATCGTGGTCTTCATGAAGCAGGCTTCGCCTCCAGCGAACGATCGGTGTCCCGAGACGATGGACTGCTGCTGAACGACGCCTACATCACCAATGTCGCTCGGTGCGTTCCACCCGCCAATAAAGTCCTCGGTGCCGAAGTCAACAACTGCTCCGAGTTCCTCACCCGAGAGCTCGAACTGCTGCCAAACCTCCAGGTGGTCCTTGCCCTCGGTCACGTCGCGCATCGTGCTTTCCTGTCCTACGTCAAGCGAAACAGCAAGTCTCCCTTCACGCTGGCCGCACACCGATTCGGACATGGTTGCCACCACGAGCTCGGCGACAGCTGGCCGACGCTTGTCAATTCGTATCACACAAGCCGCTACAATGTCTCGACGAAGGTGCTGAAGTGGCCGATGTTCATGGACGTGGTCAACAGCATCAAGAAGCGTCTGCAACCGCCTCGCGTCGGATGAGATCGGCCAGTTGGCGCGCCGGGGCATCCCAGTTCATTTCGGCAGCGCGCAAACGACCCTCCTCCACAACGGCAGCGCGATGATCGTCGTCATGGATGAGCCGCAGAATCTCGGGCATCCATGAGGATGAATCGCTGCAATCCCCCAGCGCACGACCCGGTGCAACCTCTGAGTGCACGGGCGTTTCCGCTGCGACAACAGGGCAACCGGACGCCATCGCTTCAAGCAGCGGCAGGCCAAACCCCTCGTACAAAGAAGGAAACAGGAACACGTCTGCACCGGCATACAATGCAGGCAGGTCCTCGCACACCAGGTCCTCCAGAAAAACGACGTCCTGGTCCAGCCGCCACTCCCGACGCAAGCGCTCCGGTTCGTCGAATCCCTCTACGCGGCGACCGGCGAGAACGAGTCGATGATCATGCCCCTCGGACTTCAACTGAGCGATGATCCGAAACAGCAATGGGATGTTCTTGCGCGGCTCGCGGTGCCCAACGAACAGGACATACGGTCGGTTGCCCAACCCCAGCGCCGCAAGGCGGGCAACGTGGGCCGAGGTCGCGCCGAATGAGTCAACATCCACGCCATTGGGAATGACATTCACCGATGCCTCACTCAACCCAAGACGCTCAGTGATTTCCAATCGGATTTCGTGTGACGGAACAACAACCGAACGCGCCCTCCGCAGTTGCTGCGGCAATGTCAATCGCAGGCCCCAGTGCTTGCAGAACCCCACGCCCAGGTCGCGATGCAGGAAACGCGCGTCATGAATGGTGGCGATGGTCTTTATCGGCACGGCGAGTGGGCGCAGCTCCTGAAGCACGAGCGACACGTTGCGCAAACGACACAACGACCGAACGGAACGGTTGTGCCGACGGATGCGACGCACGCCTCCTTCAATCCCCAGCTCCCACGGCACAACCTCGCAAGTTGAAAACCGCGCAGTGAACAGCTCGAGCAGGTTCGGGTGACAGAGAATCAGGAACGTCGCTTCATGCCCAAGCTCGGCAACAACTCGCGGCATCATGTGCAAGGTTCGTTGGGCTGCACCGTTGCGCATATCGACGTAACCCGAGGCATCCAGGAGGACCAACACGCCTCAGTTGCCCTTGATCTTCATAGCCAGCTTGTAGCCATCGAGAGTGCGACTCGCGCATTCATTCCATGTAAAGGCTCTCGCTCGCGCCTGACCAAGCGTCGAAAGTTCGTTCCAATAACTGACGTCCGTCAGGATTTTCTCGAAGCCATCAGCAATAGCCTCAACACTGGTGGGATCGACGAGGTGGGCAGCATCATTTGCGATTTCGCGCAGCGCACCACGATCAGAGGTAAGGACCGGTATTCCCGCAGCCATTGCCTCTACAACTGGAAGGCCAAAGCCCTCCCAAAGGGCGGGATAAGCGAGCATTGCGCTGTTCCGCAGAATGGCAAGCAGAGCATGATCCTTCACTTCGCCCAGGTAGGTAACAGCTTCCTTCAGCAAGGGACGCTCCATCAACTCAAAGATCTCATCGTGCAGCCACCCCTTGGGGCCCACAATGACCATTCGCGCCTCAAGTCCTTTCTCCAGAATCACCTCCAGGGCACGCAGGGAGCGCGGGATGTTCTTGCGTGGCTCGAGAGTTCCCAACATGAGTATGTGAGGCACGTCTTGAGGTGAGCGTTCAAACGGCTCGAAAAACACAGGATCAACTCCGAGGGGAGTGACAAGGAGGCGATCCTCAGGGACGCTGTAGTGCTCGATTATCTCTGTTCGATTTGATTCCGAAATCGTCAGGACAACGGTAGCCCGCTCAACCAACGAACCTGTCACACCCCTCAGCTTCTCGCGTGTCTTCGCCGGATGAAAGGAGTCTTCCTTCAGAAAGCTCGTGTCGAAGACAGTGCACACCACGGGTTCGGTCTTGACCGGAGTCTCGACATGGTCAGTGAAGTGAAAGAGGTCCAGATCGTCGGACCATGTCTCGACGCTGAGCGGAGTAAAACGCCCAAGGAACTTAAGCACTCGACCGGGGAATCGCGCCGCGGCAAGTTGGACACGCTCGTCGTCGGGAAGACGTGCTGCAGCCAATCGATTCTTATGGTCCTCCCAGAAGACGGAGAAGAGCGACAGTTCGATTTCGTTATCGATCTCGACAAGATGGCGCGTGAGATTGGACACATAGCGACCAAAGCCTGACTTCATCAGCAACGCCGGTCGATAGTCTATTCCTACTCGCAACGCTCAAGGCCCTCAATTGATCAGATAACGTGTCGTCGGATTCGCCGACTCCACGGCCCAACGCTGAACCCGATACTCAAAGCAACGACCAACGCCACGACTACGACGAGTCGCAACGTTCCACTTGGAAAACCCGACACCCGAAACACCAGTGCAATCAACGGTGGCAGCAGCAGAGCGTAGAAAAATCCAAACAGGTCGCTCCGAATCTCCATCAAGCGGCCATGGCTCGGCAAGCAACAAAAGACGCCCACTGCCGCGAGCGACTCTGTTGCCAGTGTAGCAATAGCTGCGCCCAGTGCACCGTACCTCGGAATCAGCAGGAAATTAAGCAGCAGATTTGCGCCCAGTGCGGATGCCGACACATACAGCCAGCGGCGACTCAGCCCGCTGGTGATAAGAGCAAGAGAACCGACAGCTCGGAACACCAAAGGCACTCCGACGAATCCCAGGACAGCAGTAACCAATGCAGCACGATCTATGTCTGTGTCCGACGGCATCCATGCAAGAAGATCTGACGAAGCCATATAGGCAAACGACGCGGGCCATACGACACCCATCACACACAACGCAGCGAGAATCGCACGTTGCCGAATGCCAAAGGAGCAATCGTCTGGATCATACCGTGCAAAAAACGGCATGAGAGGTGCGGCCAGCAAACCAATGACTGTCATCAATGGCCCGACGAGTCGGATGGCCACTCCATAGGTTGCGACGCCTTCCATTCCTACGAGGCCCCGCACCATCAGAACATCAACGTGCAGAAACAAGGCCGCGAAAATCGACGCGAAGACCAACGCCACGATGCCGACGGCATGACCATCACAATCGATCTGCTGAATGTCGCTGGCGGATTGTCGCAGGAGGATGCGAGGTGCGAGCATTACTGCGAGGTGACGCAAAGCAATTGCCCAAACGACAATCCAAATCGCACCATCTCCCTGCCGAAAGACCGCGAGGGAGATGGAGGAGACAAAAACCAATTGAATGACAACGCGAGAAAGCGTGAGAGCGATATTTCGTCGGCGCGCCACCAAGATTGACTGATAGGTTCGAATAGGTGCCAACCACAAAGCCAGACCGATAGCGAGCGCTGCCAGCACCTGCATGGTCAAGCTGCCCGTTGGCCCAAGGAGCAAGAATAGCCCACCCGCAATCAATGCTGACGGTCGAGCCAGAAAACGCCGCACATCAAGGATGGCGTCAAAGAGGCTTCCCTTGCCTTTTTCACCACGCGCCCACGACGCAACGAGAGCAGGCTCCAGGCCAGCGTCGATGACTTGACCAAACAGGGTCAGGAGACTCTGGGTGAGGATGAACGCGCCGAAGGTTGAAGCACTGGTGTGCACGAGCAAGACCGCAGTGGCGGCGAGTCCCAGGGCAAGATGGACGACCTGTCCCAGCACCAGAATTGTCTGGCTCTCAAGGAGGGTCTCTTGTTGACGCTGCGGGCTCATGGGATCACTCTACGCGGTCTCTTGAGTGAACACCCGAGGGAGCCTGCATTGATGAGAAGGTCTACCCACCATAGAATGCGCCATGCTCCTGATCGACGGGGTTTCCCTCACACTTGACGACCTTTCTGCTTTCCTGGTCGCCGATCCTCCACACGTTGCTCTGTCGGAGAACGCCGTGGTCGAAATGAATCGCTCCAGAGCTGTCGTCGATGACATTCTGGTGCGAGGCGACGTCGTCTACGGCATCAACACGGGATTCGGAAAACTCTCCCGTGAGATCATTGATGCTGACAAGCTTCACCTGCTGCAAAGGAACATTGTGCTTTCCCACGCAGTCGGCGTCGGAAAACCACTTCCCGATTCTGTCGTTCGCATCGCCATGCTCCTGCGAGCCAATGCACTGTCGAGAGGCTTCAGCGGCATTCGCGTCGAGGTCGTCAACCTGTTGCTTGCTTGCTTGAACAAGGGCGTCTTGCCGGTCGTTCCGGCGCAGGGGTCGGTCGGTGCCAGCGGCGATTTAGCTCCGCTCTCACACATGGCGATTCTGCTCATCGGCGAAGGTGAAGCGACTTTTGAAGGGAAGCTCCTCTCTGGTGGCGAAGCACTGAAAGCAGCTGGTCTCGAGCCGATCGAGCTTGAGGCGAAGGAAGGGCTGGCCCTCATTAATGGTACGCAGGTGTCGACTGCGAT
>PVBE010064652.1_pt1 | contig 24510 bp, 21 predicted proteins | sample 1631181 | NCBI WGS metagenome assembly PVBE01 (sample SAMN08397723, study PRJNA350692) | Marine metagenome, whole genome shotgun sequencing project. | isolation source: water | place: Pacific Ocean | collected 2012-04 | reverse complement strand
TACTACGAGCAGCAAACCAACCCAGCCATGGCGGCTGGACTCACATAACCGAGTCTCCGGAATTCCCGGGGCGATTCACTTCATCTGCAGACAATTACTCTACTCTTACATCCGTACATGTCAGAGGCATCAATTGCGTCAAGACACGAGCAATGGAACCACATCGTGAGTGACGATAGTCTGCTCAACTACAAGCAGGCCGCTGCCTACTTGAACATCGGCAAGTCTACCATATATGCGCTGGTATCGCAGGGAGAACTCACCTGCGCTCAGTTTGGTGCAGGCAAAACCAAGAAGGGCATCACCTGGTTCCAAGGTAGGCGACCGGTCCGTCTTCACGACGGGACTGCGGTGAGGAAACTGAGCGTGAAAGTGATCCCAAATAACCACGAACTGGCTGCGACTGAAGAGAGTGTCCAGGAAGCTTGGATTGCTGATGTCATCTTCTGAAGGGCTGATGCGATACGTCGAGGCCGCGGAATACTTGGCCGTCGGAAAGTCGACACTGTACAGCCTGGTTAGTCGCGGGGAGATACGAGTCGTCCGATTCGGAGCCGGGAAAACGGGGAAGGGAGTGACGAGGTTTAGGCGGGAGGATCTGGAACGCTTCATCATGAAGAAACTGGCGAAGCGTTGAATATGGCCTAACCGTGGCCTAAAATCGGATTCAGAGACAGAACAAGGGGTCACGATATTCTCGTAACCCCTTGTTTTTTATGGAGCCACCCGCCGGAGTCGAACCGGCGACCTACTCATTACGAGTGAGTTGCTCTACCAACTGAGCTAGGGTGGCAATAAGAGCGCACGAATATACCGGTGAACGATCAACCGGTCAACGTGTTCTCCGGCAGAACAGAGATCTACAGAAAGCTGAAGATTCGAGCGACCCGGTCGAGCAGACGGGGACGGTTCCCGCCTGTCGAATCAAGCGTTGGCGCCAGCTCCGTTGTGCTGTCCGAGGCAAACCGCAACAGACCGATACCCGTAGCACACGCCGGTCCCTGCACCGCGTCGGGGGCGATCATTTCGGATGGCTGGCCGATACGAACGGGAAGGCCGAGCACTTCTTCGCCGAGGCGGTCGACGTTGCGCAACTGAGCCGCACCGCCGGTGAAGACCAGGCCCGCCGCCAGCTGATGGCCGTGACCGCTGCGTTCGATCTCACGACCGACGAACTCCAGTATCTCCTGTTGCCGCGCTTCGATGATGGCATCCAGCTGTTCGCGCAGAATCGTGTGTGAGCGCCCGGCCGTGGTGCGGAAGGTGAGGGCCTCGTCGGCTTCGTCCTCTTCGATGCAGACGCCGCCGTGTTCACACTTCAGCTGTTCAGCTTCGCGCGGCGAGATGTTCAGCACCATCGACAGGTCGCGGGTGATATCCTGACCGCCGAAGGGGATCTCCGCCAGGTGCTGGAGGGACCCGTGGTACAGGGCCAGGTCGCAGGTGCCGGCTCCCATGTCGAGCAGGCCGACGCCCATCTCACGTTCATCGGTGTTGAGCATGGCGGTGGCCGTAGCCACGGATTCGACGAGGAAACCGACGATACCGACGCCCGCTTCCTCGGCGGCACGACGAAGTGTCGTGCAGGCGTGCTCGGAGGCGGTGGCGCTCAGCGTCTCGACTTCAAGTTTGTGGCCGTGCAGCCACAATGGATTCTGCACGGGCTCGCCGTCAACGGCATAGGACTGCACAAACCGGTGCAGGGCGACCGCCTGGGCCGGCGGCGCCGCCTGCTCGGCGGCGGCCAGGGCACGTTCCACGTCGCGTTCATCGATGGGCTCGGAGGATCCGGAGATCGCTACGGCGCTGCGGCTGGAGTGGGCCTGCACGTCCTGGCCCGCAATACCGGCGTAAGCGCCAGTAATCTTCAGCCCGGCGGCCCGTTCGGCCTCGGCCACGGCAGAGCGGATCGATTCGACGACGCGGGGCATGTCGATGACGGCACTGCGGCGGATGCCGCGACAGGGGGATGTTCCCATGCCGAGGATCTTGCAGTCACCGCTGGGCTCGGTTTCGCCGACGAGACAGTGGACTTTTGAAGCGCCGATATCGAGAACGACGACGGGAGACGAGACAGACATGAGGCATTTGTCCTTTACGGAAGTCGGGCGGAAGCTGGCGAACGTAGAGGACAAGAGATCCGCAAGGGATCGGGAGCAGGAGGGAGGAAGAACTGGTGGGCCAAGGGCGACAATCGGGGAGAAAGCCGCTGTATGCACGCCGTCAAGGATACCGACCACGGCCCGGACGTGTCAAGCTAAATCGTGCAAAACGAACAAGTCACGACGGTTTTTCGGGGCGACCACAAGGTGTTGTGGTGTGGCGCTTCAGATGTGGCCTCAGATCACAAGTTCTGCAGAGTGCGGAGCCGTTCCACGGTCTCGTGCAGGCGCATCAGGTCCACCGGTTTCTGGAAGAAGTCGCAGGCGCCGTGCTTGAGAAGGTCACGGGCCAGGTCCTCGGAGGCGTACCCCGAGACCACGATAACCTGGATGGCGGGGTCGATTTCGTGGATGAGGCGCAGCGTCTCGGTGCCGTCCATCTGCGGCATCGAAATGTCCAGGAAGACGGCGTTCGGCACGTGCTCCTTGACCCGCAGCAGGGCCTCCTGGCCATTGCTCGCCGTGTAGACCGTATACCCGAGACTGGTGAAGAACTCGTCTATGGTAGCGAGGAAATCACCCTCGTCATCGACGAAGAGCAGGACGAAATCGTCTGGACCAGCCATCTCGGGTCTCCAGGGGGAGGCAGGGGCGTCGAATATATCGGTGCGTCAGGGCCGGGTAAAGAACTGATCGTTGTGGAGTACCACCGATACGACCGATATTCTTATGGATAGGCGCCCATGATGAGATATCGGCGCTTGCAGCGATTTCATCAGTTATTCAGCCAAGCCCTTCCCGGACCGGACGAGACACCCGCGTGAACGAAAAGCAGTACATGCTCGTCAAGGTGATCCAGAAGATCGAAGTCTTCAAACACTTCGATGGCACCGATGTGCAGCGCCTGCTGAAGGTGTGCAAGTTCCGCAATTTCCAGCAGGGGGAGCATATCTACACCCGCGGCGAGGCCAGCGATGAGATGCTGATCCTGCTGAAGGGACAGCTGCGAGTCGTGTCGCCGTCAGGGGATGACCTGGCTGTCATCCAACCGGGAAACCCCATAGGTGAGATGGGGCTGTTCACGGGCCAGCCACGGTCAGCCGACATCGTCGCCAACGACAAGTCCACCGCCATCGTCCTGCGCGATGAAGAGCTCAAAGGCCTGCTCGCCGGCGCCATCGACATGCACATCAAGGTGCTCTACAACGTCATCAACATCCTCAGCCAGCGCGTCAGCGACGCCAACGGGCTGACCGAGACCCAGGCGCGGCTGATCCGGGATCTGGAGAAGAAGCTTGGGGGGGCGGGTGGGGCCGACGACGAGTACGATGACGACGAGTACGAGGAAGAAGAACTGGAGCCGGTCGTCGGGCAGGAGTGACAGTTTCTGGTTACGGGTATAACCGGTAGACAAAACTGAGCGTCGTCAACAGGCCGCCGCCTCTCGAACTGCCACCGATGAAGTGTGGCCCGTCACGCAGGAAGTTCTTTTCCAGCATCCCGTCCACTGCAAGGTCACCAAACTCGAAGCCGAGGCCGATGTCGGTGACCAGTCCAGCGTCGAAGGACAGGTCGACGCCGGCCGGGCCTTCCACTTCTTCTACGACACTCTCGTGACGGGCTCCCAGGCGCAACTGCAGCGATCCCACCTGTACTTCGCCTCCGGTGACGATGGCGGGCAACAGCCAGCGCCGGTGTTCGGTGGCACCGAGCCCATCCCCGGGCACGTCGCTGCGCTGCCAGTGACCGGCGACGCTGATTCCGAGTACTCCCAGCACTGTCGGGGCAGGGCGAACGTTCAGCGCGATGCTGCCACGTAGCTCTTCCTCTTCATGCTGTTGGGGTGCCAGTCCGAAGGCGGACCGACGCCACAGCACCGAGGGCAGCAGGATGGCATCGGCGCCCAGCCACCAGCGGCCCCGCAGGTCGATGCCGAACCCGTTGCCATCCGATTCGTCGAGGGAAACCCCTGCGGCGCGATCGCTCAGGGCGACGCGCTCGAGGCGCAGCGTACCTTCGAGTCGGCGGTGTCCGGCCCCCACGGCGATACCGATTCGGCTGTCCCACCGCGAGACACTCGCCTCGTCATCACCAAGATCACGAACGTCATAGGCGTAGCGGAGGCCGACTCCGACCGACAGTCCCCGACGCAACTGCAGGGCGTACATCGCGTCGAGCCAGGGCCGCGGCTCGAGGGAGCGCAGCAACGGGCTGCCCGTGCCGGTCAGGTAGGTCGACAGTTCATCGAGGCCATCGTCGGGGCGATTCAGAAACAGCGCCACCCCATGTTGTGCGGTGATGGGAACAGCGATACCGGCCCAGTGGTCGAACAACTCGATATCGACGTGTGCCAGTTGCCGAAGCAGGGCGGGGTAGTCGAAGAGATTGGTGGAATCGAGCAGCAGCCGGCGGTCTCCACCGAGAGTGGCGACGCGCACGGGGGAGGCGGACAGACCCGTTACAGCGAGCAGGACGGCCATGACCGTCCATCGGAGCCGAAAGGCTCCGAGACTAGCGAACAGCATCGGTGTCGAAGGGCAGATCCTCGAGGTCGGCTTCCTCTTCCAGGATGTCGGGCACCTCTTCTTCCTCGACGCCATCCTCGACGACGGCAGCGATCTTCCAGTTTGCCGCAAGCGATTGAAAGTCGCGGTTCTCGATCTTTTCGGCGACTTCGTGTGGGCGGTAGACGATTTCTTCGTTGACGCGGTAGAGGCGGTCATGCCAGTGGAACAGGGCACCGTCGAGGACGAAGGCGGTCTTGGGCTCTTTGCCGAAGATGGCGTTGTTGATGATGGCGACGAGGTCGCCGATAGGTTCACCGGAGGCGCCGACATCACCCAGCATCGGTTTCTCCTGGGGCCCGATGATGACCGACTTCTTCTCCTCACGACGTTCGTAGCGGATCGACTCAGGGATGAACTCTTCCATATAAGGCCGGGTGAATGATAAGGCCGGGTGAATGTCTCGTACGGATAGAACAGGTTGGTATGCGCCGCGTAGATCCAGTCGCCGAAGCGCTCGTCCTTGATGCGCATGCGCGTGCCGATCTTGATCAGCAGTTTTCCCTCTGCCAGCAGATGCTCGCGGACCGCCTTGAGATCGAGATCGGTGATCTCCACGTCCTTGCCGCCCAGTTCGATGCTGAAGGTGCCCCGGGAGGCGCTGTTCAGCTGGAAGACAGTCTTGCCGAGAAGGTGGCGGAACTTGCCTGTGTGGGCGTAGGGCAGTTCGGTCATGAACTTGTAGAACACATTCTTGTCGAGCAGCAGTGTCTCGATGTTGATCCTCGTCGTGCCCGCCTGGCGGAAGACGTCCCGCAGGTAGGTGAGATCGTCCTGGGTGACGACGAGACCCGGCCCACCGATCTGATTCCCCTTCGTCTTCGAGACCTCCACCATGTGCGGATCCCAGATCTGTGATTCACGGGACCATGTGGTCAGCGTCGCTTCGTCCACCTCGAGCCCTTCCTTCCAGACGAAGTAGACCTTACCGGCAGAGCTGAAGATGAATGTGCCCCGCTCGATGGGGATGGCCCGACTGCCCGCTTTGGCGGAGCGCTGAATGAGGGTTTCGATGGGGAAGCGCTCGTATTGCGTGCGCAGCTGAAACAGTGCCTCGAGATCGGACAGCGGTCCCTTGTGGGGCAGGTTGTAGTCCTCGAGCATGAGGCCCACCAGCGCTCCGGAGCGGCTGATGACGAGGCTGCCCTTGTCGACCTTGCGGACGTTCTCGGCCGACGCGTCGAACAGGACATCCTCTTTCAGCAGTTCAAAACTCGGTGGGATGTCGAGCAGGGCCTGCAGGTATTTCTGCGCCGTGGTCTCGGTGACGGCGAGAATCTGCGGATTGCTGGACAACTCTCGTCGCAACGGCAGCTGCAGGTCGTCGAGCAGATAGGCATTGGGATGTCCACCCACACTGAGGAAGAGGCTGCCCTTGCGGAGTTTGGCGGCGAACCCTCGGCCCTGATGCAGGACCTCCTCCTTGTACAACTGCGTGCCCATGGGCAGGTAGATCGCCTGGTTCGGACGCAGCTTGCGGGCACAGACCTCCTTGAGCGTGCGCCGACCGACTTCGACGAGCTGGTCGATGAGCAGGCACTTCACCCCCAGCCTCTGGCTGACGAGGACGGTGCCGGCCTGCAGTTCATCGGGGATGGGACGAGGACGCCCGGTGGGCGGGTTGATGAGCGGGTCGATGTCGAGGACGGGAGCCGTGAACTCCGACAGTGCGTCCTTCTGCTGTTTCAGGCGGCGCTTCTTGGAGGGGCGACGCCGGCCATTGCGGCCATTGCTCCCCGGCGACTGTCGACGTCGCACCAGCGCCTGCACGATCAGCATCAGGACGACGACGCCGATGAACGCACCGAGGAACACATAGGTGCTCCCGGAGGTCGTCTGGCTGCTGCCGAAGTCGACGTAGCTGCCCTTGGCCTGCTGTGCGAGGACGGCGATCATAGCAAATCCGAAGCGATTGACCTGGGCCTAACGTTCACTGCCAGAATGGAATATCCCGAAACTTCTTAAAGTGAACAAGGTGCCATGACAAGTCAAACCCGTGGCGGTTCTGTCTTGACCCGGTTTCAGGACGCGTGTAAGCTACGCGGGTAGCCATCAGTTCACTCACCCAAGATCAGGAGCAGCTCCATGGCCCGGGGCGTCAACAAGGTCATTCTCATCGGCAATCTGGGAGGAGACCCCGAAGTCCGCTACACGCCGGGTGGTGCGGCCGTAGCCAACGTCAACCTGGCGACCAACGAGAGCTGGACGGATCGGGAGGGCCAGCGCCAGGACCGCACCGAGTGGCACCGGCTCGTGTTCTGGAGCAAACTGGCCGAGATCGTCGGCCAGTATCTCAAGAAGGGCAGTAAGATCTTCGTCGAAGGCCGTCTGCAGACACGCTCCTGGGATGATCAGAGCGGTCAGAAGCGATACACCACGGAGATCGTCGTCAGCGACATGCAGATGCTGGACGGCCGCGGTGAGGGTGGCATGGGTGGCGGCATGGGCGGTCCCCCCTCCGGCGGCCAGGCGTCGGACGTCGGACCAGCTGGAGGAGGCCCCCCCGGGGGAGGCGACTTCGGTCAGGGCGGGGGTGGTTTCGCCCCGCCAGCCGGAGGCGGCCAGGGCGCCGCCACCGAGGACGACGACCTGCCCTTCTGACCCGACGAGACGGGGGACTGGGTGAAGGGGCGTCCCCCGGCCGGAATCGATCATCATGAACGACCTCGGACGTATCCTGCCAGTGGCGGCGGTGATCGCTACGGTACTGTTGGTGGTGGGGCGTCGTCTGCTGTCGGCGCGAGACCGTCCCTGGTGGGTGTGGGCCGTGCTCGACAGTCCGATGGTGGCTGCTGTTTCGGGGATGCTGCTCGCCTTTGCCGCGCCTGCGTGGGTGGCGGCACCGGCACGTGAGATTCTGCACCCGGCGTTGCTGTTCCTGACCGGCTGGGTGGCCCTCGAGATCGGCTGCGGCCTTGATCTGCGCGTCATGCGCCGCTCTGCCGGACTGCCCTTCCTCAACGAAACCGTCACGACGCTGCTGACGACGATGGCCGTGTTCGTCGCCGCCTACGCCGGCTCCCGGCTGTTGCCGCCCACCCCGTTGCCCGCGGCCCTGCTCGTGCTCGCCGGCATCTGCGTCGCCGGCCCGGCCTTGCCCGGTGGCGGTATCTCACTGACTCGGGGGTCCGGCCGCGGCGGTTTCTGGAATCCCTCGGCGGCGGCAGCGCTGGCCGTGTTGCTGGCGGCCGTTGGCGGCGCCTTCTATCCATGGCCTGTGGTAGAAACCGTCATCCCCTTCTGGGATGTACCGTTCCTGGTTGAAATCGAGAGCGTCCCGGGCAGGCTTCTCTGGGCTATTGGCGCCGGATGTGTCGCCGGATTTGTCGCGGATCTGTCGACCAGGGAGGACTTTGCACCCGGCGGCCTGTATCCCCAGCTGGCCGCGGTCGTTCTCACGGCAACGGGGATCGCGGCGGCCGTCGGTCTCGAGGTGCTGCTGGTGGGCATGCTGGCCGGTTTCTGGCTCGTCAGCGCGACCCTGCGTCGCCTCGACATCCTCCATGTCCTCGAGCGGGGTGCGGCTCTCCCGCGGCTGCTGGCACCCTTCCTCGCCGGCTGGCTGGTGGGTGACGGCCTCCGGGCCCCCGGAATCGATGTGGCTGCTTTCGCTCTGATCCTCGTCCTCGTACTCCTGCTGCGGCCGGCCAGCCGTGTCCTGGGACGTCGCGTGGGCCCCATGGGTCAGCAGGTGGTACGGCGGCGACGGCCAGAGCCGTTGTCGGGAACCCTTGTCGAGATCGATGAACTCGGGATACTGCTGGCGGTGCTGTTGACGAGGCTGCTGGAACCGGCAGCTGGCATCGGGGCGATGGCAGCCGTTCTGCTGGCCAAGTGGCTTCTCGGTATCGGCGCCCGTGCCTGGGATCAACGGCAGGCAGGACAACGGTCGGAAACGTAGCCCGGGGCTTTTCGCTTCTGACCGAGGATCAGGCCAGCAGGCGACCGAAGGCGGAGCGACCGGGGTAAACCGCCTGGGGCCCCAGTTGTTCCTCGATCCGCAGCAGTTGATTGTATTTGGCGATGCGGTCTGTCCTTGAGGCCGAGCCCGTTTTGATCTGACCGGCGTTCGTGGCCACGGCGATGTCGGCGATGGTGGTGTCTTCGGTTTCTCCGGAGCGATGGGAGATCACGGAGGTGTATCCGGCCCGGTGGGCCATGTCGATGGCCGCCAGCGTTTCGGTGAGCGTGCCGATCTGGTTCACCTTGACCAGGATCGAGTTGCCAATGCCTTCATCGATACCCCGGGCCAGCCTCTCGACGTTGGTGACGAACAGGTCGTCACCCACCAACTGCACGCGATTGCCGATGCGGTCGGACAGTTCTTTCCAGCCTTCCCAGTCGTCTTCGTTCATGCCGTCTTCGATGGAGATGATGGGGAAGCGCTCCAGAAGACCGGCGTAGTAGTCGGCCATCTGCGAGGAAGTACGGTTCTGCTTGTCGGACCAGTGGAAGGTGTAGGCACCATCGGCGTAGAGTTCGCTCGAGGCCACGTCCAGCGCCAGGAGGATATCGTCGCCAAGCTTGTAGCCGGCTCGACCCACCGCTTCGGCGATGACTTCGAGAGCATCGTCGTTCGACGCCAGATCAGGTGCAAAGCCACCTTCATCGCCGACGGAGGTATTGAGGCCGCGGTCCTTGAGCACTGATTTCAGGTTGTGGAAGATCTCGGCACCCATGCGCAGGCCCTCGGCGAAGGATCCGGCGCTGACCGGCATCACCATGAACTCCTGCAGGTCGACATTGTTGTCGGAGTGAGCCCCACCATTGAGGATGTTCATCATGGGCACGGGCAGAGTGCGCGCCGAGGGCCCTCCGAGGTAGCGATAGAGGGGTAGTCCAGCGGCTGACGCGGCGGCATGGGCGGTGGCCAGCGATACCCCGAGGATGGCATTGGCCCCCAGGCGGCCCTTGTTGGGCGTGCCGTCGAGGTCGATCATCTTTTCATCTACCTGCACCTGATCGAAGACAGCGGTACCTTTCAGGGCCGGCGCGATCTCGTCGTGAACGTTGGCGACGGCAAGTCCGGTACCTTTGCCGAGATAGCGGTTCTTGTCTTCGTCGCGAAGTTCCACCGCCTCGTGTTCGCCCGTGGAGGCACCAGAGGGTACGGCGGCGCGTCCGCGATGGCCGCTGTCGAGAATGACGTCGACCTCGACCGTGGGATTGCCGCGTGAGTCGAGGATCTCGCGGGCGCGAATGTCGGAGATGGAGTTCATGTCGGGTACCGATCGGGTTGAGAAGTTGGGAGGCACACGCCGGAAGCGGCCAAGAGGAGAGTATCCGCGTCCGCAGAAATCGTCAAGGCGACGACGGCAGTGCGGTCTCCTCATCGGCCTCGCGTTGCTGTGGCTGGCGCCGGCGCGGGTACGGGCCTGGGATCCGTCGACGCTGGTACCCGTCGAGCACTGGTCGTACGCACTGGTCGAACGCCTGGAAGCTGCCGGTCATCTGGTTGGCACCGCTGACGGCATCAAGCCGTACAGTCGTCGTCACCTGGCGCGTCTGGCATTGCGGGCCGACAGCGTGGCCACCTTGACGCGGATCGATCGCCAACGCCTGTCGCTGTTGCTGCGGGAACTGGATCCCGAAGTACGGGCCCTGCAGAGCAGGGTGGCCCCCCGGCCGCACGGACTTCACCTGCAGTCGCCAGCGGCAACCGGCCCCCCGGTGCAATACAGCGCCGACCGGGGTGGCCTCTACGTCGACCTGCTGGCGCGGCAGCAGACCGATGTGCTCACCGGACGTGGCCGGGCCGGCAGCGAGCGGGTCTATCGCAACCGCTTTGGCGGCGTGATACGGGGTGATCTGCTCAACGACGTCGGCTTCCGCATCGCCTTCGAGCAGAGCCGCGAGCAGGGCACCGGCGACTATGACCTTCGTGAGGATGTCTTCGAGCGACGGCTGGAGGCGGTGCAACTGAAAGGCAGCCTGGCTGATTTCCATGCTGGTGCGGCCTACATCACCTTCGGCCTCGGAGCCTGGGTGGACGTCCAGGTGGGCAAGGATCAGGTCGCCTGGGGACCGGCACCGGACGACAATCTCGGCCTCAGCATAAATGCTCCCGCTTTCGACATGATCCGCCTGCGAACGCGGCTTGGGGGGCTCGAACTCGTCAGCCTCCACGGGTCTCTGGCGACCTGCCCCGAGCGCCCGGATTCACCGATCTGCGGCGGTGAGGCCGACACCAACGCCAGCTACATCGTCAACGGCATGTCGCGCCTTCTGGATCGTGACAGGTGGATCGCCGCCCATCGAGTGGAAGTGGCGGTGACGCCGACACTCGATATCGGCTTTCAGGAAGTCGTCATCTACGGCGACCGCAACCCGGAGCCCTCGTACCTCAATCCCTTCATGTTTTACTGGGCGGCGCAGAGTTATCTGGGTGACAAGGACAACGTCATGATGGCCATCGACGCCGACTGGCGGGTGCGTGCCGGCCTGCGCTGGTGGGGGGCATACGCCATCGATGACCTGAAGAAGCTGAAGGTTTTCTCCGACGATTTTGCCAATAAGTTTTCGCTGCAGACCGGGATTCTATGGACCGATCCTCTGGGTGTGAGGGATACGGATCTACGCGCCGACTACGTGCGCGTGGAACCGTGGATCTACACGCACAAGTTCCCGGTCAACACGTTCCGCCATTTTGACGCCCCCCTCGGTCACAGCCTCGGGCCGAACAGCGATCGCTGGCGTGTCGCTGTCGAGCGACGCTGGACGCGGGACCTGTCAACATCGGTCTCCTTCGGTCGCAGCCGTCACGGCGACAATGTGCTGCGTCAGGACGGTACAATCCTCAACGTCGGGGGGGATCTGCATCGCGGCTGGCGACCAGGAGACCGGCGCAACGATAAGGATTTCCTCGACGGCAACCTCAGCGTGCGCCGCCTGCTTGAGGCCGCTGTCGATTTTCGCCTGTGGCCGCGCCTGCACCTGCAGGCTGGCGCTGCGGTCGAATGGGGAGACAATGTGCCGCTGCCACCACGGGATGGATCCGCCACGCCACTGACGCACCGTAGCGGCTACGGCGATGGTCGGCAGACGCATGTCTCTCTGGATGTGCGTTACGGGGTGCTGTAGTCCTTAACAGCCCGTTGATAGAGCCCATCTGGGCTACGGCCGGCCCTTTCGACCGATGCCTGCGTTGCGCTCCCTCAACGGGTCTCACCGACCCGCTTCAGTCGCGCGCCTTGTCACCGGCCGAAATGCCTCGGACTCGCCAGCAGAGCGACTCTAACAACGGACTGCCAACATGAGCTGGCTAGACATCGCCATCACCGCGGCAACCGTGTTCTACGGGGTTGTCATCTGCTGGCTGTCTGTCGGCATATTCCGGAGTCGTCGCCATCCATGTCGGACCACACAAAGGCCGTCCGTCTCCGTCATCGTCGCTGCCCGCAACGAGGCCGGGAGCATCGGTTCCTGCCTGGCGGCTCTGCGCCGACAGCGATATGACGGCAGGCTGCAGGTCGTCATCGTCGACGATCGCTCCACCGACGGCACGGGGGCGATCGTCGACAGTGCTGCGGGCGAGTGGGGGACCGGGCTGGTCTGCCTCCGGGCGCCGGAGTCGCCTCGGTACGTATGTCCCAAGAAGAGCGCCCTCGCCGTCGGGATCGAAGGCAGCGACGGTGACCTGCTGTTGTTCACCGACGCCGATTGTGAGCCGCCGCCGGATTGGGTGGCAACCATGGCGACCTGTTTCAGCCCTGGGGTGGGCCTGGTGGCCGGTTTCGCCTGTGTCGAACCTCTGCGGTGGCTTCGGCACCGACTCCTGGCGATCGACAATCTCGGGGTGTCCGCCCTGGCCGAAGGCAGCATCGGTATGGTGGCACCGCTGTCGTGTACGGGACGGAATCTCGCCTATCGCCGATCCGTCTGGGACGAAGTGGGCGGCTTCGACGAGATCGGTCACCTGATCAGCGGCGACGACGTCTACTTCCTGCGACTGGTGTCGGGGCGTACCGACTGGCGCATCTCCTACTGTGCCGAACCCGCAGCCGTGGTCACCGGGCCATCCGGGTCACCGACGCTCGGGGCCATCCTGCAGCAAAAGCTGCGGCACGCTTCCAAGGCGGCACGCTACAGCGGCGGTGCCCGCTGGCTTGGCCTCGGCGTGTATGGTTATCACGGCCTGCTGCTGGCCGGCCTTGTGCTGACGGCGGCAACGGGTACGCTGTCGAAGGGGTTCGCCATCGCCTGGGTTCTCAAGTGGGGCCTGGATGTCGCCCTGCTGGCGGCCTTTGCGCCGCGCCGGGGTCGCGACCGTCGACAGCTGTTCTTCCTGCCTCTCGTCGAGGCCCTGTATATTCCGTACGTCCTGTTCTGCGTACCCCTGGGCCGGAGCGGACGCTTCCGCTGGAAGCAAGAGCCCGACTGCGCGGACCTCGCCCCCCCGGCCTCTCGCATGAACGAAACCTGCTGATGGCTTTTCTCGCCACGCCACGCGCGATCCCACGCTACATCGACCGCTACGGCTACTGCTTCAGCTGGCGGCGTCTGTGGAATGTGGGCAAGGTGCTGTTGTCCATGGCGGCGTCGCGGGTCACCGGCCGACCCGTCGTCTGGGGGCGGCCTTTCGTGATGATGGTGGAACCCTCCAACTTCTGCAATCTGAAGTGCCCGCTGTGCCCCTCCGGCAATGGTCAGATGACTCGCGAGCGTGGCAACATGGGCCTGGCCGAATTCAAACGGCTCGTCGATGACGTGGGCGACCACCTCGTGCTGCTGATGTTGTGGAACCAGGGTGAGCCCTTCATCAACAAGGACCTGCTGGCGATGATCCGCTACGCCCGGGATCGGCGGATCGTGGTCATGACGAGCACCAACGGCCATTTCGTGCGCACCAGGGAACAGGCCCGGCAGGTCGTCGACAGCGGCCTGAGCGAGATGATCGTATCTCTCGACGGGGTCGATCAGCAGACCTATGAGGCCTACCGCGTAGGGGGCGAGCTGCAGAAGGTCATCGATGGTACGCGCCTGGTGGCCGAGGCCAAACGTGAACGGGGTTCCAGGACACCGCTCATCAACATGCAGTTCATCGTTTTCCGTCACAACGAAGAGGACATTGCCGAAGCCGAACGTCTGGCCGCGCGTCTGGAAGCGGATCAGTTCCTGATCAAGACAGCCCAGGTCTATTCCGCTGACGAGGCGGCGACCTTTCTGCCTGAGGACGATCTGTTCCGCCGGTACGAAGAGAAAGACGGCAAAGGACTGCAGGTGAAGGGACAACCGGCGAAAGGCTGCAAGGTTCTCTGGTACAGCTCCATGGTGAACTGGAACGGAGATGTGGCTCCCTGCTGCTTCGACAAGGATGTCGATTTCGGTATGGGGGACGCCTTCAACGGCCACGTCAGCAACCCGACAGCATCGACACTCGGGCAGATCTGGAAGGGACGTGCCTATATGGACTTCCGCGGCAGGATTCTCGAGGATCGAAGCAGCGTCGACATGTGCCGCAACTGTTCAGAAGGGTACCGCGGGATGTTCTCACTGGTGAAGGAACTGCGCGGGTGATCGAGACGGCGGTCAGCGTCGCAGAAGCTGTCTTCGCCGTGTCGACGACGACTTATGTCGCCGGGCTGCTGTGGTTCCTGCGTGGAGCGCGACGTGCCGAGTCTTCCCCGGAGGCGGGCAGCGCGCCGACGATCCCGCCGACGCTGCCTGCCGTCGCCGTCGTTGTGGCGGCGCGCAACGAGGTGAACCATGTGGAAGCCTGCCTGCGATCGTTGTCGGCACAGACCTTTCCCGCCGACCGCTACGAGGTCGTTCTCGTCGATGATGGCTCCACTGACGGCACGGGAGAGCTGGCCCGTACCGTCGCCGCTGAACTGTGCCGGTCGGGCTCCCGAATCCGCGTCCTCGATGGGCCGTCCACCTATGGGGCCGGTGGATCAAAGAAGGCCGCCCTGGGCAGTGGCATTGCCGGCTCCAGCGGCGAACTCGTGCTGACCACGGATGCGGACTGTGCCGTGCCGGCCGGTTGGGTACAGTCGATGGTCGACCACTTTTCGCCAGAGACCGGAGCCGTCATCGGTTTCTCCCAGATCGGGGAGCCGGGCGCTGCCGCCAGCAGGCTGGCCAGGTGGGAAGGACTGGATTTTCTACAGCTGATGACGGCTGCCGCCGGCAGTTGCGTGCAGGGCCATCCCATGGCAGCCTCCGGTCAGAGTCTGGCCTTCCGACGACAGGCCTTCGAGGAAGTGGGAGGGTACGGTCCGGTGCAACACCGGGTCTCGGGTGACGATGTGCTGTTGCTGCAGCTGATACGCGGAACGGGTCGCTGGAAGATCTCCTTCTGTGGCGAGGAGGCGGGGCGTGTCGTACATCCACCTTCCACCGACCTGCGCAGCTTCCTGAGCCGTCGGGCTCGCTGGGCTTCCAACGCACCCATGCAACTGCGCCTGGATCCGCTCTTCTTCCTCTTTATGGTGGCAACCTTCACCACATCGATCGCCCTGCTGATCGGCCCCATCCTGTGGGCGATGGGCAGTGTCTCCGCCGGCTTTTCCCTTACCATGTGGAGCACGAAGATCACGGCCGAGCTCGCCCTGGCGGCCCGGGGGGCGCGCCGTTTTGGCCGTGCCGACCTGTTGGGTGCGTTCCCGTGCTGGACGGTTCTGCAGCCGTTCTACACCGTGGTCGTGGGAGTGGTGGGCCCCTTCGGTTTCTTCCGCTGGAAGGGGAGGCGTGTTGCCCTGGGCGAGGCGAGAACGGCGCGGCTCTAGAGACTTCCGGAGAGCATGTCGAGAAGCAGGCCGTAGCGGATGCCCCGGGTGGACACCGTGATCTGTTCCAGTCCGCGGCTGCCGAGGAAGGTGCGCAGAATCAGGGCGCCGGCCCCGATGATGTCGGCGCGCTGATCGCTGACCTGTGGCAGGGCGACGATGTCGGCATGCTCCATTGTCAGCAGGCGCTCGCTGAGAGCGGTGACGGCGGGCCGGAGCAGCCGATGGCCATCCAGGTCGCGGCTGTCGAAGCTCTGGGTGCCGGTGTCCAACGCCCCCAGGGTGGTAACCGTCCCGGCCACACCGACGAGGGCGACGTCCGCTGGCAGAGCGAACAGCCCGTCGAGGATGGGGCCGATCATGGCCTCCGCCTCGAGTACCTGCCGGGCATCGGGGGGCAGATGAGAGAAGAAACGTTCGGTCACACGGACGGCGCCGACGTCGACGGACTGCGATGTCTCCACCCTGCCATCGGTTCCCAGAGCCAGCTCCGTTGAGCCGCCGCCGATATCCAGCACAGCGTAGCGTGCGGCGGGCAACTCGAGACCGAAGAAGGCCCCGGCGTAGGTATAACGGGCTTCCTGGTCACCGGACAGTTCGACGAGTTCGACGTCTTCTCGGGCCGCCGCAGCGATGAACTCGTCCTTGTTGGCGGCATCACGCAGGGCGGAGGTGCCGAAGGCCCGCACCCGTTCCGACCCCAGTTCTTTTGCCCGCTTGCGGTAACCGCAGAGAAACCGGCAGACGCGGTCGATCGTGTCGGGCAGGATTCTGCCGCCAGCATCGACGCCCTTGCCGAGGCGGGCGATTTCGTGGGCGTCGTCGAGGATCTCGACACTGCCGTCCGGCCGCACACGTCCGGTGACCATGAGGATCGTGTTGGTCCCCAGATCGATGGCAGACTGGATCGATCCGGCGGCCATCCGGCTCGTCATGCCGCCGCGACGCGCTCCTGGTTCTTGATCAGGGCCGTCAGCTCAGACGGTGTCTCGCAGTGCAGGATGGCGTCGCGTGTCTCGTCGGTGTGCATCAGCGAGGCGATCTGTGCGAGCACGGGGATGTAGCTGCGGTAGTTCTGCTGCGGCGTCAGCAGCAGGAAGATGTAGCGTACGACGTCGCCCTGAAGACCATTGAAGTCCACGCCTTCAGGACAGACGCCAAGAGCGCCGATGATTCCCGGCAGGTCCGGCAACGGGGCATGGGGGATCGCCGTTTCCCGACCGATGGAGGTCGAGGACTTCTGCTCTCGGTCGCGGGCCGCGGCGAGTACGTTGTCCCTCTGTGACAGGGGGATCTGCTTTTCTTCGATCAACACCTCCACCATCTGGTTGATGGCCTCCCACTTGTCTCTCGGGTGCAGGTCGAGGCGGATCGTGTGTTCCCAGAAGATGTTACTCAGTCGATGACTCCCCGGGTTGCGGGAGCGCACCATCAAAACGGAGCAGGGAGCCTTGAAGGCGATTTCGTCGGGGATCGAGCCGGCGAGGAACTCCTCTTGACGCCAGTCGTTCGATGCTCCCAGTACGAGCAGGTCATCCTCGCGGGCCATGTCGACGATGGGGGTCACGACCTCGCGAGAGGGGATGACCTCACTCTCGGCCTCAATGTCGAGCAGACGCAGTTGTACCCGCAGGTCATCGGCGACCTGCTGGCAGTAGCGTTGCAGGATCGGGTCGTCCGGCTGGCAGGAGGCGTCTCTGGCGATGCGGATGGCGCGCATCTGGGCCTGCCATGCCTGGGCCAGCTGATGCGACACTTCCAGGCCCATCAAGGAGTGCGTACCGCCTCCCGTCGGCACCAGCAGTCGCTGAATGCCGCCGAAGCCCTTGTCCTTGAAGATGAAGGTGTCCACGTCGAAGTCTTTTGTCAGGGCGCGGTTGCGCGACGACAGAACCGTCGTACGATCGACATCACCGTACCAGCCCATCATCAGCACGTCGCAACTCCACCGCCGCAGGGCGTCCTCGATGGCGCCGGTTACCGAGGCACCATGCACAAGGTGTGGAATGGCACCCACGCCCATGTCGATCGCGAGGGCGGCTGCCCGCTCGAGATCAGTCTGGGCCTCGGGGCGTGACGGGTTGTCCGGGGTGACGACGTGCGTGAGGTGCAGCTCGGCCCACGGTTCGCTTGCCAGCGTTGCCGCGAGACGGACCAGCGAATCCTCCATCGCCGGATCTTCCAGGGCGACGAGGATTCGAACAGCGGATTTGGGCATGTCGATCGCGTACCAGGGGTCGCAGCGTTGGGAACGCTGTGAACCCTTCGTCTTTGTTAGGATCCAGGGCAGCGGCGCGGCATGGGGACCACGTCGTGACCGAAGCTAACATACACAGGCCTAACCTGGGCCGCCATCTATTATCGAGCTGCCTCTCGGGCAGCTAACTCAAGGGCTGAGCTATGCTTGCGCATGCTCATGTACGTTTGCCAGAGAGGGGGCATTTGTGTAACTTGAACGCCCGAAGAAAACGACTGCGAACATGTGGAACCCCGGTGGGAGCGAGCCTGGACGATGACCGTCGTGACGGTAGCCCGGCAGTTGGGCAGCGGTGGAGACCAAGTCGCCGAGTGCGTGGCCGAGGCTCTCGGGTACGAACACGTCGACCGCCGCCTGGTGGAAGAAATCGCCGGCATTATGGACACCTCTCCCGACGCAGTTGAGAAGTACGACGAGAAGGGCGAGGGGGGCGTCCGGCACTTCCTCAAGGGGCTCCTCGTGCCCGAGATGTCCCCGGGAGGCTTCCCGCTCTCGTCGGCCGCCTACTTTCCCGAATTCGGTCTTGAATTTCCTTATGTCATGGAGCGATCCGGCGCCGAAGCCCCGGCGACGTACCTCGACCGCGGCACGTACCAGTTGCTGATCACGACGCTGGTGCAGGACTACGGCGACACGGGCGGCGCCGTCGTTGTCGGCCGCGCCGGCCAGGTGGTCCTGGGGCAGAATCCGCAGGCCTTCCACGTCAAGATTATCGCCCCCTTCGACCTGCGCTGCGAGCGCATCAAGGAGGCCCAGGACGTCAACGATGACCAGGCTCGGGAACTGGTCGAACAGCACGATCGCTGGCGACAACTCTATCTGCGCAATTATCACGACGCTGACTGGGACGACCTGCTCCTCTACCACCTGACGATCAATACCGGCCGCGTCGACACCGAAGAAGCGGTCGATCTCATCGTCCGCTACGTCAACCGGAAGGCCCAGGCGCAGAGCTGACGTACAACAGAGTTGATCTACAGTTCTTTCGCCACGTCTCCTGCTCCGTCCTCCAGCCACACCGACAGCCGTCCTCCCGCCTTCAGGCACGCTGGATCATGGTCGGATGCCGCCTGGGCGTCGGCCATCCGACCCAGCTGGCGCAGGCTGAGCGTCAGGTTGTGCCAGGCGTCGTCGTGATCCGGTTCCTGGCGCAGCAGGGCGACGGACTGCCTGGCCGCCCGCGACGGATCTCCCGCCTCCAGTAGCGCCGCCGACAGGTTGAAGCGCATCAGGCTCTCGTCCGGGCACTGCCGGACACCCTCCGTCCAGCGGTGGATCGCCGTGGGCGTGTCCCCCGTGGCATAGCTGGCAACGCCGCTGCCGTAGTAGAGCCCTGCCAGGTCGTTGTAGCTCAGCAGTTCCTGCAAGCGGAAGGGAGTGGCCAGGATCGTTTCGTAGTGGGTGTCAGCTGCGGCCCAGTCGTTGGCGCGAAATCGTACGGTGGCGCGCGCCAGTTCGGCGAGCAGGCCGAAATAGGTGGCGGCGCTCGGGATCGGATCGGTCAGCTTCAGCGGCACGCTCCCCAGCGTGACATTGGGGCCGCTACGGTGTATTGCCCCAAAGCTGTCCAGCGGCAGGAACATCAGGTCCACCGGATCGTAGGCCGCCGCCTCAACCTCGCCAGCGCCGATCTCGTGATACCAATCGACGACGGACAGGTCCACGGCCCGGCCCTGTTCGGCACGGCTGAGGGGGTGCTTCAGGCGGCAGGTCGTCGCGCTCGGCGAGGCGCTCGTACAGCGCCGCGACACCGGACAGCCCGAAGCTCTGCTCAGCGCGGCGCTGACGGCGGTAAAGGAAGTCCGGGGAGAGCAGGTGTGGACGGCCGTGGCGGCTGGAGAAGTGGACGACACGACCCCCCTCCGGCAGGCCCGCTTCGATCGCTCTTCGAGCCTCGATTCTCGTATCCTCCGTTGTCAGCAGCCGGTGCAGGTGCACCGCGGAGTATCCAGGCTCGGAGAGCATGGCCAGGACCGCAATCGCTGCCAGGGGCCGCGGCAGTGTCTTCGGCCGTCGCAGTGCGAGGACGACCGCCAGCGGGGCCATGGGCATGGCGTAGCGCATGAAGGCGGAAGAAGCGCTGGCGGCGAACAGGGCGAAGACGGCCAACGCGGCGAGGACGACTCTCTCTGCTGGCGTCATCCGCCCGGGGCGCCAGAGAAGGCTGGCGGTGACCGCGAGGCACGTGCCCGCACCCAGGCCGAGACGCAGGTTGTGCCCCACCAGATGCAGCGGTCCCGAAGCGACGGCCGAATGCAGGTCGCCAAGGGCGTGTTCACGTGTCATCACCGTCAGGTCCGTCAGCGCCGTCGACCCATCGAGCCAGACGTACGGCGTGGCGCAGGCGAAGGTGAGAAGCGCCGTCGCCGCGGCGGGCAGCAGCACGCCAAGACGGCGTCCGGGAAACGCGACCCACGTGGCGGCCAGGATCGAGGCGCCGGCGAGCAGGCCGGGGTACTTGGTGGCGCCGGACAGGCCGCAGAACACACCGGAAATGATCAGGTCCCGCGCGCTGGTGCGCTGTGTCGCGCGGACCGCCCACAGCACGGCGAGACTCGACCACAGTACACTCGGGGCGTCGGTGGCCGCCAGGTGTGAGAACCGGACATGCAGGGGCGCCAGGGCGAGCAGCATCGCGGCCGCCAGGCCCCAGATCGGACCGTAGAGCCGCCGGCCGAGATGGGCCGCAACACGCCACCGTGCCCACCGCCATCAGCGACGTCAAGCCGCGGGCAAGCAGGAGGATGTCGCCGGCATCGACGAAGATGCGCCAGGCGACGAAGTCCATCAGTTCGAGGTCGGTGGTCAGCCAGTATGCGTAATACAGGCCGGCGGCAAGGTAGAGCTGCAGCGTGGGGTAATTGAAGAAGTGCGGGTTCAGATCTCCGGAGAAGAATCCAAGGGGATGATTGACAAAGGCCTTTTCGTCAATGTGGGTCCAGGCCATCGACGGTACCGGCCAGCGAACCCACAGCGCTGCCAGCAGGATCACTGCCAGGGCCAGCAGCCAGGCGAGGTCTGTTCTGTTTTCGACTTCCTGCATCCTGATTCTCCCTGACCCATTACAGACGCGCGGGGTAATAATAGGAGAGGCCGCCGTTGGCTGCATTGACAGGGCGGGGCGGCCACCGTAGTGATATGCCCACACTCAGGTCTGAGGACGGCACTCCCCAAAGCGAACCAAATCAGGAGCGGATACAGATGGGAAAACTCAAAGTGGGACTGATTGGCGGCGGCGGCCCCGGCAACTTCTTCGGGCACGTGCACAAGCGCGCCATCGCCCTCGACAATTCCCGCGAGCTGGTGGCCGGTGCCCTGCGTACCGATCCGGAGGCGGCGCTGGCTGCGGCCGCCGATTACGACGTCATCGGGTATTCCAGTTACCAGGCTCTGCTCGAGGCGGTGCAGAGCGGCAAGCAAGCATTGGACTACGTCACCATCGTCACGCCGAATCACGCGCACTACGCGCCGGCGAAGGCCTTTCTCGAGGCGGGAATCCCGGTGCTTTGCGAGAAGCCGATGACGATGACCGTCGCCGAAGCGGAGGATCTGAAAGGGATCGTCGACGCCGGTGGTACGCCCTTCGTCCTGGCCCACACCTACGCCGGACATCCCATGATGATGTTCGCCAGGGAGCTGGTGCAGCAGGGACGGATCGGTGAGGTCCGCAAGGTCGAAGCCTGGTACAATCAGGGCTGGCTCGCCACGGCTCTGGAAGACGAGGGCCTGCAGCAGGCGGAATGGCGTACCGACCCGAGCCGCACCGGCATCTCCAACTGCGGTGGTGACATCGGTACACACGCCTTCATCGCCGCCACCTGGGTCAGTGGCCAGTCGGTGAAGAAAGTGTCGGCCCGGTTGAACTGCTTCGTCGACGGCCGCCAGCTCGACGACGACTTCAACGTCATCGGCGAGTTGAGCAATGGCGGCACCGCCATCATCACCGCCACGCAAATCGCCATCGGCTACAGAAACGACAATGGCTTCCGTGTGTACGGCAGCAAGGGCTCGCTGGAGTGGCATCAGGAGCGAGCCGAGTCCCTTCTCGTGCGCACGGGAGAGGTGGACGAGACCTACTGGATCGGCGCCAATTACAGCTTCCTGCCGGAATCCGTTACCTCGTATCTGCGTGTGCCGTCCGGGCACCATGAGGATTTCTTCGAGGCCCTGGCCAACCTCCACGGAAGCATGGAGCGTATGATTCGCCGAGGCAGAGGCGAGGACGTGCCCGAGGCCTACGCCCATCCCGGCGTCGACGAAGGTGTTGCCGGCATGCGTTTCGTCAAGGCGGCGGTAGACAGTTCCAGCGCGCAGGGGGCCTGGACCGAACTGTAGTCGGGTCAGCCTGCTCGTCACGTTCCGCGGGAGACATCCGTCCGGGCGTCGCGCGCTGCTGTCTCCACGTCGTCGGCGACCAGACCTTGGCGCAGACACAGATGGAATTCCTCGGCCGAACCCGAGGCCCGGGAGAGGCAGGCCAGCTCTCTCGCCGCCAACTCGTGCAGGGACTGTCGAGTCGAAGGTTCGTCGAAGGCGCGCTCGAGGTGGCTCTCGAATTGCGCGACCGCGGCGGCTGCGGTCTGAGCGCCGAGGGCGCCGTCGCTGAAACGGGTGCGGAATTCGGCGATCACCCCGGTGTCCGCGGTAAGTCCCTGGCGTCCGAGAACGAGGGCGAGCCAGAGACGCCGCAGCAGCATCGGCAGGCCGCCGTCGAATCCGGGTTCGTCAGCCACCAGTTCGCGAACCGCTTGCCGGGGCAGGGAGGCGGCAAGACCCAACGTCTGATGCCAATCGGCAAACCGCCGCAGTTCGACAAGTGGATCGAGGGCCTCGTCATCACCTTCGGGTCCCGGCGCCATCCACGTCTCGGCACCCGTCCTCGACCATCGTCGCAGAGCGGGTTCGGCATCGGGAAACAGCGCCAGGGTTGTCCCGTCGGCCAGCCAGGAGGAGGCGGTGGCTCGCAGCCTTTCCAGTTGCAGATGGATGCTCTCGTACCCGTCCCGATAGAGGCTGGCCAGATCGCCTTCGACCAGCCGGGCGATGGCAGCCTCCAGGTTGGCTGAGGTCACGATCGAGAGCCCCTCGTCGACGCACGTCCAGGCACGGACGACACCGCGGTGCAGCAGGTCGCGGCCGAGGGCGATGCCGGTGCGATGCTGCTGGGCGAAGCCGAGGGACCGGGCCCTCAACCAGGCCATCAGCGAGTCGGCGAAGGTATCGGGCAGGTCACCGGTCTGCATGCCGACGGCGGCAGCGCGTCCCAGCAGGCTGTCGACGTCGACGAACAGCTTGCGTGGATCGATCCGGGCAAGCGGCGTGTTGTCGTTCATCGTTCCGCTCCCGCCCGTTCCCAGGCTGCCCGCAGGACCTGTTTGAGGAGATCCGGCGTCGCCTCGTGGAGGATCTGGGTGATCTGCCGGGTCTCCGGATCGTCGATGGGCGGCAGGAGGGTGCCGGCGGCGGACTCGGAGAGCACCTTGAAGGCGCTGATCCTGGCGTAGGGGCCACCGACGACGGCCAGCATATCGAAGTGGTCGATGCGTTCAAGGAAAGCATCCTCGAGGGCGGAGACATCGATACGGTGGAGCAGGTCGGCAATCCGGTCGACGTCGCCGAGAGATGTGACAGCCTCCAGCCACTCCCATGATACACGGCTGCGGTTTCCGTGAAAGGCGACTGGATCCAGGGTGTCATCGACAGCACGGCGAAGTGTGTCCGGCGACATGGCGCGCAGCACCTCGGTGTTGAAGCGGAGGTGGCGGGCGTGGGCTGGCGCCAACAGGCCGGCGAGGGTCTCCGAGGGCAGATGGTCGACGACGGCAGGCAGGTAGCCCGGACGACCGTTCTCATCCATGGCCGTCAGTGACAGAACCTCCTCGGGGTCTTCATCCACCGTCACGAGGGCGGCCTGTTCCTCGGCTGTCCGGGAGTGGATCAGAGCCCGGGCCTCAGCGTGATCGCCACGGCGCAGCAACTGGCGTACCCGGGCGCTGGTCTCGACAAGGGCACCCAGATCGCGCGACCATTCTCCCACCGCCACATGGTCTTCACAGATCTGCACCGTATTGCGTGGTTGGGTGTCGGCCAAGGATCGGACCTCCGGAAGAGGGGTGCGCTCGTCGGGGCGTTGAGGGTGACGGAAGGGTAACGGGGGCAATCTGACACTGTCAAGTAACTCATTGTCTAACAACGAATTAGATAGAATATCGAAAGTTGACATGAGCCGGTCAGAGGAGTATATTCAGTACACGAGAAACAGGGGGCAGCCATGTGGGCGGTCCCCTTTTTTTATCTAGACCGCGGCGGGTGGCAGGCGTCAGAACACACAGAAGCCGCGGGTGCTGGTGAGTGAGTCACATTCACCGGGTTCAGGGCCGTCCGGTGGGAACCAACGGGCACCGGGCCTGCTGGGCGGTTGAGAAATGAAGTCCTGACCCATCGCCGAGGCCCCCCCGACGCGGTGCGCTAGGCCTTCGCCCGCGGTTTCGGCTCTTCTGTGTTTGTGGATTGCCGCTTGCTTCCCCTGAGGCGGGGATGTATTTTCGGCCCAATCCGTCGGTGGCTGTTATTCGCACGATGACTCTCAGGAGATCAGTCCTATGCGTTACCCCCTGAAGAACCTGGTCGGGGCTCTCGCCCTCATCACCTGCGCGGCCACAACGGCAGATGCGGTGGTCAACATCCAGAGTCTGGGAGCCAGTGCTCGCTCGGCGGCCCTGGGCAATGCCTTTGTGGCGGTGGCCGACAACGGCGACGCGGTCTTCGCCAACCCGGCGGGTCTGGCCACGGTGGACGGCCGGACGCTGGCCTACACGAATGTGTCGCTGCTGTTTTCCGGCATCGACGGTGACAACCTG
>PVBE012420053.1_pt1 | contig 24517 bp, 17 predicted proteins | sample 1631181 | NCBI WGS metagenome assembly PVBE01 (sample SAMN08397723, study PRJNA350692) | Marine metagenome, whole genome shotgun sequencing project. | isolation source: water | place: Pacific Ocean | collected 2012-04 | reverse complement strand
CCGGCAACCCGCACCTTCCAGGCGCTCAGGATTTACGTGAATGACGAACTTGGCGAATTGGAACGCGGGCTCAACGCCGCCGAAACGTTGCTGGGTCCGGGCGGGCGGCTGTCGGTGGTGTCGTTTCATTCCCTCGAAGACCGCCAGGTTAAGGAATTCCTGCGTGGCCGGTCCTCCGCCGCGCCAAGGCCATCCCGGCACCTTCCGCCCGATACCATGCCGCCCCAGGAACCGACGTTCCGGCTGTTGGGCCGCCGCGTCGTCAAGCCATCGGCGGCAGAGACCTCCCTCAACCCCCGCGCCCGCTCGGCTCGGATGCGCGCGGCTGAGCGCACCGAAGCGCCGGCCCGTCAGGCTGCGTGAGAGGAGGGGATGTCATGATTCGCCCGGCCATGCTGTTAATATTCCTTCTCGCCGTTTCGTTGAGCATGACGCTGTTCGTGGTCAAGTATCAGGTCCAGGACCTGGAAGGTGAACTGGTCCAATACAACCGGACCATTACCGAGGACCGCCAGGCGCTTCACGTCCTGAAAGCGGAATGGAGCTACCTCAATCAACCGGCGCGGCTCAAAGCCCTGGCGGAACGTCATTTGGGGCTGGGCGGCATTGAAACCCGCCAGGTTGGCACCGCCACGGAGTTGTTGGTGAACATTCCATCACGGGCACCTGTTGCCGATGGATCGGTAATGCCGATAACGGCGCAAATCGTTATCGAAGGAGATTCCGATGGCCGCCGCTAAACCTCAAAAAACAGGAAAACCCAATAGCGCCCGCAGGATCGAAGGCGCGCGCAAGCAGGCGATGGAGACCGGCCGCAACCGGTTGTTGGTCACCGGCGTCGTATTGTCGCTGGCGTTCACGGCGATCGGCGTGCGTCTGGTCGACCTGACCGTCTTCAAGGGCGGCGGCGAACCGAGGCTGGCGCATATCGAATCCAATCCGGAGGTGGCCTCCGGGCGCGCCGACATCGTTGACCGCAACGGTATTCTTCTCGCCACCAGCCTGCCGACGGCATCCCTTTATGCCGATCCCGGCGCTGTCCTCAATGCCCGGGAAGTCGCCGACAAGCTGATCACGGTGTTGCCCGAACTCAACCGCCAGGAACTTCTCGGCAGACTCAAGATAAAATCCAGGTTTGTCTGGCTCACCCGCAACCTGACGCCGAAACAACAATACCGGGTCAATCGCCTAGGACTACCGGGGTTGGGGTTCCAGCGCGGTGAACGCCGGGTCTACCCGCACGGTCGTCTGGCGGCGCATGCGCTCGGCCTGACCGATGTCGATGGCCGCGGCATTGCCGGGCTTGAACAGAATTTCGACCGCGACCTTCGCGCCGGAAACCGCATTCAGGTGTCGTTGGATATCCGTATCCAGTCGATGATGCGCCAGGAATTGGCCGCCGCGATCAGGGAATTCCGGGCCATCGGCGCCGCCGGGGTGGTGCTCGACGCCAATACGGGGGAATTGGTGTCGCTGGTATCGCTGCCTGATTTCGATCCGAATGAGCCGTCGTCGGCCGGTGGTGAGACGGCGTTCAACCGGGTCACCAAGGGCGTCTATGAGATGGGCTCAACGTTTAAGTTGTTCACCGCCGCCATGGCGCTCGATTCAGGCACGGTCGATCTCAACAGCGGTTATGACGCCAGCCAGCCGATCAAGATTTCCCGGTTTACCATCCGTGATTTTCACGCCAAGAATCGCTGGCTGTCGGTGCCGGAGATCGTCGTCTATTCGTCCAATATCGGCGCCGCCAAGATGGCCGTCGACGTCGGCACCCAAACCCAAAGGGACTACCTGGACCGTTTCGGCCTGTTGCGCACGCCGGCCCTGGAGCTGCCGGAAGTCGGCAAGCCCCTGGTGCCGAAGCGGTGGCGTGAGATCAACACCATGACGATTGCTTATGGCCATGGCATTGCCGTTTCGCCCCTGCAATTGGCCAGCGGCGTCGCCGCCCTTGTAAACGGCGGCCGTTACGTGCCGCCGACGGTGTTGAAAAGCGACGCTGCCAGCCCGGCCCCGGGCAAAAGGGTGCTGTCGGAAGAAACCTCTGAACAGATGCGCGGCTTGATGCGCCTGGTCGTTAACAGCGGCACCGGGCGCAAGGCCGCCGCCAAGGGCTATGCCGTCGGCGGTAAAACCGGCACCGCGGATAAGCTGGCGGTGCGGGGCTACCGTAAGAACGCCACCATATCGTCTTTTGTCGGCGCCTTTCCCATGAACGCGCCCCGATACATCGTGCTGGTGGTGGTGGACGAACCGAAGGGCAACGCGCGGACCTTCAATTACGCCACCGGCGGCTGGGTCGCGGCGCCGGCGGTGGGCCGGGTCGTCCAACGCATGGCCTCGTTGATCGGCATGGCGCCCGACCGGCAGCCAGTTCCGGCCAAGGATCCGGTCAAGAAACCCATGATCAAGGCTCTAGCGCCGCCGAAGGTGGCCCCGGCGCCAAAGCAACAAACCGCAACGGCTCCCCCAGCCACGGTGCCGAAGCAGAACCGTTCTCAGACCGGCGAGGCCCTCATGTTGGAGAGGGTTCGGGCCGTGCTTGGGGGGCGTGACGATAACAGCGAGGCCGATTCCCCCGGCCCACCGGAGCAGGCGCTTGCGACTTATTGATGTCTTGGATGGAACCGAGATGAAAGTGACGGACCAGACGGTCGTTAACGAAACGGATATTATCGGGCTCACCTGTGATTCCCGCCAGGTAGAGCCCGGCTTTATTTTTGCCGCGCTTCCCGGAACTGAATTAGACGGACGTGATTACATCGACGATGCCCTTGGCCGCGGCGCCGCCTGTGTGTTGGCGCCCGAGGGAACTAGCATCAACGAGGCGTCCGTGCCCTTATTGCGCGATGCCAATCCCAGGCGCCAATACGCGTTAATGGCGTCGGCCTTTTTCGAAACCCAACCCGATCTCATCGCCGCCGTCACCGGCACCAACGGCAAGACATCGGTGGTCACTTTCCTGCGCCAGATATGGACCGGCTTGGGCGCCAAGGCGGCCAGCGCCGGCACCCTGGGCATCGTCGCCAAGGGGTTCGAGAACCGCAAAAGCCTGACCACGCCCGACTCGGCTGAATTGCACCGGAATCTTCGCGATCTGGCGCGTTTCGGCATCAGGCGGCTGGCGTTGGAAGCGTCGTCCCACGGCCTCAGCCAGCACCGCCTGGACGGGGTCAGGGTTTCCATTGCCGGGTTCACCAACCTGACCCGTGATCATCTCGATTATCACGGCTCCATGGACGACTATCTGGCCACCAAGCTGAGGCTGTTTACCGAAATCATCGCCGCCGACGGCACCGCCGTCATCAACGCCGATGGGGAATTCGCCGGCGCCGTTGAGACGGCTTGCCGCGACCGTGGGCTCAAGGTCATGACCTATGGCGAGGCCGGCGCCGACGTTCGTCTGGACGCCAGCGAGATCGTCGCCGACGGGTATCAACTCGACATCACCGTGGCCGGAAAATCCGTCCAGGTAATGTTGCCCCTCATTGGTGGCTTCCAGGTTTCCAATGCGCTTTCGGCGCTGGCGTTGGCGGTGGCGTCCGGCGAGGACGCGCAAGCCTGCTTGGCGCAACTGGAACAATTGAAAGGCGCCCCCGGACGGGTCCAGCTTGTCGGCCAGCATCCGACGGGCGCCCCGGTTTTCGTCGATTACGCCCACACCCCGGATGCACTCAAAAGCATCCTCCAAGGTCTTCGCCCCCATGCCGACGGACGTTTGCATGTTGTGTTCGGGTGCGGTGGCGACAGGGATATCGGAAAACGCGCCGAGATGGGCGCCATTGCCAGGGAAGAGGCCGACGTGGTGATCGTCACCGACGATAATCCCCGCACCGAGGTCGCCGCCGACATCCGAGGGGAAATTCTGGCGGCGGTCCCGTCGGCGACGGAAATTGCCGATCGGGCCGAGGCGATCGTGGCTGCGGTCAAGGGCCTGCGGGCCGGAGATATTCTTGTCGTCGCCGGTAAAGGCCACGAAAAGGGGCAAGTCATCGGCACCGAGACCCGGCCCTTCGATGATGTACATGTCGTCCGCGACGCCCTCCACAAGGTGTCCTCATGACCCCGGCAATGGAATCAGGACTTTGGACCGCCGCGGAAGCGATGGCGGCCACCAATGGCCAAATGGAAGGCGAGGCCGACGCTGAATGGCGGGCCGAGGGGGTTTCCATCGACAGCCGAATGGTCAATCCCGGCGACCTGTTCGTCGCCATCCGGGGGCCTAAGTTCGACGGTCACGATTTCGCCGCCGATGCGTTGGCCGCCGATGCCGCGGCGGCGGTGGTCGACCGCCGCCCCGATGGCATTGAAGACGATGCGCCGTTGCTGATCGTCAATGAAACCACCATCGCCCTGGAAGATCTTGGCCGCGCCGCCCGCAGCCGCACCAACGCCAAAATCATCGCCGTCACCGGCAGCGTCGGGAAGACCGGCACCAAAGAGGCGTTGCGCTTCGTGCTTGAAAAGCAAGGCCGCTGCATGGCCAGCGAGGGCAGCTTCAACAATCATTGGGGGGTGCCGCTCAGTCTGTCCCGGATGCCGGCGGACACCGACTTCGGCATTTTTGAGATCGGCATGAACCATGCCGGAGAAATCACCCCGTTGACGGAGATGGTGTCACCCCATGTCGCCGTCATTACCAATGTCGAGGCCGTGCACAGCGCCCATTTCGACTCCATCGAAGCCATTGCCGATGCCAAGGCTGAAATTTTCCAAGGCTTAGGGTCCGACGGCGCCGCCGTCATTAACCGTGACAGCGTGCTGTACGACCACCTTCATGCCGCCGCCATTGCGGCAAACATCAATAACGTCATTGGCTTCGGCGGCCATCCCGAGGCTCGGGTCCGGGTGACCGAGGTCAGTATCGAAAGTGACGGATCGACCATCCGGGCGTTGGTCGACGGAGAAGAAATTCTATACCGGTTGGGGCTTCCGGGCCGCCATTGGGTGATGAACTCGCTCGCCGTTTTGGCCGCCGTCCATGCCGCCGGGGGCGATGTGCCCGAAGCCGCAGCGGCGCTTTCGGCTATACACGGGCTCAAGGGACGCGGCCTGCAACACACGGTGGCCATGGAGGGCGGGTCGTTTGTCGTCATCGATGAAAGTTACAATGCGTCCCCAGTCTCCATGCGCGCCGCCCTGGAAATCCTGGGACAGTTGCAACCCGAAGGAAACGGCCGGCGAATCGCCGTCCTCGGCGATATGCTGGAACTGGGAGAGCAATCGGAAGCAGCGCACGCGGAGTTGGCCGAAACCCTGATCGCCGAAAAAATAGATTTGGTGTTCACCGCCGGCCAGTACATGGCGGCCCTTTGGGAAGCCTTGGCTGAACCCATGCGGGGCGGTAACGCCATCAGCGCGGCCGAGGTGCTGGCCCAAGTGACCGATGCCATCCGTCCGGGCGATGTTGTCGTCGTCAAGGGATCGGCCGGGTCCAAGACCGGGCCGATCGTCGATGCCCTTCTTGAGATGGGCGCCGGTCCGCAAACCCACGAACACGCGGTTAACGGTTAGGGGGGCGGCATGCTTTATCAACTTCTTTACCCGATGGCCGATCAGTTCCCGGTGCTGAATGTTTTCAGGTACCTCACCTTCCGCACCGGCGGCGCCATTATGACGGCACTGATCGTCGGCTTCATGTTCGGGCCGGTCCTGATCAATATGTTGAAGAGCCGCCAGGGCACCGGCCAGCCGATCCGCAGCGACGGCCCGGAAGGCCACCTGTTGACGAAAAAAGGGACGCCGACCATGGGCGGCTTCCTGATATTGTTGGCGTTGACAGTGGCGACGTTGTTATGGGCCGATCTTCGAAACGTCTATGTGTGGGCGGCGCTCGGCGTCACCATCGGTTACGGTGTTATCGGATTCTTTGATGACTACCTCAAGGTCACCCGCCAGGATTCCAGCGGGTTGCCGGGTAAATTGAAACTGTTGTTGCAGGCGGCGATCGCCCTGGTCGCGGCCTTCGTCATCGCCGATCAGTTGCCTGCGGCGTTGACGACGACCTTGGCGGTGCCATTTTTCAAGAACCTTCTGATCGACCTGGGTTGGATATTTATCCTTTTTTCCGTGCTGGTCATGGTCGGTGCGTCGAACGCCGTCAACCTGACCGACGGCCTTGATGGCCTGGCTATTGTGCCGGTGATGATCGCCGCCGGCGTGTTTGCGCTGATCGCCTATTTGGTCGGTAATTCGGTGTTCTCCACCTATTTGCAGCTTCACCACGTTCCCGGCTCCGGCGAGCTGGCGGTGTTCCTGGGCGCGTTGGTCGGCGGCGGCTTGGGGTTCCTGTGGTTCAACGCGCCACCGGCCAAGGTGTTCATGGGCGATACCGGGTCGCTATCGCTGGGCGGCGCGCTCGGCACCATCAGCATCATCACCAAACACGAACTGGTGTTGGCCATCGTCGGCGGCCTGTTCGTTCTGGAAACGATTTCGGTCATCGTTCAGGTGGTGTCGTTCCGGTTGACCGGAAAGCGGATCTTCGCGATGGCACCGCTGCACCATCATTTCGAAAAGAAGGGATGGGCCGAAAGCACCATTGTCATCCGGTTTTGGATTATCGCATCGATCTTGGCCTTGGCCGGCCTATCGACGCTGAAGTTGAGATGAGGGAAGCTTGATGATCGACGTTTTTCCCTTTGCAGGTTATCCGGTCGCCGTCTTTGGGCTCGGCCGTTCCGGGTTGACGGCGGCCAAGTCGCTGGCCCGAAGCGACGCCGAGGTCGAGGCTTGGGATGACAATGAGGCGGCCCGCGAAAATGCCGAGGACGCCGGCGTGCCGCTGGTCGATCTTTATACGTGCGACTGGAGCCAGCATTCCACCCTGGTATTGAGCCCCGGCATTCCCCTGCATCACCCAAAACCGCACGAGATCGTCGAGAAGGCCGCCGCCGCCAACGTCGAGATCATCGGCGATGTCGAATTGCTGGTGCGCGCCCAGCGTGAAGCCGCCTTTATCGGGATCACCGGCACCAACGGCAAATCGACGACCACCGCCTTGATCGGTCACATCATGCAGGTCTCCGGCCGCGATGCCGAAGTCGGCGGTAATCTGGGCATGCCGGCGCTGGACCTTGATCCGCTCGGCAACGAAGGCACCTACGTGCTGGAGATGTCGTCCTATCAGTTGGAATTGACCAAATCCATAACCTTCGATGTCGCGGTGCTGCTCAACATCAGCCCCGACCATTTGGACCGCCACGGCGGCATGGATGGCTATATCGCGGCGAAGAAATTGATCTTTCACCGCCAGACGGCGCCGCGCACCGCCGTCGTCGGCATCGATGACGATCGCTGCCGCGCCATCTATGAAGAATTGAAAGCCGCCGGCGAACAAGTGGTGATTGGAATTTCCGGCAACGAGCGGGTTCACGGCGGCGTCTATGTCATTGACGGCGAGATGATCGATGACACCGAGGGCAAGGAAACCCCGGTCATGGACCTGAGCGGTATCCCCAGTCTGCCCGGCCGGCACAACTGGCAAAACGCCGCCGCCGCCTATGCCGCGGCAAAATCCGCCGGCGTCCAGGCGCACGCAGCGATGGCCTGTATCCAGAGCTACCCCGGCCTGGTCCACCGTCAGGAACCGATCGCCATTATCGACGGCATCGGCTACGTCAACGATTCCAAGGCCACCAACGCAGACGCCGCGAACCGCGCGTTGGCTTGCTATGACGCCGTTTACTGGATCGTCGGCGGGCGGCCCAAGGAAGGCGGCTTGAAAGCGGTGGAGCCCAACCTGGGCCGAGTCCGTCATGCCTTCCTGATCGGCGAAGCGGCGATGGAATTTTCGCAGTTTCTGGACGGCCGGGTGCCGATGACGCTGTCCGGCGATCTCAAGGCGGCGCTGGGTGATGCCCGCAAGCTGGCCAAGAAAGATAAGGCGCCCGGCGCCGTGGTGTTGTTGTCGCCGGCCTGCGCCTCGTTCGATCAGTTCGATGATTTTGAGGCCCGCGGCGACGCCTTCCGCGATATGGTCGAGGCGCTTCCCGGCAAGACCCTGGACCCGTTCGACGAGGCGGGCGTTTTCCCGTCCGTTTTGGGCACCGGTAATGACGGGGGGAATGCCTGATGAGCGCCATTGCCCGCACCGATACCAGCCTCGTCGGCCGTTGGTGGTGGACCGTCGACCGTTGGACCCTGGCGGCGCTGGCATCCATCGTCGTCGTCGGCGCGGTGTTGACCCTGGCGGCCTCGCCGCCGGTGGCCGAGCGTCTCGGGTTCGATACCTTTTATTTCGTCCGCCGCCAATTTGTCTTCCTGGGCCTGGCGGTGGCGGTGATCTTCGCGATCTCGTTTTTGGGCCCCCGGAATATCCGGCGTCTGGCCGTGTTCACCATGGTCGGCGCCATCATCCTGATGGTGGCGACACTGTTCCTGGGCGCCGAAATCAAGGGCGCGACCCGCTGGCTGCATATCGGTTCGTACTCCCTGCAGGCGTCGGAATTCGTCAAGCCCGGGTTCGCCGTTGTCTGTGCCTGGATGTTCTCGGAACAACGCCTCAATGGCCGGTTCCCCGGGTACGCCATCTCCACGGGCTTGTTTTTGTTGGTCGCCGGCTTGTTGTTGATGCAGCCGGATGTCGGCATGTCCATGGTTATCGCCGCCATATGGGGGGTGCAGTTATTCGTTGCCGGTCTGCCGCTATTGCTGGTGATGGGCATTGGCTTCGGCTTCCTGGCCGCTTCCGTCGGCGCCTATTTCGCCTTCGGCCACGTCCAGGTCCGGGTCGACCGCTTCCTGGACCCGGCCGGTGGCGAAAGCTATCAGGTCAGCCGCGCGCTCGAAGCCTTCTACAACGGCGGCTGGGCCGGGCGCGGTCCCGGCGAGGGCAGGGTCAAGGAGGTTCTTCCCGATGCCCACGCCGATTTCATTTTTGCCGTCGCCGGCGAGGAATTCGGCCTGGTGTTGTGCCTGGTCATGGTCGCCCTGTTCGCCTTCGTCGTGCTCAGGGGCTTCAGCCGGGTGTTGAAGTCGGACGATCTGTACGTGTTGCTGGCGACCACCGGGCTGCTGGTCCAATTCGCCGTCCAGGTGATTATCAACATGGCGTCGAATATCAACCTGATGCCGCCCAAGGGCATGACCCTGCCGTTCGTATCCTACGGCGGCTCATCGACATTAGCGCTGGCGGTGGGCATGGGCATGGTCCTGGCGTTGACGCGGGACCGGCCGGGCGGGGGGGTAAGCCGATGACGAACCAGGGTCATTTGGTCGTTCTCGCCGCTGGCGGTACCGGTGGACATATGTTCCCGGCCGAAGCCCTGGCCGCCGAGTTGACCCGGCGGGGGTGCCGTTTGGCATTGATCACCGATCGCCGCGGCGGCGCCTGGAATGGCGCCCTGGACGGCATCGAAACGCATCGTATCCGGGCCGGGGGCCTGGCCGGGAAAAGCTTCGCCCAGCGCCTGCAAAGCGGTCCCGAATTGGCCATTGGCACGTGGCAGGCGAGGGGCCTGTTGAAACGCCTAGATCCGCGCTGCGTCGTCGGCTTCGGCGGCTATGCGTCGGTGCCGACTATGCTGGCCGCCAGCTTCGGTGGCTATCACACCGCCATTCACGAACAGAACGCCGTGCTGGGCCGGGCCAACCGTCTGTTGGCGTCGCGGGTCGATTGCATCGCCACCGCCTTTGAAAAATCCGAAGGCCTGCCGGACCAGGCCGCCGCCAAGGCCCGTCATACGGGAATGCCGGTCCGGCCCGCCTTCACGGCGGTGCGGGATACGCCCTATCCGGTGTTATCGTCGGATGGGCCGGTGTCGCTTCTTATTATCGGCGGCAGCCAAGGGGCGCATGTGTTCTCCGACATCGTGCCGAAGGCGCTGGGTCAGATGGACGAAGGCCTTAAGGCGAGACTGAAAGTGTCCCAGCAATGCCGGCCCGAGGACCTGGATCAAACTCGAAACCATTACCAATCGCTCGGCATTGACGCCGATCTGCAGACCTTCTTCGACGATGTTCCCGAACGCATGAGCGCGGCGCATTTGTTGATCGGCCGGGCCGGCGCATCGACGGTGGCCGAAACCCTGATGGCCGGGCGGCCGGCGATCCTGGTTCCCTATCCCCATGCCATTGACGACCATCAGACCCGCAACGCGCACGCCATCGACGAGGCCGGTGCCGGTTGGCTGATGCCCGAATCCGCGTTCACGGCGTCGGGGCTGGCGGCGCGTCTTGATTCCCTGTTCGGCCTGTCGGCAATCCTTGAAAAAGCCGCTGCCGCGGCCAAAAAAGATGCCGCCAAGGATGCCGCCGGACGGCTCGCCGATGTGGTCTGTGCGCTGCTGCCCCAAGGCGGTAATGGCAACGGCAACGGTGTTGAGCGGAGGGCGGCATGAAGGCGCTTCCTCTTGATATCGGCACCCTTCACTTCGTCGGCATCGGCGGCATCGGCATGAGCGGCATCGCCGAAGTCCTGCACACCTTGGGGTATTCGGTGCAGGGCAGCGATGTTGCCGACAGCGCCAACGTCAAACGGCTCCGCGACCTGGGCATCACCATCCATATCGGCCATGCTGAGGAAAATCTGGGCGAGGCCGGGGTGATCGTCACCTCGACGGCGGTCAAGTCCGACAACCCGGAGGTCCAGGCCGCCCGCCAACGTCTGATCCCGGTCGTCCGCCGCGCCGAAATGCTGGGCGAACTGATGCGCCTGAAATGGTCCATCGCCGTCGGCGGCACCCACGGAAAAACCACCACCACGTCCCTGGTGGCGGCCGTTCTCGACGCCGCCGGTTTGGACCCGACGGTGATTAACGGCGGCATCATCAACGCCTGGGGCTCCAACGCGCGCTTAGGCGCCGGTGACTGGATGGTCGCCGAAGCCGATGAATCCGACGGTACCTTCCTGAAACTGCCGGCGACCATTGCCGTCGTTACCAATATGGACCCGGAACACCTGGATCATTACGGCTCTTACGACGAGCTTCGCGACGCCTTCGACGCCTTCGTCGCCAATATTCCTTTCTATGGTTTCGCCGCCTTGTGCATCGACCATCCCGAAGTCCAGGCGATGATTCCAAGGGTTTCCGACCGCCGTATCGTCACCTACGGGTTAAGCCCGCAAGCCGATATCCGCGCCGTCAATCTGGTTCACTCCGCCGAAGAGGTCGTCTTCGACGTTGACCTCAGCGATCGAAAGTCCAAGGCCCAGGCGACGCTCAAGGGCTTAAGAATGCCGATGCTGGGCGAACACAATGTCCAAAACGCGCTCGCCGCCATCGCCATCGCCAGTGAAATGGACATCGGCGAAAGCGTGATCCGCCGGGCGCTGGCATCCTTCGAAGGGGTCAAGCGGCGCTTTACCCGCGTCGGTGATGTCGGCGGCATCACCATCATCGATGATTACGGACACCACCCGGTTGAAATCGCCGCCGTCCTGAAAACGGCACGGGCGGCGGTTGTTGCCTCAGGCGGGGGAAAAGTGATCGCGGTCGTTCAGCCGCACCGCTACACCCGGCTTCGCGACCTGTTCGAAGAATTCTGCCGCTGCTTCAACGATGCCGATGCGGTCATCGTCGCCGATGTTTTCGAAGCCGGCGAAGAGCCTATCGAAGGCATCCATCGGGATTCCCTGGTCGAAGGCCTGGGCCATCACGGTCACCGCGACGTCTTGCCGCTGGACGCTGCATCGGACCTGGCCGGGGTCATCGACGGTTTGGCGGGACCGGGAGACATGGTGGTGTTTCTCGGCGCCGGTGACATCACCCGTTGGGCTAATGCGCTGCCCGACGAATTACGCCAATACCGCGCCAAAGGTAAGGAGGCGGCGAATGATGCCAGCTAAGCAAGCCCCTCCCACCCTGATCGAACGGTTGCCGCCAACCCGCGGAGACCTGGAAGCCGAAGCGCCGTTGGCGCGCTTTACCTGGTTCAAGGTCGGCGGTCCGGCCGAGGTTCTGTTCCAGCCGGCCGATGCCAATGATCTGGCCCAGTTCCTGGCCGCCAAACCCGACGATGTGCCGGTGACGATCATCGGAACTGCATCCAACATCATCATTCGCGACGGTGGAATTGAGGGCGTCGTCGTCCGCATCGGGCGGGGCTTTGCGGATATTCAAATCGATGGCGACGTCATCACCGCCGGGGCCGGGGCCAATGACCTTACCGTGGCGCGTAAGGCCCGTGACGGGGGTTTGGGCGGCCTCGAGTTTCTCACCGGCATTCCCGGCGCCATCGGCGGCGCGTTGAGGATGAATGCCGGAGCCTACGGGCGTGAAATAGCAGACGTTGTGATCGATGCCGAAGCCCTGGACGGGGCCGGCACCCTGCATCGACTGAAGGCTGCCGAACTCGGTTTCGGCTATCGCCATTGCGGCGCTCCGGAGGATTGGATTTTTACCGCCGCCCGGCTGCAGGGCCACCCCGCCGACGGCGACGATATCAGCCTGCGCATGGATGAAATTCAGGCCGAGCGGGAAACCACGCAGCCCATCAAGACGCCGACGGGGGGGTCCACCTTTGCCAACCCGCCCGGTTTGGAGTCTGGCGGCATGAAGGCCTGGGAACTGATCGAAAAGGCTGGCCTAAGGGGGCTTCGCCGCGGCGCCGCCCAAGTCTCCGAATTGCACTGTAATTTCCTGATTAACACCGGCGGCGCCACCGCCGCCGACCTGGAAGGGTTGGGCGAAGATATCCGCCGCCGGGTGCTCATTGACAGCGGCGTCAATTTGGAATGGGAAATCCGGCGCATCGGTTGTTTTGCGCCTGGGCAAGGAGACCTGTCATGAACAAGCGGGTCGCAGTCCTGATGGGCGGATGGTCGGCGGAACGGGAAGTCTCTCTGGTTTCCGGCGCGGCGGTCTCGAAATCGCTGAACGATGCCGGCATGACGGTCACCTCCATCGACGTGCAGCGCGACATGGGAGCGTTGATGACCCGGCTGTTTCCGCGCCCCGATGCGGTCTTCAACGCCCTTCATGGGCGCTTCGGCGAAGACGGTTGCGTCCAGGGGGTATTGGATATTCTCGACATTCCCTACACCCATTCGGGGCTATTGGCGTCGGCGTTGGCCATGGACAAGCCGATGGCGAAAAAGCTGTTTGCCGATGCCGGGATTCCGGTCGCCGAACACAAGATCGCTACCCGTGACGAAATTATGGCCGGTGACCTCATCGACCGGCCCTATGTGGTCAAGCCCTTGAACGAAGGCTCCAGCGTCGGCGTTCATATCGTTCTCGAGGGCGATGTTGAGCCGCTATTCAATGATACCGGCTGGCCCTATGGCGACCGGGTGATGGTCGAAAAATTCATCCCCGGCCGCGAATTGACCGTTTCGGTGATGAGCGACAGGGCCTTGGGCGTCACCGAAATCAAAACCGGTAGGGAATTCTACGATTACGAAGCCAAGTACGAAGACGGCGGCTCCCACCATGTTGTTCCCGCCGACATCGATGCCGCCGTCGCCGAAGAAGCCATGCGGCTGGCGGTGCTGGCGCACCAGACGCTCGGTTGCCGGGGCGTGTCCAGGGCCGACTTCCGTAACGACGGTAACGAACTTTATTTGCTCGAAATCAACACCCAGCCCGGCATGACGCCGACCTCGCTGGTTCCGGAACAAGCGGCCTACGCCAATATTTCGTTCCAAGAGTTGGTGGTTTGGATGGTCGATAACGCGGAGTGCGACTCATGAGTAAAAAACGAAGCCCAAAATCCTCTAAACGGGGACAGCCCCGTCGCCGGGTGGTTCCGTTCTGGCGGCACCGCTATATGCGCGGCGTCCTGACCGTGATGTTGATCGTCCTTGCCACCGGAGGCGGTTGGCGGCTTTGGCAATCGGGCTGGATCACGGCCACGGTTGATCGGGCAAAATGGAATCTGATTGCGGCATCGGCGGAGGTCGGTTTCAAGGTCAATGAAATTCTGGTCGTTGGCAGAAGCGAAACCAGGCAGAAAGATCTTCTGGCCGCGGTGCAGCTGGTCCGGGGCGCGCCGATCTTGGCGTTCGACCTTAAAGGCGCGCAGAAGCGGATCGAAGCGCTGCCGTGGATCAAGTCGGCGACGGTTGAACGGATGTTGCCCGACACCGTGTTGTTGACGGTCCAAGAGCGCCAGCCCATGGCCTTGTGGCAGCACAAGGGCGTATTCGCGCTGATCGACACCGATGGCGAAGTCATTTTGAAAACCGGCCTCGAGCGGTTTTCCGATCTTTTGGTGGTGGTCGGCGGTGACGCGCCGAAGCATGCCGCCGACCTGCTCAAGGACCTGGCCACGGAACCGCAGTTGATGACCATGGTCAAAGCCGCCGTTCGTGTCGGCGGCCGGCGCTGGAACCTGCGTCTCAAGGGCGACATCGATGTGCGCCTGCCCGAGGACGATGCCGCAGGCGCTTGGAACCGGCTGGCGGAATACGAAAAAAACCATCAGGTGCTGGAACGCGACGTGCGGATTTTGGACCTGCGGCTGCCCGACCGCCTGATCGTTCGCAAACCGCCCCGTCCGGTGAAGCCGGTCAAAGGCAAACGCCAAGAGACATGACCATGAATAAAAACGTCACCCATAAAAGAGCCAGAAACGGGCTTGTCGCGGCGCTGGATATCGGCACCACCAAGGTCTGTTGTTTGATCGCCCGCCTGGACGCCCAAAGAAGTCTGGTGCCCGGCGATGGCTTGAAAATTATCGGCATCGGCCATCAGGTGTCGAAGGGATTGCGGTCCGGCACCATCGTCGATCTCGATGAAACCGAGGCATCGATCCGGTCCACCGTCGAAGCCGCCGAACAGATGGCCGGCGAAAACATCTCCGGCGTGGTCGTCAATCTCTCCTGCGGCCAGCCGCAATCGCGCCTGATCGCTTATGAAATATCCATCGCCGGGCACGAAATCGGCGACGCCGACCTGCGCCGCATCCTTGATCCGTCGGTGTTGACCAACGGATTGGCCAAGGAACGCGAACTGATTCACACCATTCCCGTCGGCTATTCCATTGACGGCAATCGAGGCGTGCGCGACCCGCGCGGCATGTTTGGCGAACGCTTAGGGGTCAATATGCACGTCATCAGTGGCCTCAGCGGGGCGCTTCGCAACCTGGAAACCGGCGTCGTGCGCTGCCATTTGGATGTCGATAATAAGATCGTTTCGCCCTACGCCTCGGGGCTGGCGACCTTGGTGGATGATGAAATTCAGTTGGGCGTCACCTGCATCGACATGGGCGGCGGCACCACATCGATCTCGGTTTTCTTCGATGGTGAACTGGTTCACACCGATTCCATTCCCGTCGGCGGGGTTCACGTCACCAACGATATCGCCCGTGGCCTGTCGACGCCCTTAGGCCCGGCAGAGCGCATGAAGACGCTGTACGGCAGCGCCTTGGCATCGGCGTCCGATGATCGCGAAGTCATCAAGGCGCCCCTGGTCGGCGAGGAGAAAAGTTCAGAAGCCAGCCATATCCCGAGGTCCATGCTGGTCGGAATCATCCGGCCCCGCATCGAAGAGACCCTGGAAATGGTCCACGACCGGCTGCAGGCGGCGGGGTTCGATAAAGTCGCCGGGCGCCGAGTGGTGTTGACCGGCGGCGCCAGCCAGCTTCCGGGGGTCCGGGAACTGGCCAGCAGCATTATCAACAAGCAGGTCCGCATGGGCCGCCCCAAGGCCATGGAAGGCATGGCCGAGGCGATCACCGGGCCGGCCTTTGCGACCTCGGTGGGCCTGCTCCATTACGCCGTCAGTAACAAGGCCGAGGCGCCGAGCGCCGCCTATTACCCCCCTGAACAACCCAACCGGGGCTTCGGCCGCCTCGGACAATGGATACGGGAGAATTTTTAATGCGCCCTTTGTTTGATCTTTTAACCCCATTGCCGCCACTGAAGACCGGCGGTTTCCAATCACCCACGGTGAACCCCACCGTGTCCGTCATTTTCAGTTGCCATACATAAGGAGGTCATTATGAGCATCAACCTGACCGTACCGGACGAAAACAACCATCTGCTGAAGCCTAAACTCACCGTCATCGGCGTCGGTGGCGCCGGCGGTAACGCCGTCAATAACATGATCAGGGCCGAGTTGGAGGGCGTCGATTTCGTCGTCGCCAACACCGATTCGCAGGCCTTGTCCCAATCGAGCACCCAACGCCGTATTCAATTGGGTTCTCAGTTGACCGAGGGGCTCGGCGCCGGGTCACGGCCGGAGGTCGGCCGCGCCGCGGCGGAGGAATCGATCGACGAAATTATTGCCGAACTGGATGGCGCCCACATGGCCTTCATCGCCGCCGGCATGGGCGGCGGCACCGGCACCGGCGGCGCCCCGGTGATTGCCAAGGCCGCAAAGGAAAAGGGCATTCTGACCGTCGGCGTGGTCACCAAACCGTTCCAGTTCGAGGGCACGCACCGTTTAACGCAGGCCGAAACCGGGATCGAGGATCTGGAACAATACGTCGATACCCTGATCGTCATTCCCAACCAGAACCTGTTCCGCATCGCCAATGAGAAGACCACCTTTGCCGATGCCTTCGCCATGGCCGACGAAGTGCTCTATTCCGGCGTCCGCGGCGTTACCGACCTGATGGTGATGCCGGGCCTGATCAATCTGGATTTTGCCGATATCCGCACGGTGATGAGCGAAATGGGCAAGGCCATGATGGGCACCGGCGAAGCCGAGGGCGAGCGCCGTTCCCTGGATGCGGCGGAAGCGGCCATCGCCAACCCGCTTCTCGACGACACCTCCATGAAGGGGGCCAAGGGCGTTCTCATCAACATCACCGGCGGCATGGACATTACCCTGTTCGAGGTCGATGAAGCCGCCAACCGGATCCGCGCCGAGGTCGATGATGGCGCCTATATCATTGTCGGTTCGGCCTTCGATGCGGAATTGGAAGGCACCATGCGGGTATCCGTGGTCGCCACCGGCATTGATGCCAACGCATCACAAATGGCGTTGCCGACGATGCTGCATCTCGCCGACCAACTGGAAAATTCCGAGCCGGTGACGGTCGATGAGATGCCGGTGGCTTACGAACCAGAACCCCAGCCCGAGGCAGAATTCGCCGCGGCGCCGGAAATGGACGCCGGTTTTGAAGTCGTGATGGAAACCGAGACCGAGGCCGAGCCGGTCACCGAAATCCCTGCCGCCGCCGGGGAATTACCGATCGAGGCGATGGCTGAGCCGGATGATGAAACGGAGATCCAACCGGCTGGCGAATCGGATGATGAAATCGGCGATGATTCGAATGATTCCGGTGACGAAACCGCCGAAGATGATACCGACGCCGTGGCGGCATCGGAGCCGGCCGGGGAAGATGATCCGGAAACCCCGCCCGCGGCGATGCCCGCGATCGGCGCCACGGATGCGTTCATTCCCTCGCAACCGGTCGAATCCACCGAACCGGCCAAAGCGGAAATGAGCCCGGAAATCGTCGAAGAAGCCGGCGAAAGCCAGGCCAGCGGCGAAGCGCAACCGGAACCGGCCACTGAGGCGCCAACACCGGCAAAAAGAGTCAGTCTTTTCGAGCGGGTGACGGGCGGCAGCCGGGCGGCCTTCGGAAAGAAGCATCAGCAACCGCCGAAACCGCAGGAAAAGGCGGAAGATGCTGAAATCAAAGATGTTTCTGCAACTGATGAGGCGCCCACCATGACCCAAGAAGCGACCCCTGAGCCGGAACCGACGGCCGTTTCCGCGGCCCCGGAGATACCCGACACCCCTGAGGAATCCAAGGTGGCGGTTCTGGAGACGGTCACCGAGGCCGGGGAAGGTGACCAATCGCTCGGTGGATTGGACAGCGAAGACCGCTTGCCGACGAGTGAAAGCACCGATGACCTGTTGGATATTCCGGCCTTTCTCCGGCGTCAGGCGAATTGACCGGAAAATGCTTAACTGATTGTTAACGTGGAGTTATCGCAGGTAACAATCGGAAACAAAGAGTGATTTGAGTGGCTTCCGGGATGTTGCTAAATACATCATCGGAAGCCGCTTAAACGCGGTCAAATAAGAACATTGGGGGATCAAGTTTCCATGTTGGAAACTGGTGTTATCAAACAACGGACCCTTAAGACATCCATCAACTGTTCCGGCGTGGCGTTACACTCCGGGGCAAAGGTGTCGATGACTCTTCATCCGGCCCCCATTGATGCCGGCATTACCTTCAAGCGTACCGATATCGCCGGCCTTGGTGCCGTGATCCCGGCCAAGTGGGACCATGTCGTCGATACCCGCATGTGCACGACGCTCGGCAATGATGATGGCGTCACCATCGGCACCGTCGAACACCTGATGGCGGCCCTGGCCGGGTGCGGCATCGACAACGCCGTGGTTGAATTGAACGGCGAGGAAGTCCCGATCATGGACGGCTCGTCGCAGCCCTTCGTGTTCCTGATTGAGTGCGCCGGTGTGGTCGAACAGGACGCGGCCAAGAAAATCATCCGGGTATTGAAAACCGTTTCCGTCAATGACGGGGAAGCCCGGCTTTGCCCCGGATCACACCTATCCCTGGATTTCGAAATCGATTTCAACAATGACTTGGTTTCGCACCAATCCCTTTCCATCGGCGTCATCAACGGCAGCTTCGCCAAGGAACTGGCCCGCGCCCGGACCTTCGGTTTCCTGCAAGACGTCGAAGCGCTTAGGGCGGCCGGGTTGGCCAAAGGCGGATCCCTGGAAAACGCCGTCGTCGTCAGCGGCAGCGAAGTGATGAACGAAGGCGGCTTGCGCTACGATGACGAATTCGTCCGCCACAAGATGCTCGATGCCTTGGGCGACCTGTATCTGGCCGGCGCCGCCATTATCGGCGGTTTCCAAGGCGTCTGTTCCGGGCACACCACCAACAACATGCTTCTGCAAGCGTTGTTCGCCGATCCGGAAGCCTGGAAAATGGATGTTCTCCAGGGTAATGAGGCGCTGTCGGCCATCGATGGCGGTATTTTTCCGGAATTGGCGGAAACGGGCTGATCCGGCCCTAAAAAACGCCTACTTTTCCGGCTGTTTTGCCCGCCCTGCTTCGGCGGGATTTTTTTTGCCTCCAAAGTGCCCCTTTTCGTGGTTCTGGAACCGCCGCCGAGATATAATTTCGGTGACTGTCAAGGATCGCTGATGACCCATTTTAAATTTTCCCGAGGACCGTTGTTCGCCGCCTTGGCGGCGAGTGTGTTGCTTGGCGCCTGCGCGGCGAAAAAAAAGGAATACGTCGAACGTCCGGTTGAGACGCTCTACAACGAGGCCATGGATGCGATGCTTGCCAGGGACTACTTGGAGGCGACCCAGAAATTCGATGAGGTCGAACGCCAGCACCCGTATTCCCAGTGGGCCAACAAGGCGCAATTGATGGCGGCCTACGCCTATTATCTGGCCAACCAGTATGACGATGCCATCGTGTCGCTGGAACGCTTCGTCCAGTTGCACCCCACCAGCAGGGACGCTCCCTATGCTTTTTACCTCAAGGGGTTGAGCTATTACGAACAGATTTCCGACGTTGCCCGCGATCAGCAAATGACCCAACTGGCGCTGTCCACCCTCGACGAATTGATTAAGCGTTACCCGAAGAGCAAATACGCGCGAGACGCAAAGTTGAAGATTGACCTGACCCGCGACCATCTGGCCGGTAAGGAAATGGAAATCGGCCGTTACTATCACACCCAGGGCCAGTACCTTGCCGCCATCAACCGCTTTAAAGCCGTCATCGACAATTACCAGACCACGACCCATGTCCCCGAGGCCCTGCACCGTTTAACCGAAGCGTACCTCGCCTTTGGGCTGAAGGAGGAGGCGAGGAAGACGGCATCGGTCCTGGGCCATAACTTCCCCGGCAGCGAGTGGTATCTTGATTCCTACAAGATGATGGGCAACAAGGTGGCTGGACCGAATATCGAACCAGAAAAACCCTGGTATAAGATTTGGTGACGGATGGGGTTGGCATGCTGAAGTTTTGGCCCCGGATTTGGTCGCCGTCATGCTGACGATTTGGCCCCGGATTTGGTTGGCGTCATGCTGACGACTCTTTCGATCCGCGATGTCGTTTTGATTGGCCGCCTCGATCTGACTTTCCAAGCCGGTTTAAGTGTGATGACCGGTGAAACGGGGGCCGGGAAATCCATCCTGCTGGACGCCCTGGGATTGGCGCTGGGCCAGCGGGCCGTCGCCCGGCTGGTCCGTCATGGCGCCGATGGGGCGTCGGTAACGGCGGCCTTCGATGTCAGCGACGATCACCCGGCGATCGACGTTCTTACCCTGCACGGGATGGCGTTGGATGAAGACTCCCTGGTGCTGCGCCGGATGTTGGGCAAGGATGGACGCTCCAAGGCCTTCATCAATGATCAGCCGGTCAGCGTCCAGTTGTTGAAGGAAATCGGTGAAACCCTTGTCGAAGTCCACGGCCAGTTCGAAAACCAACGCCTGCTGAACGAAGCCGCCCACCGTCCCTTGCTGGATTCCTACGGGGCTTTAAGCGCCAAGCTGGACACCGTGCGCACCGCCTTTGCTCAGTGGCGGGAAGCCACCGAGGTCCACGCCCAGGCCGAGGCCGACATGGAGGCGGCGCGGCGGGATCAGGATTACATCACCCACGCCTTGGAGGAATTAAAGGCGCTGGACCCGAAGGCGGGTGAAGAATCCGAACTGGCCGGAAAGCGGACCTTAATGATGAACGCCGAGCAGTTGGTCGAGGCCATGAACGCCGCCGCCGACGGCCTGAGAGGGGATAGCCGGGGCGATGGCGGCGCGCTGTCGCAGCTTCAGGGCGCATTAGGCCGGTTGGAACAGGTCGCCGAGAAATCCGAAGGGCGGCTGGCCGACACCATCGCCGCCCTGGTCCGCGCCCAATCGGAAGCCACCGAAGCCGATGCGCTTCTGGAAATCGTCGCCGCCGGCCTCGACATGGACCCGGGGTCCCTGGAGAACGCCGAGGAACGGTTGTTCGCGCTGCGTGCGCTCGGCCGCAAGCATAACGTCGAGGTCGATGGCCTCGCCGCCTTGGCCGCCCAAATGGCAGGCCAAGTGGAGGCGTTGGAAGACGCCGACGCCAGGTTGGCGGAATTGGCGGCGGCGGAGACGGCGGCGCGGGAGGGTTATCAGAAGGCGGCGTCCCAATTAAGTCAGGCCAGGAAAAAAGCGGCGGCCAAGATGGATAAGGCGGTGGCGGCGGAACTGAAGCCCCTGAAGCTGGACAAGGCGACGTTCTCCACCGCGATCAAAAATATTCCCGAAGATGCCTGGGGCGTGGATGGTTTCGACAAGGTCGCCTTTCAGGTGTCGACAAACCCCGGCAACCCGCCGGGGCCATTGGGCAAAATTTCATCGGGCGGCGAACTGGCCCGTTTCACGCTCGCCTTAAAAGCGGTTCTGGCCGAGGCCGACCCGGTGACGACGCTGGTCTTTGATGAGGTCGATTCAGGTGTCGGCGGCGCCGTCGCCGATGCCGTCGGCGAACGCCTCGAAGGCTTGTCCGGCGGCTGCCAGGTGCTGGTCGTGACCCACTCGCCGCAGGTCGCGGCGCGCGGCACCCATCACTGGCTGGTGAGCAAGTCGGATGTTGATCCGGGGGTGTTGACCAACGTCGGCGCTCTCAGCGAGTCCGAGCGCAAAGAGGAAATCGCCCGGATGCTGGCCGGCGCCAAGGTCACCGACGAAGCCCGCGCCGCCGCCGACAGCCTGCTTGAAGGCGCCGGTCCGTGAGTGAAAAGGGGGGCGAGAATCTCCGGGGCACCCTTATCGACGTCCTGACCCCCCTGGAAGCGGCGGCGGAGTTGGACGCCCTCACCGAAGACATCGCCACGCACGACAAGTTCTATTACCAGAAAGACACGCCCACCATCAGCGACTCCGAATACGATGCCCTGCGGCAACGGCTGGAAGCTATCGAGACGGCCTTTCCCGATCTCGCCCGGCCCGACAGCCCGACCGGGTCCGTCGGCGCGGCGCCTGCGGCGGGGTTCGGCAAGGTCCCCCATAACGTGCCGATGCTGTCGTTGGGCAACGCCTTCTCCGATGATGATGTGATCGAGTTCGTCAACCGGGTGCGGCGGTTTCTGGGCCTGGATGAGGACGAGACGGTGGAGATCGTCTGTGAGCCCAAGATCGACGGCCTGTCGGTGTCGTTGCGTTATGAAAATGGAAAATTCGTCCAAGGCGCCACCCGTGGCGACGGCGCCACCGGCGAGGACATCACCGAAAACCTGAAAACCCTGTCCGACATCCCGAAGACGCTGAAAGACGCGCCCCAAGAGACACCCAAGGTCCTGGAAATTCGTGGCGAGGTCTTTATGACCCGCAAGGACTTCGCCAAGCTCAATAAGGCCCAGGAAAAGGCCGAGGACAAAGTCTTCGCCAATCCCCGCAACGCCGCCGCCGGGTCGCTGCGCCAGAAAGACCCCGGCGTCACCGCGTCCCGCCCGCTCAGCCTGTTCGCCTATGCCTGGGGCGAGGTGTCTGAGCCGGTCGCCGACACCCATTGGGATTTCCTGGAAAAGCTCAGGCAATGGGGGTTCCCAACCAATCCGCTGGCGGTGCTTAAGGGTTCGGTCGAAGGCTGCCTCGAATTCTACACCGATACGGTCGAAAAACGCCCCGGTCTCGATTATGAGATCGACGGCATGGTCTACAAGGTCAACCGGCTCGATTGGCAGGACCGCTTAGGCAACGTCAGCCGGGCGCCGCGTTGGGCCATCGCCCACAAGTTCCCGGCCGAAAAGGCGGAAACCGTGCTCAAGGACATCACCATCCAGGTCGGGCGCACCGGCACTCTGACCCCGGTCGCCAATCTGGAACCGGTCACCGTCGGCGGCGTCCAGGTCAGCCGCGCCACCTTACACAACGAAGATGAAATCGCCCGCAAGGATGTCCGCGCAGGCGATGCCGTCATTATCCAGCGCGCCGGCGACGTCATCCCGCAGGTGGTCTCCGTGGTCCTGGACAAACGGCCGAAGGGCTCAAAACCCTACCAATTCCCCGACACCTGTCCGGAATGCGGCAGCCTCGCCATCCGCGAAGACGGCGAAGTGGCGAAACGCTGCACCGGCGGCCTGATTTGCCCGGCGCAACGGCTGGAACGCTTAAAACACTTCGTATCCCGCAATGCCTTCGATATCGAGGGCCTCGGCGTGAAGCACATCATCGCCTTCCTCGAAGACGGGCTGATCGAAACCCCGGCGGATATCTTCCGTTTAAATGATCATATCGACGATATCGCCGGCCGCGACGGCTGGGGCGAGCAGTCGGCCAGCAACCTGGCCGCCGCCTTGGACGAACGCCGGGTTATTCCGCTCGACCGTTTTATCTATGCCCTCGGCATCCGCCAGGTCGGCCAGGCCAATGCCCGGCTGCTGGCCAAGCAGTATGGCTCGTTGGCGGGCTGGCGGGCTGAGATGGAGGCGGCCCAGGACCGCGATGGGGAAGCGTACTTGGAACTCACCAATATCGACGGCATCGGCCCGTCGGTGGCCGATGACCTGTTGGGGTTCTGCGCCGAGGCCCACAACCGCGACGTCCTCGATGCGTTAGGCCAATTGCTGACGGTGGAGGATTTCGAGGCCCCGGATACTTCATCGTCGCCGGTCGCCGGCAAGACGGTTGTCTTTACCGGAACGCTGGAAAATTTAAGCCGCGCCGAGGCCAAAGCCAAAGCCGAGGCCTTGGGCGCCAAGGTCGCCGGCAGTGTGTCGAAAAAAACCGATTACGTCATCGTCGGTACTGAGGCCGGCTCCAAGGCGAAAAAAGCCGCCGACCTGGGCGTCGCGACGCTGACGGAGCAGCAGTGGCTGGAGCTTATTGGATAAGGGGGTCGGGTAGGGGGGCGGTTAACAGGTGTCAGTAGGGCGAAGTTCGCTTTCGGGGGGTAAGCAGACGTTTTTCGCTACGTCCCAAAGAGTCCGCTAATAGCCATAAGCGGACATAAAACGTTATCTCGCCAAGAACCCTGGCTGCGCCATTCCCCCTCATCATCGCCCTGACGATGAACAATCAGCTCATTTGATTTTTTGAACCGGGATTTTCGTGCCCATGAAATCCGACCACGAGATATCCCGGAGCACCGGGCCGGAGTCCAAACCGTAAATTCTGACGACGCCGTGTTCGGTGTCCGGTTGAAAGGACCTGCTAAGATCATCAATCTGGCGGATTTCGAGGATGCTGCCCCCAGGGCCCGGCCAGCGCAGCGTCCGGTTGGGGCGATTGGGTTCGACCGGAAAGTGTGCCCAGTTGTCGATCTGCGTGCCGGGCGTGCCCAAGCGGCCGGCGAAATACGTGGATACGGCATCGAAAAAAGGTGCCGAAAACAAGGTGTGAATCTGGCTGGCGCCGCCGTCCTCATAGCGGACAATGGCCTGGGTGCCCCGGTATAAGTTCGAACGCACCTGAAACACGTCGGCGATTTCATCCGGCCAGTCGACCGGTTCGATGCAAATCCATAAATGCCGCGATTTTTTCTCGAGACAGGCCTTGGCGCGCGCCGCGGCCATCGGCTTGCCCAGCCGCAAGGAACGGCCGAGGACGGGTTCAATGCGCCGATCCGGTGCCGCCACCTTGGCCACGGCCGCCACCGGGGCGGCCTGGGCGATTTCCGTTGCCGACACCGTAGCCGGTACGGGCTGAGGCGG
>PVBE012869964.1_pt1 | contig 24530 bp, 20 predicted proteins | sample 1631181 | NCBI WGS metagenome assembly PVBE01 (sample SAMN08397723, study PRJNA350692) | Marine metagenome, whole genome shotgun sequencing project. | isolation source: water | place: Pacific Ocean | collected 2012-04 | reverse complement strand
TCCGAAGAGGTTGATCAAGCCTCGGCGAGCCATGCGGCGTCGCCTGACAAGGAGCGCCGACGCAGGCGTACCAGAGGTACGTCAAGGAGGCGCGACACAGTCAGCGGCGGCGGGGGCCGGCGAGGCGCCGCATCAACCTCAGCGGGACGCCCTAGCTAGTGTGAGGGGATCAGCGCCAACAGCTCCGGGTCCTCCAGCTCTTCCTCCCAGCTCTCCACCTCGATGCCCAGCTCCTGGGCCGCGTCCCGCAGCGTCGCCACCCGCAGCAGCCGCTCGGCGCGGGTATTGTTGAACGGCCCGGTCCAGTTGTACCAGCGGTGCTCGGCGGAGGCGTCGATGCCGTAGCGGTCCGGCGAGTCCCACAGCCTGGAGCCCGGGGTCATGTGGCACGACGTGATGGAGCGGATGCGGCCGATGGCGGCCGGCCCCCGCTCCGCCAGCACGGCCAGCGTCTCCTCGAACAGCTCCGGGGTCTCCCGGGGGTAACCCACCAGGAGGAAGACCGTGGTCTGGATGCCCAGCTCCCGGGCCTCGCTCATGAGGTTCAGCGTCTGGTCCACGTCGAAGCCCTTGCGCATGGCGTCGACCACGCTCTGGGACAGGCTGTCCAGTGACAGGATCAGCTCGCCGCAGCCGGCGGCGGCCATCTGCACCAGCCGCTCCGAACTCAGCGCGCCGGGGTGGCAGTGGCCGGTCCAGGGCAGGCAGAGGTCGCTTTGGGCCAGCAGCTCGCACAGGGCCGACACCTGCTCCGGATCGGCGTTGAACACCGGGTCTGCCAGGACCAGCCCCCGCACCTCGTGGGCCTCGTGGAGCGTGGTCACCTCCTCCATGATCCGCTCGGGGCTGCGGGTGCGGTGGGGGTACTGCAGGCGACACTCGCTGCAGACGGCGCAGCCTATGCTGCAGCCCCGGCCCAGCGACAGCGGCAGAAAGCCCCAGGAGTACCAGTCCACGTCCAGGTCCGAGTAGTCCGGCAGCGCCAGGGCGTCCAGGTCCTCGGGCCAGCGGGGCGGCAGCGGGGCGGCCCAGCGTCCGGCGCGGAAGGCCACGGCGCCGGGCACCTCCAGGGGATCATGGCCCGCCAGCAGCTCCTTGATCAGCGCAGGCAGCGACTCGTCCGCCTCGCCGCGCAGGTAGACGTCCACCGCCTCGGTGGGGTCCAGGTGCTCGCCGGTCCAGGGATCCGAGAGGTTCAGCAGCGACGGCTCCCCCTCGATGGTCTGGATCCAGAAGACGCCCGGTCCGCCGAAGACCACGCGGGTCCGGGGAGCGGCCTCCTTGATCATCTGGGCCATGCGCAGGCTGCAGCGCAGGTTCGCCTCGGTGGTGCTGAAGGCCACCACCGCCGGGTCCTGGCTGAGGATCCTCCGGATGGCCTCTCCCATGGGCTCGGAGACGGCGGCCCAGCCCTCCTCGAAGCCGGTCGGGCTGCGCCACAGGTTCCAGTGGCTCCGGTCCCAGCGGTGGTGCTCCTCGGGGGGCACCCCGCGGAAGGTGGCGGTGTTGACGTCGTGGCAGGTGCCCTGCAGCCCGGCCTGGCGCAGGGCGCCGGCCAGCGTCGCCGTCCACAACGGCGGCGTCGCCACCTGCCAGGGCGGGCAGAACACCAGGGCGAAGTCCGACCCGGTCTCACCCAGGGGCTCTCGCGACGAGACGGCCTCGGGGACCTGCTCGTGGCTCTGCAGGCCGACGCAGATCTCGGCCAGCAGGTGCGGCCCCGGCTCCAGGCTCAGGCCGCTGCCCTCCTTGCCCAGCGGGCGGTCCAGCAGCAGCCGCCGGCCCCTGGGATCCCGGGCCAGGCGCAGGTCCCAGAAGAACCCATCGGTGATGGTCAGCGCCAGGTGCGGCGTACCCGATTGTTCATCGGCGGCGGCCAGCAGCAGCGCGCGCACCGGGGCGGACACCAGGGGCAGCTCATTCTCCTCGCCCACCTCCAGCGGCCCATCGCCGGCCGAGACGACGTACCGTCCCAGCAGCCCGGCCAGCATCAACCCGAGGCGCACGCGCTCGAGCTGCACCGCCTTCTCCACCTCCAGGTTGAGCCGCAGCTTGACCCCGCCGTCGTCCAGGGGCGAGAGGAAGAGGTGCAGCCGCACCGGCGCGAAGAGCAGCGCCGACTCCAGGTGCACCACGCCGTCGTCCGTGGTCCAGGCCGACCAGCGGCCGTCGGTCATGTCCACCACCCGGCCGTCCAGCACAAGGGTGGTGCCCAGCCCGGGCGACGCGGAGAGCGGCACCTCGCCGTAATTGATGGAGACGTTGCGGCCGCTGTCGTCCATGGTGACGCACAGGTCGTCCACCACCACCGAGTGGTCCTTTAGCCGCGCATGGTCGGCGTCGGCCCGGGCGGCCTCCACCTCGGGGTTGGGGCGCCCCTGGCGGAAGGCCTCGTCCATGACCATGCCGAGGCGGGCGCCCTGGTCGAAGAGGTGCAGCGCCAGCTCCACGGCCCGGCGGTCCCGCTCCTGGGAGGTGGCGCCGAGCTCGTCGGTGAAGTCGGTGCTGCCGTGGCCCGCCACCACGCCGAAGCGCTCGACGTCCAGCTCCAGCGCGCAGCCGCCCTGGATCTCGCAGGTGGAGATGACGTCCACCTTGTTGATGCACGACAGGTGAGTCTCGACGAAGCGGAGGGTCTGCTGGAAGTCCTCCTCCCGCTCCCCCGGGAAGCCAACCATCAGGTTGATCTCGGTGTGGAGGCCGGCCTCCCGGCAGTGGTGCAGCGTCCGGGAGGCCAGGCGCGAGTCGTGGGCCCGCCCCATGAGCCCCAGCACGTGGTCGCTGCCCGACTCCACGCCCACGCGCACGCCGATGCAGCCGGCCAGGCGCATGGCCCGCAGCAGCTCCATGGTGAGCCCCTCGTGGGGCACGATCTGCCCCGTCCAGAAGAGGCGCAGCTCCCGGGCGGCCAGCGCCTCGCACCACTGCTGCAGCGCCTCGGGCTTGCCGTTGAGCATCAGGTCGTTGAGCTCCACCTGGTCCAGCCGGTGACGGCGGAACAGCTCCTCCAAGCGGGCGGCCACCAGCCCCGGCGGGAAGGCGCGCAGGCCCTGCTCCGGCCGGCGGTCCACGCAGAAGGCGCAGAGGTGATCGCAGCCGCGTGTGGTCTGCAGGGCCAGGCGGCGATCCCAGCCAGGCATGATGTAGTCGTCCAGGTCGAAGTCCTCGTACACCGGCAGGCAGAGGGTCGCCAGGTCGGCGGGCTCCCGCTCCTTGAAGCGAAACTGCGCCCGGCTCGGCGACGGGATGACGCCGTCGATGGAGGGGGCGTCCACGCCCTGCAACAGCGGCGTGAGCAGCGCCTGCATCGAGATCTCCCCCTCACCGACGACGAAGTAGTCCACGCCGTCGTCGGCCATGACGCGGCGGGCGTGGCCATCCTCGGTGCCCGGCCCGCCGGCAACGACATAGATCTCGTCGCAGGCCTCGCGCAGGCGCCGGGCCAGGTCGGCGACCACCACGCTGTTGTCCAGGGTGGTCAACAGCCCCACCACCTTGACCGAGGAGGCCGCCACCTCAGCGGCCAGGGCGTCCAGCTGCCGGCCCAGCTCGCCCTCTTCCAGCTGCCGTTGCCAGTAGTCGGGGTTCAGGCTCGGCTCCCAGAGGTTGAGCCCCTCACCGTGAAACAGCCTGTTGTTCAAATCCAGCAGGGCCACGTCGCGCCCCTTGCCGCGCAGGTACTCTGCCAGGGAGGCCAGGCCCAGAGGAGGCAGCCGCGGATCATAGGGGGGGAGGAGGGCCAACAGCGTGGTGGTCGAGCCACCGATATCAGGGAGCAACATCTCCTTATGTGTGCCCCTTTTTCCCCGCAAACGCAACATGTCAGCCATTGCCACGCGCATCGGCGCTGCATTACCCTGGAAGCATCAATGAGGAGCCCGCCCTGACCAGCCCCGAGAAAAGCCCGAGCATCTTCATCTCCCAGATGGTGTTGCTCATCGGCCTGCTGGCCTACGTCGGCGCGGTCTCGGTGATCCAGCAGATGCAGGGCGCCGACCAGACCGTCGGCTGGGGCACCACCCTGGTGCTGGTGCTCTTCCCCGCGGCCATCTGGATCACCTACTTCTACCTGCTCGATCGCCACGAGCCCGAGCCGGCGCACCTGGTGCTGTCGGCCTTCGTGCTGGGCGGGCTGGTGGCCGCGCCCGTGGCCAACTGGGTGATCAACGAGGTCTACATGGTGGAGCGCTGGATGGCGCTGACGCCGTTTTCGATCCAGCACATCGGCGCCTCGTTTTTGGTGGTCGCCACGGTGCAGGAGCTGGCCAAGTACCTGGTGGTGCGTTACACGGTCTACCTCTCCGACGAGTTCGACGAGCCGGCCGACGGCGTGGTCTACATGACCGCCTCGGGCATCGGCTTCGCCGCGGCGCTCAACTTCGACTACGTCTCCTCGGGGGTGGTGCTGACCATGGGCGCCATCAGCATCACCATCACCACCCTGGCCCACGCCTGCTTCTCCGGCGCCCTCGGCCTGGCCATGGGGCAGGCGCGCTTCTCCGCGCGGGGGGGCCAGACCATGCTCGTGGCCGGGCTGCTGGTGGCCATCCTGCTCAACGGCGTGTTCAGCCTGCTGCAGGAGATGACGCTGCGGCCCACCATGCCGCTGCAGCCCTGGCGCGGGCTGGTGCTCTCCGGGCTCTTCGCCCTGGCGGTCTTTTCGGCCATCTCGTTCCTCATGCGCCGGGTGGTGCAGTCCAACGCGCCGCCCACCCTGGAGGAGGGGCGATGAGCGAGGTCGTGGACTACAGGCAGGTGCGCGCCACGGGGATGATCCGCATCCTGCGCCATGGCGACCCCGGCGTGCTGGCGCTGGCGGCCGTGCTGCTGCTGGCCGGCTGGGGGCTGCGACACCACTACGCGGACCGCATGGTGCAGTACAAGGGCCTCGGGCTGACCTTGGAGTACCCCGAGTCCTGGGGCGGGCCTCAGGTGGTCTCGGACAAGGACGGTCAGGCCAAGGGCATGGTCATGCTGGACGTGCTCTGCGACGGAGCAGTGAAGCCGGCCATCCGCGTCTCCACCGAGACCGTGCCCGGCGAGGTGAAGACCGGCGACATCGCCAGCTACCTGCTGCTGGCCCGACAACAGGAGGCCACCCTCTTCCACCTCATCTCACAGAAGCAGGAGGACCGCGGCCCGGCGGGCAAGCTGCACTGGATGATCTTCGCCCACGCCATCAACCCGGCCGACAGCGCCGAGGACCCGGCGGCCACGGACACGCCGGCGGTGGTGCGGGTCAGCAGCCTGGTGGTGCATCGGGGCAGCAAGCTGCTGCGGGTGGACGTGGAGCAGACCGTGGCGCAGCACAAGGCCGACCCGGGCCTGGCTCGTCGGGTGCTGCAGACCGTGAAGGCGCACTGATGACCCGAGGCCGCCGATCCATCCACGCTGGCTGCGTTGCTCGTCGGCTGCATGGCCTCACCCGGCCCATTTGTACCGCCCTCCTTTGCGTTTTATTGGCCCTGCCCGCGCTGCCGGCTCGGGCCGACATCAGCAAGGCCAAGCGGATCCGCATCATGAAGGGGGTGGTGATGCTGGTGGCGCTGAGCCGCCGCGGTGGAAGGCTGCTGCCCGTGGGGCGGGGCTCCGGCACCGTGATCAGCGCGGCGGGCCACATCCTCACCAACTACCACGTGGTGGCCAACATCAAGACCCGCGTGCCCCACGCCGTGGTGGCCGTGGCCCTGACCACCGCCTTCGACCGCACGCCCAAGCCCACCTGCCTGGCCTACCCCTCGCGGGGGTACCTGGACCCGCGGCTGGACCTGGCCGTGCTCAAGTGCCAGACCGAGGTCAACGGCCGCCCCCTGCGCCGGGCCATCCGCTGGCCCGCGGTGGAGCTGGGCCGCTCGGCCAGGGTGATCCCCGGGGACAACCTCTATATCGTGGGCTACCCCGCCGTGGGCGGCTCCACGATCTCGTTCTTCGCCGGCAAGGTCGGCGGCTTCCTCGGCGACAAGGGGCTGGGCGCGCGGGCCTGGATCAAGACCGACGCCTCGGTCTCGCCCGGGGTCTCGGGGGGCGCGGCCTTCGGCGACGGGGGCAAGCTGGTGGGGGTGCCCACGCGCCTCACCTGGCGCCGGGGCGGCCGCACCACCATCGGCATGGTGCGACCCATCGACCGCGCCCGGGTGCTCATCGCGCGGGCCATCAGCGGCGCCGCTGCCTCCCAGCCGGTCAAACCCGCGCCCGCGCCCACGCCGAAGACTGCGCCCACGCCGAAGACGTCGCCCGCGCCGAAGCCTGCGCCCGCGCCGGTGACGCGGCCCGCGCCTGCGCCCGCGCCCCGGCAGGCCCCGATGATGCCGCGCCCTCCGCCGGCGCGCCCGCGCCCGCGCCCGCCGGCCAGCTTCCTCATGGGCCGGCTGATGGACGCCGGCACGAGGCTGCCGGTCAAGGGCGGCGTGGTGCTGGTGATCAAGCCCGGCGTGAACGTCACCGCCCTGCGCCGCAACAACCTGCGCCGCTTCGTCTACACCATGGGGGTCTCCAACAGCCTGGGCCAGTTCCGCACCCGCCTGCCGCTGCCCCAGGGCCACGTCTACGGCGTGGTGGTGCTCTCCCGGGGCTACCGCGTGGTGCGGGTCAACCAGGCGGTGAGCGTACGCCGGGGTGCCCGGCGGCTGCTCACAGTGGGCGTGTTGAGGCTACAGCGGCTGCGGTACTGATGGAGGTACGCTCACAGCGTACCTGTGATGAGGTGATGAGGTGAGGAGGTGAGGATCTGAGATGAACGAAGCACCAAACCACCCGCTGCCGCAATTGTGGCAGAAGGGCCAATCCTCGCGCACCCAGCAATCACCTCTCACCACTCCCTCATTCCCTCACTCCTTCACCCGCGGCGGCCCGCCAACCGACGGGCTCTCCCGATGAAGATCGAGCTGGTCATCCCCGCCGCCGAGGACTCGGCGGTTCTGCGCAGCCGGGCCATGGCGATCCTCGCCGCGCGCAGCCCGGCCGACGCCACGCTGAGCCTGCGGGACGACATCGTCCGCCGCCTGGTTCCGGCCCGGGACCTGGACCTGTCCGCGGACCTGGCCGCCATCACCGTCTCCACCAAGACCGCCCTGCGGGCCTACGAGCTGGCCGCGGCCTACCGCCGCGCCGGGGTGCCGGTGGTGCTCGGCGGCATCCACCCCTCGTCCATGCCGGACGAGGCGGCCGAGCACTGCGACGCCGTGGTGCAGGGGGAGGCCGAGGGGCTGTGGGAGCGGCTGCTCGAGGACCTGCGCGCCGGGCGCCTGCAGCCGCGCTACCGCCACGAGGAGCTGCCCGACCTGACGCCGGGGCCCCTGCCACGCTGGGACCTGTTCACCTCCAAAAAGTACGTGCCCGTGACCACCCTGCAGGCGTCGAGGGGCTGCCCCTTCGACTGCGAGTTCTGCTCGGTGACGCCGTTTTACGGCCGCGCCTTCCGCCGGGCAGACACGGCCGAGGTGCTGCGCGAGATCGAGGCCCTGGACCGACGCTGGGTCATGTTCTCCGACGACGACATCCTGGCCCAGCCCCGGCGGGCACGGCCCCTGCTCGAGGACCTGGCGCCGCGCAAGGTCACCTGGTTCGGCCAGGCCTCCCTGGCCGGGCTGGCCGACCCGCGCAACGTGGAGCTTTTGGCCCGGGCCGGCTGCAAGGCCCTCTTCGTCGGCTTCGAGAGCGTGGAGCCGCGGAGCCTGGCCGGCTGCGGCAAGGACCACAACCGCCCGGAGCGCTACCTGGAGATCGTGCGCCGCCTGCACGACCACGGCATCGCCGTCTGGGCCTCCTTCGTGCTCGGCCTGGACCACGACACCCCCGACATCTTCGAGCGCACGCTGGACTTCGCCCGGCAGGCGCGGCTGTTCATGGCGCTGTTCGCCATGCTCACGCCCTACCCGGGCACGCGACTCTTCCAGCGGCTGGAGCAGGAGGGGCGCCTGCTGGACCGGCGCTGGTGGCTCGACCCCGGCCGGCGCGACGAGCCCCTGCTGGTGCCCCGGCGCATGACCCCCGAGCAACTGTACGACGGCTGGCAGTGGCTGTGGAAGGAGTTCTACAGCGGCGGCTCCCTGCTGGGCCGCTTCCGCTCGGCCGCCCGCTGCTCGCCCTTCACCCTGGCCGCATTCTGGCCGCTGAACATGATGCAGCGCCGCCTGACCCGGGACAAGATCATCGGCGGTGAGGCCTTCTTCAGGAGGGACAGGTAGCGCCCCTTGTAACACGCCGCGAAAACTCCTATTCTCATCAGCCATGCCCGTCCCGTGGCGTTTCATACCACCCAACGCCGTCACCTGCGGCAGCATCGTCATGGGCCTGCTCAGCGTGGTCTTCTCGGTGCGCGGGGCCGCCGCGCCCGGGGATGGCAACTTCGAGGCCGCGGCCTGGTTCATCCTCTGGTGCATGCTGCTGGACAAGGCCGACGGCACCGTGGCCCGGCTGCTCAAGGCCACCAGCAAGTTCGGCCTGGAGCTCGACAGCCTTGCCGACCTCATCGCCTTCGGCGTGGCCCCCTGCGTGCTGGTGCTGTCGCTCTTCTCCACGCCCGCCTCCCTCGGCGCCGCCGGGCTGGAGGGGGCCACAGCCTTCCGCTGGGCCGTGTACGCCTGCGCCTTCGCCTTCGTCATCGCCTCGGCCCTGCGCCTGGCCAAGTACAACGTGGTCACCGAGAGCTACGGCAAGTCCTACTTCTTCGGCCTGCCCACCACCTCGTCGGGGGCGGTGCTGGCGGCCTACTACCTCACCGCGGTCAAGTATGGGCTGCCCCGTGAGGTGGTCATGGCCATGCCGGCGATGATGCTGGTGCTGGCGCTGATGATGGTCAGCCGCATCCCGATCCCGAAGCTGGGCCTGAGCAAGAACCTGGCGCTCAACATCTTCATCGTCGGCAACGCCGTGCTGTTCTACGCCTTCGGCTTCATGCGCGTCCTCCCCGAATACCTCCTCGCCATCGGCCTGATCTACCTCGTCTTCGGCTCGGGCTGGGCGTTGATCAAGGGGGTCAAGCCGCCTCCGCTGGAGACCGAGACGACCCCGGACGGGGTGCGCTAAATTGTTTGTCACACCCGCGGCGAAGATGCTGGCCAGCCTGGTGCTCCGGCGACCGGCGCTGACCCTGGCGCTGGCCCTGGTCTGGGGCATCGCGGCCATCTACACCTGGACCAGCACGCTGCACTTCGACGTCAGCTTCGCCGCGCTGCTGCCCGAGGACGCGCCCGAGCTGATCGAGGTTCGCGAGCTGCAAAAAAGGGCCGGCGGCACCGTGGAGCTGGTGGTCGCCGTGCGTGGCGACGACGAAAAGAAGAAGCTGGCCTTCGCCCGCGAGGTGGTCAAGGACCTGGAGCAGCGCCCCTGGATCCAGCGCGCCGACGTGGAGTTTCCCATCGATTTCTTCCTCGACCGCCGCATGCTGTTGCTGTCGGTGGACCGGCTGAAGAAGCTGCGCGATGCCATCGAGGACGAGGTGGAGCGGGCCAAGGCCCGGGCCAACCCGCTGCTCTACGTCGACCTCGAGGACGAGGAGGACAAGAAGCAGGCCTGGTCCGAGGTGGACGGCATCGAGAAGCTGGAGGACCTGCCCGAGCGCACCTTCACCGACAAGAAAAACAAGTACCTCTTCGTGCGGATCAAGCCTCACGGCACCGCGTCGGACATGGACCAGGGCGAGGTGACCCTCAACCGGATCAAGGCCGCCGTGGTCCGGGCCGGCCCCGAAAAGTACGGCGTCAAGGTGCGCTACGCCGGCGGCCTGGTGGTCAACCAGGAGCAGCACGTGCAGATGAACAAGGATCTGCAGCGCGCCTCGCTGGTGGCCCTGGTGCTCATCGTGCTGCTCATCTCGCTGTACGTCCGCCGCGTCACCGCGCCGGTGATTCTGGCCCTGCCGTTGATCATCAGCGTCAGCAGCACCCTGGCCATCACCGCCCTGACCATCGGGCAGCTGAACCTCATCTCGGGGTTTCTGGTCAGCGCCCTGTTCGGCCTCGGCATCGACTTCGAGATCCACCTCTACCTGCGCTACCTCGAGGAGCTGTCGCTGACCGACGACCGGCGGCAGGCCATGACCAACGCCATCATCAAGACCCTGCCTGGCTGCCTCACCGCGGCGGTGACCACCGCGGCGGCCTTCTTCGCCGTGGCCATCTCCGACTTCCGCGGGTTCCGCGAGTACGGCCAGATCGCCGGCATGGGCGTGCTGGCGGCGCTGCTGGTGACCTTCATCACCCTGCCGCCTTTGGCCATGCTGCTGGCGCGCAAGGCCCGCCGACTCAGGCGCGTGGCCCCGCCCGGGGGCTTCCGCCGCAGCCTGGCCTGGGTCATGGTGGTCACCGGCACGATCATGCTCATCGGGGCCTCGCTGGCCGTACCCCACGTCCTCTGGCAGAGCGACTTCCGCAAGCTGCGCGGCTTCTCCGAGCAGGTGGACTTCTCCGAGTGGGTGGCCGAGCTGCTGGGCGGCTCCCTGTCGCCGGCGGCCATCCTGGTCGAGGACATCGACCAGGCGCGCAAGGTGGAGGCGTTCCTCAAGCCCCTGGTCAAGGACCCCGACTCCCAGGTTCGTCAGACCCTGTCGCTGGCCTCCATGGTGCCCAAGGACGCCGAAAAGAAGGTGCCGCTGATCAAGGAGCTGCGCAAGATCCTCCAGGACGTGCTGGACGACGACAAGAAGAAGCGGCTCAAGGCCGCGGACCGCAAGCGGGTCACCGACGCGCTCAAGCTGGCCCGGGCCCGGCCCTGGGGCGTGGCGCAGATCCCCGAGGTGTTCCGCCGCCGCTTCCAGACCGTGGACGGCAAGGCCCAGTTCGTGGTGGTCTGGCCGCGCTCCAAGATGTTCCTCGAGCCGGAGATCATCGCCTGGGGCAACGAGCTGGCGCGCATCCGCGCCGAGCTGCACAGGGCGGGCATCCCGGTGAAGATCATGGACGAGAACCGCCTGGCCGCCCGGGTGCTATCCAAGATGCGCGCCGACGCGCCGGTGATGATCGGCGCGGCCTCGGTGGCGGTGCTGCTGATTTTGATCATCGGCCTGCGCAGCGCACGCCAGGTGATCCTGGTGGCCGGCTCGCTGGTGGTGGGCGTGGCCTGGATGCTCGGCTGGATGGCGGTGGGCGAGCTGGAGATCAACGTCTTCAACCAGGCGATCCTGGCCACCGTCATCGGCCTCGGCATCGACAACGCGGTGCACATCCAGCTGCGCTACCAGGAGGAGGGGCCCGGCGCCCTGCCCAAGGTGGTGGCCACCACCGGCTCGGCCTCGTTTCTGGCCTCGGCCACCACCGCCATCGGCTTCGGCGCGGCGGTCACCGCCCACCACTACGGCGTGCAGTCCATGGGCTGGCTGGCCGTGGTGGGGCTGACCTGCACCTTCGTCGCCTCCACCATCTTCTTCCCCTCGCTGCTGCGCATCCTGGAGAAGCGCGGCACGTAGACATTCAATTCTGAAGCAGGGCTGGGCTTGTCCCCCGCCTCGCCCCTATGATTTCTTCTTCACCGCGCCGATGTCGATCAGCGAGCGGCAGGTGTCTTCCAGGGTCTGCTCGATGGGGCGGTAGTTCACGCCGAGGTCCCGGGTGACGCGCTCGCCGTCGAAGGTTATCTCGCGGTTGAGGTTGCGGCGCAAAAAGCCCCAGCCGATGCGCTTGTCGAACAGCCCGGCGGCGTAGAGCACGAAGTTGGGCAGCTTGCCCGTGGGCACCGGGTAGTCGGTAAACAGCGGCGCCACTATCTGGGCCATCTGCTGCAGCCAGAGGGCGTCCTTGCTGAGGATGTAGCGGCCCGCGGCCTCGGGGCGCTCCAGGGCCTCCACGTGGGCCTCGGCCACCTCGCGCACGTCGACGTAGTTGATCTTCAGCTGGGGGCAGGCGGGGAAGGTGCGCACCAGCAGGTCGCGGATCAGGGTGGGGCTCGAGCGCACGTGCACCTCGGCCAGCACCGGGCCGAGCACGTAGGAGGGGCAGATGGAGACGAGCTCGAAGCGCTGGTCCCCCTCGAGGCCCTCGACGAACTCCCAGGCGGCCCGCTCGGAGAGGGTCTTGCCCAGGGGATACGGCGACACCAGCGAGGCGCTGTCGTTCCACTCGTCCTCGGTGAAGCGGTGGCCGTTGGGCCGGGTGAAGTCCTCGATGGCGGCCACCGACGAGGTGAGCACCACGCGCCGGGCGTCGCCGGCCCGCGCCACGGACTCCAGCACCCAGCGGGTGCCCTTGACCGCGGGGTCGACGATGTCCCGCTGGGGGTTCTTGGCGGTCATGCGCACCGCCGCCGCGGCGTGGCAGACCAGCGGGCAGCCGGCCACCACCTCGTCGTGGCTGCCCTCCACCATCAGGTCCGCCGAGGCCAGCTCGAGGCCCTCGTCGGCGCCGTCGAGGGCCCGCAGGTGGGAGGTCTTTACAGGATCTTCGGCGTCGCGCACCACGGCGCGCACCCGGTACCCGCGCGCCAACAGCACCCGCGCCACGTGGGTGCCCACGTAGCCCGACGCGCCGGTGACGCACACCAACTCTTTGTGCTTGTCGCTCATGGGGCGCAAGCCTACCACCCACCCTGGCCATGGCAAGGTACGGAGCGTGGACAGGCCGGCCGGCCGGTGTCACCATCAGCAGATGAGCCCGATGCCCAGCCGCCGGCGCCGGGGCGAGTGAGGTGACTCCTCCCGAGCTGCTGGCGGAAAATAACCCCGCCCTGACCTGGCTGCTGTACGCCGCCGCGGCGCTCTACGCCTCGGCCCTGGCGACGGGGCTGGCGCGGCCTGCCTGGGGGCGGCCTCTGGCCGGCGCGGCGGTGGTGGCGCACCTGGCCTCCACTGTGGCGCGCGGCTGGATCATCGGCTTCTTCCCCCTGACCAACAAGCTGGAGTCCTTCTCCGCGGCGGCCCTGGCCCTGGGCCTGGTGGCGGTGATCACCTGGCGCAGGTCGCGGGTCTACCTTGGCGTGCTGCTGGCGCTGGTGCTGGTGGCGCTGGCCACCGCCGCCAGCTTCCCCCGGGATCTGAGCTGGCCTCCGCCGCTGATGCGCACCATCTGGTATCCGCTGCACGTGCCGCTGTCGTTTCTGGCCTACGGCGCCTGGGCCGCCGCCGCCGCCGCCGCCGTCGCGTGGGTCGCGGACCGGCGCGAGGTTTGGCAGGAGCGCATGGATCGCCTGGCGTTGTGGGGCTTCGGCCTCTGGTCGCTGTCGATGATCTGTGGCGGCCTGTGGGGTGTGGTGGCCTGGGGCGCCTACTTCCTCTGGGACCCGAAGGTGCTCTGGTCGGTGATCCTGTGGTTTCACTATGCCACCTTCGTGCACCTGCGCCTGACGCCCTCGCTGCGCCACCGCGGCTGGGTGCGGCCGGCCATGGCCCTGGTGGGGCTGGTCTGGGTCTTTGTGGCCTACGTCGGCACCTCGTTCTTCTTCGGCAACTCGAGCCATGCCTGGGGTTGAGCCCCGCGCCAAGGTGACGGCGCTGCTGCGCTCCCAGGGCCTCGGCGTGGCCTGCGGCATGGGCACGGTGCTGTTGCTGGCGGCCGGGTCGGTGATCATGGCCGCGGGGGGCCGCGAGGCCTCGCCGTCCATGGACGACGTGCGCCTGTTCTTCGAGGCGCCGTCCTGGCGGCACGCCTGGTTCTACCTGCTGATGCCGCTGTTGGCGCTCTACGCCCTCAACACCGGCCTGGCCACCTGGCACAGCCTGGCCTCTCGCTGGCGCGCCGGCGTGCGGGCGCCGTCGGCCTACGCCGCCTCGCTGATCCACGTCTCGTTTTTGGTGGCGCTGCTGGCCCACCTGGTGGGCGGGGTGGCGTCCCGGGAGCGCGGCGCCGTGGTGCTGGGATCCAGCTGGCGGCGCCTGCCCGGGGGACCGCTGGCCCGCCTGCTGGACCTGCGCGTCGAGACCCTGCCCGGCGGCATGCCCCGCTCCGTGGAGGCGGTGCTGGAGCTGGAGCGCGACGGCGCCAGGACCCGCGCGGTGGTCGGCTTCAACCGCCCGCTCACCGCGGATCTGTACCGCGACATTTACCTGCTGGCCGGGCGGCACCGGCCGGAGGTCCTGGCGCGGCTGCGCAGCGGTGGCGAGCGCCACGTCCTGGGGGCGGGCCAGTCCACTCTGATCTCCGGGGCCCTGGTGCAGCTCATCGGGGCGGCGCCGGCGGGGAGCCACGGGCCGCTGCCGGTGGCGGTCCTGCGGGCGCGAGCGGCAGGAGGCGGCGCCGCCACGACGCGGATGGTCACCACCGGCCGCCCGACCTGGCTGCCGGGCGGAGGCCGGCTGGAGCTGGAGCGGGTGGAGACCCGACCCACGGTGCTGTTGCGGGCACGCCGCGCCGCGGGGAACCCGTGGGCGCTGCTCTCGGCGCTGCTGCTGCTGGCGGGCGTGGCGCTGATGTGGCGCCGCTTCACCGGCGTCCGCGCGGCATCGGCCCGTGACGATGGTGGATGACCCGCACCGTGCTAAGATGTCGTCCATGCGTCGTCTGCTTATTCTGATGGCGGCTGGCCTGGCCGCCTGCACCCCCCAGGACCCCGAGGAGCTGGAGCTGGCCACCCAGCTGCAGGCCATGTACGAGCGCACCGAGCTGCGCATGAAAAACGACGACCCCGCCGACCTGCGGCCCGAGGCCCGGGCCATCCTCGAGCACCTGCACAAGTACGGCGGCGGCAATGACCTGCCCCTGCCCGGGGAGATGACCCAGCTGGCGTTCACCAACCCGCCCAAGACAATCAAGCTCTGGCGGCGCAGCAAGCTGGCCAACCCCAAGGCGGGCAAGTCCTGCGACCCGGGCAACGTGATCCAGGTCATCCCCATGGAGCAGTACGTCAAGGGCGTGCTGCCCCACGAGTGGATCTACTCCTGGCACAGCGAGTCGCTCAAGGCCGGGGCCGTGGCCATCCGCACCTACGCCTCCTACTTTGTCTCCAAGGGGGGCAAGTACACCTGCGCCGACCTGTGCGACACCACCTACTCCCAGGTCTACAAGGACGCCAACAAGCCGAAGACCAATCAGGCCGTGGACGACACCAAGGGCCAGCTGATGATCAAGAACAACAAGCTGGTCAGCACCGAGTACTCGGACAAAAACACCCAGTACCCCACCTGGGGCGGCAAGACCGTCAACGACACCACCACCTGCGCCGGCGAGTCCAAGTACGGCCACGGCCGGGGCATGTGCCAGTGGGGCAGCTCCCGCTGGGCGGCCAAGCAGGGCAAGGGCTACAGTTGGATTGTCCACCACTACTACCCCGGCGCCACCCTCTGGACGCCGGGGGCCACCCAGCCGGACAAGGGCGTGCCGCCCAAAAAGGATACGGGGACGCCACCCAAAAAGGACACGGGCACGCCGCCCAAAAAGGACAAGGGCACGCCGCCCAAAAAGGACAAGGGCACCCCCCCGCCGCGGCTGGACGGAGCCTTGCCGCCGTCGTACCAGCACAACGCGTACACCCTGCGGGGCGGCTGCAGCGCGGGCGGACCGGGCGCCGGAGGCACGCTGGCCCTGTGCCTGCTGCTGTTGCTCGCGATCCGCCGCCGCGGCTGATTCGCTCCCTGCCACGCCCGCGTGCCCGCGCTGGTTTGCCTGCTACGTTTTGAGGTCAACCGAACAGGAGGCACTGCCATGCGAGCGTTGTATATGGCAGCCACGGTTTGCCTGCTCCTGGCAGCCGGCGGCTGTGGATCGGACGACGGCCCCGGCGGGTGCAGCAAGTACACCGGCAACATCGGCGGCGTCCAGGCCACCGCCAGCTGCACCTTCGAGCCGCTGCAAAGCCACACCGTCATGACCTGCGAGATCACCAGCAACCCCTACGGCTATATCTTCGCCGCCGACATGATCGGCAACCGCGGCTGGGCCGACATGGTGGAAAAGCCCACCGGCACCCGCATGCGGGTCCAGGTGGACATGACCGGAGACGGATTCCTGCTCACCGTCAACCCCTTCGGACACCCCACCTACTACCGCTTCACCTGCAGCTGACTCAAGCAGTTCGGTTCTTTCAATCACAGATCCAGAGCGGCAGATCGATGGAGGATTCGGGTACGCCGAGTGAATCCCTCTCCACCCTGTTCAAGTTTGCGACGTATTTTGGATAGTCTGCGGCGTAGGCATCCATGCTGTTGTAATCAATCGCCATCCGGAATGTGGCCTTTTTACCCTTGGATTCCCCACCGATGTGAGGAATATCACGTGCGGGATCCGATGAATTCTGGACAGTGCGTAAGAATGCTCGCACCTCCCTGACCCGCCCGCGGCGACCGCTGCTCCCCCGGTTTTCGTTGCAACCCGTTGACAATAGCGAGATATTCCCGGCCAACAGAGGTGTTTGAGCCGGTGGCCGTGGGTTGAGCACGGAGTTTGCACAGGCTCCTGGGACAACGACCAGAAGCGAACAACACAACGCACCATCTCAGGAGTGATCCTTTGAAAGCAAAGCGACTCAGGGAGCTGTTTACGTCCAAGGAAGTGACCATCCTCATGGAGGCCCACAACGGGCTGTCCGCCAAGCTGGCCGAGGAGGCCGGGTTCGAGGGCCTGTGGGCCAGCGGCCTGTCCATTTCGGCCGCGCTGGGCGTGCGCGACAACAACGAGGCCAGCTGGACCCAGGTGCTGGAGGTGCTCGAGTTCATGAACGACGCCACCAGCCTGCCGATCCTGCTGGACGGCGACACGGGCTATGGCAACTTCAACAACGTGCGCCGCCTGGTGCGCAAGCTGGAGCAGCGGGACATCGCCGGGGTCTGCCTGGAGGACAAGCTGTTCCCCAAGACCAACAGCTTCATCGACGGCGAGCGGCAGGAGCTGGCCGCGGTGGACGAGTTCTGCGGCAAGATCCGCGCGGCCAAGGACACCCAGCGCGACTCGAGCTTCATGGTGGTGGCCCGCACCGAGGCCTTCATCGCCGGCTGGGGCCTGGACGAGGCGATCCTGCGCGCCACGGCCTACGCCGAGAGCGGCGCCGACACCATCCTCTGCCACAGCAAGCGCCCGGACAGCGACGACGTCATGTCCTTCATGAAGCACTGGAAGCTGGACACGCCGGTGGTCATCGTGCCGACCAAGTACCCCACCGAGCCGATCAGCTCCTTCGTCGAGGCGGGGATCTACAACTTCATCTTCGCCAACCACAGCCTGCGCACAGTGATCACCGCCCTGCAGCAGAACCTGCGCAAGCTGCGCGAGACCGAGGACCTGATGTCGATCCAGCAGGAGATCGTGCCGGTGAGCGAGGTCTTCCGCCTGCAGAATGCCCAGGAGCTCAAGCAGTCGGAGAAGCGCTACCTGCCCCAGCCCGACACCAGCGTGCGGGCCCTGGTGCTGGCCGCCACCAAGGGCGACTTCGGCGACCTGGTGGCCGACAAGCCGAAGACCATGCTCTACTTCGGCGACAAGCCGATCCTCTCACGCCACGTGGAGGCCTTCCGCCGTCAGGGCATCAAGGACATCGGCGCCGTGCGCGGCTACCGCAAGGAGGCCGTGGACCTGGCCGGCCTGCACTACTTCGACAACGACGACTACGCCGAGACCGGCGAGCTCTATTCGCTGTACACCGCGCGCGACTTCTTCAAGGGAGACATGGTCATCGCCTACGGCGACATCATCTTCGACGACTTCATCCTGCACAACTTGCTGAGCCACAGGGGGCAGATCAAGATCGCCGTGGACGCGGCTACCCGCCTGCGCAAACGCAAGGACGACAAGCCCGACCTGGTGATCTCCGAAGGCCTGGACCGGCCCCTGGGCGGCGGCAGCTGCACGCTCAAGAGCATCTGCACCGACGACTGCGACGCGGAAATCAGCGGCGAGTGGATCGGTTTGCTCCACGTCAGCGCCGACAAGACCCAGGTGCTGGCCGAGCTGCTTGACCGCCTGGCCGAGGAGGAGCCCGAGGTGCTGCGCACCGGCGACCTGCCCGATCTGCTCAACCGCCTGGTGCAGCAGGGAGAGCAGGTCACGGTGGTGCACAGCTACGGCCACTGGCGCGACCTCGACGAGGAGATGGACCTCATGGGGGCCCGATAAGCGGTCAGCGGTCAGCTAAACCGCTGAATGCTGAAAGCTGAAAGCCGAACCAGCAAACACGTCGAGGAAATCAAGAAACTGATGCAAATAGACGACTTCGGAAAGATCCTCAAACAAAACGGCATCCGCTGTGGGGCCGGCGTGCCCTGCTCGGTGTTCAAGCCCCTGGTCAACTACATGACCGTGGACCCCGAGCTGGACTACGTGCCCGCGGCCAGCGAGGGCGAGGCCGTGGCCATCGCCGCTGGCATGACCGCCGCCGGGCGGCCCTCCTTCGCCCTGATGCAGAACTCGGGGCTGGGCAACGCCGTGAACCCGGTGACCTCGCTGCTTTACATCTACACCATCCCGACCATGCTCTTCGTCTCCCACCGCGGGGAGCCGGGGCGGCCCGACGAGCCACAGCACCTGCTCATGGGGCAGATCACTCACGAGCTGGCGGCCCTCATCGGCCTGCGTACCGAAGGCCTCGATCCCGCGACCTTCGGCGCCAACCTGGCCGCAGCGCTGAGTGACGGCGTGCCCGCGGCCTGGGTCTGCCGCCGCGGCCTGCTGGAGGGCGGCCCGGCCGCGCCGGCGATCAAGCTCGAGGCGCGTACCGCCGCGGTGACCCCGGCCAACGCCGGCGTCTTCGTACCAGAGGTGACCCGCGAGCAGGCCCTGGCGCAGCTGGCCCCGGTGCTCAACGAGGCCACGCCCGCCACGGTGACCACCACGGGTAAGGCGTCCCGCGAGCTGTACGAGCTGGACGACCAGGACCACAGCCGCGCCAACCGTTTTTACATGGTCGGCTCCATGGGCTGCGCCGCCGGCTTCGGCCTCGGCATCGCCCGGGCCCAGCCCGAGCGGCAGGTCGCGGTGCTGGACGGCGACGGCGCGGTGCTGATGAAGATGGGCAGCCTGGCCACGGCCGGCCACCTCGGCGCCAAAAACTTCCACCACGTGGTGCTGGACAACGGGGCCTACGAGTCCACCGGCGGGCAGCCCACCGCGTCGCCCAACGTGGACTTCGCCGCCATCGCCCTGGCCTGCGGCTACCGCCTGGCCGAGACCGTCGCCGCCCCGGGCGAGCTGCGCGGGGCCTTCGAGCGGCACCTGGACGCCGAGGGGCCGACCCTGCTGCGGGTGGTGGTCAAGACCGGCGCGCGCAAGGACCTGGGCCGGCCCAAGCTGGCGCCCCGGGGCGGCTGGCTCCGCTTCAGCGGTTTCTTGCAGGGAGGTGTGTCATGAGCGCCGATTTTCAGGCGGTGATTTTGGCCGCGGGCCGCGGCACGCGCATCAGCGAGGAGACCGACCAGCGGCCCAAGGCCCTGCTGCCCATCGGGCCGCGCACAGCCAGCGACCCCACCGAGACCACGTTCTTGCGCCGCCAGGCCGAGCTGCTGCGCGACCTGGGCGTGGAGCAGGTTGTTGTGGTTGTGGGCTACCTCAAGGAGCTGATGATCGAGGACATCGCCAGCTGGGGGCCCTGGGTCCAGGTGGTGGTCAACCCGGCCGAGGACATCACCTGCTCGGGCAGCCTGGACAGCTTCGGCTGCGCCGTGCGCTCCCCCCACGGCATCCTCGACGGCACCCGCCAGACGCTGATGATGGACGCCGACATCGTCTACCATCGCGACATGCTCAGGCTGCTGCTAAACGCCCCCGAGCGCTCGTCCATGCTGGTCTGCCAGACCCAGGTGGCCGACATGGAGGAGGTGCTGGTCTACGGCCCGTGTGAGCGCCCGCGCTTCATGGGCAAGGGCCTGACGCCGCCGCTGGTGGACGGCGAGCCGTGCATCGGCGAGGCCGTGGGCATCGTCAAGTTTGCGCCGGCGGACCACGCCCTGGCCCGGGAGGTGGTCACCTGGATGCTGGGCGACCCGGCCGCGCCCGACGGCGACCTGCGCCGAGCGGGCTTTTCGCCGGCCAAGCGCCTCACCGAGCACGAGGAGCTGACCCAGCGCTTCATGCGCTACGGCCGCATGAGCGCCATCGTCTTCGGCGAGGAGCTGCCCTTCATGGAGGTGGACAGCGCCGGCGAGTACGCCACCCTGCGCCAGGAGTTCTACCCCCAGGTGCTGAAGAAGGAGGAGGAGGAGAGATGATCCTGCTCAACCCCGGCCCGGCCAACACCACCGAGACCGTCAAGCAGGCGCAGACGCGCCCCGACATCTGCCCCCGCGAGCAGGAGTTCGGCCGGGTTATGCTGCGGGTGCGCGACCGCCTGGCCGAGGTGGTGGCCCCGGGCGACGACGACGTGACCTCGGTGCTGTTTTGCGGCTCGGGCACCGCCGGCGTGGAGGCCGCGGTCAGCAGCGTGGTGCCGCCCGACGGCCGCCTGCTGGTCATCGAAAACGGCGCCTACGGCACCCGCATGGCCGCCATGGCCGCGGCCTACGGCATGCCCCACGACGTGGAGACCTTCGGCGTGGGCGGCTACCCCGACGTCGACCGCGTGGCCGCGCGGTTTGACGCCGGCGGGTACACCCACCTGGCCGTGGTGCACCACGAGACCTCCACCGGCATGCTCAACCCGGTGCCGCAGCTCGGCGCGCTGTGCAAACAACACGGCGTGGAGATGATCGTCGACGCCATGTCCAGCTTCGCTGGCCTGCCCATGACCTTTGACGGGCTGGGCGCCGACTACCTGGTCTCCAGCTCAAACAAATGCATCCAGGGCATGGCCGGCATCTCCTTTGTCATCTGCCGCCGCTCGCGCCTGGCGGAGCTTTCGCCGTACCCCGGCCGCTCGCTCTATCTGAACCTGCCGCTGCAGCATCGCTTCTTCGAAAAGGGCGGGCACCAGATGCGCTTCACCCCGCCGGTGCAGGTGGTCTACGCCCTGGACCAGGCCATCGAGGAGTACTTCGCCGAGGACGGCGGCGCCGGCCGCCACCGCCGCTACCGCGCCAACTGGGAAGCCCTCGACGGCGGCGTGCGGGCCCTGGGCTTCCGCCGCTTGCACGACGACGCGGTGCTCTCGCACATCCTCACCGCCTACATCGATCCGGACCACGCGGGCTACGACTTCGACGACATGCACGACCGGCTGTACGACAAGGGCTTTACCATCTACCCCGGCAAGGGGGCCGACGTGTCGACCTTCCGCCTGGCCAACATGGGGGCGGTGACGCCAAACGACATGCGCGCCTTTTGCGGCGCGCTCAAAGAGACCATCGACGAGATGGGCATTCTTCCGCTATATAGTAGGGACTGAAATGAGGCCGAGGCAGTAATGGCTGACAACAACAAAAATAGCGAGTTCGTCGCCGAGGTGAACTCCAACTTCGAGCCCTGGCTGATCAAGAACGTCTGCGAGCCGGCGCTCAAGCTGGTGCCCGAGAGCGTTCACCCCAACTACATCTCCCTGGCGGCCCACTTCATCTGCTGGACCACGGCCACCCTGGCCTACATCTCCACCGCCGTGGACGGCGTCACCCGCCTGGTGGTGTTTCTGGCCGCCGGCGTGACCATGTTCGGCGCCATGATGGGCGACTGCCTCGACGGCATGCAGGCGCGCAAGACCAACCGCTGCAGCCGCCTGGGCGAGATGATGGACCACTGGCTGGACGCGGTGCACGTGCCCCTGGTCACCGTGGGGCTGTCCTTCGCGCTGAACCTCGACTCGTGGCAGCTGGTGCTGGTGCACATCACCAACACCATGATCTACAACTCACAGCTGGTGCTCTACCACCACAAGGGCCGCTTCGTCGGCACCGACACCAGCGGCGCCGACGCCGAGGTGGGGGTCTCTTTGGGCTACGTCGGCATCGGCATCCTCTACCTGCTGGTGGACCCGATGAACTACTGGGTGCGCGTGGGCGTGACCGTCGCTGCGATCTACGCCATCTACCTGCAGATCAAGCTCAACTTCTTTTACTACAGGCTAATGGGCAAGCTCACGGTCCACACCGTCCCCTTCGTACTGCTCTGCGCCGGCTTCGGCGGGCTGTACATGATGGGGGCCATCACCAAGCTGGCGTTCTTGCTCTGCGTGGTCTTCTGCTCCTTCCGCATCACCGGCGGCTTCGTGCAGTACACCATCCTCAAGCGCAGGTTCAACGGCTTCGACACCGGCATCGCCGCCTGGATCGTGCTCATGGGCGGCGTGCACCTCTTCGGCGACCCGAACACGCTGATCTTCGGCTTCAAGCTCTACAAGGCGCTGCCGCTGTTCGCCTGCCTCTACATGGCCGGACGCAGCCTCTGGGAGTTCGTCCGCTACTACCACGAGTTTCAGCCCGAGGCGGTCGATCACAACAAGATGCGGCCGGCTTGACCGCCGGTCACTTCACGCAGAGCAGGGGCACCTGGTAGCTGCTGCTGGCGCCGCAGGCGCCGGAGCTGGGACAGCAGTTGGAGCCGCAAGAGGATTTGCAGCCGTGGCCCTTGGGCCAGCAGTACTTGGACGAGTGGGTCCCGCCGCACTCTGATTTGGCCGAGCTGCCGCCGGACCACATGCAGACGCTGCTGCCCGAGTAGTAGCGGGTGATGCCCGCCCGGGCGGCCCACTGGCCGATGAGCATCAGGCTGGCCACCTGAAAGCCCGAGGGGCACTTGTTGCCCGGGTTGCTGGAGTAGCAGCCCACCACGCGGAACTCCCGCGTGCCGGTGCAGGTCTTGAAGTAGCCGGTGCAGGTGGTGCCGCTGACGAAGGTGGTCTGGGGGTACTGGTAGCCGCCGCAGCTCACCGTCACCGTGGTGGTCTTGCACTGCCCGCTGACGCACTTTTGCCCTGAGGCGCACTTTTTGCCGCAGGCGCCGCAGTTGCTCACGTCGTTTTGCAGGTTGCGGCAGGTGCCGCTGCAGTAGGTGTAGCCCGACTGGCACAGCGAGGTGCAGGAGCCCTTGATGCAGTGGGCGCCGTAGGAGCAGATGGTTCCGCACTTGCCGCAGTTTTTGCTGTCGAACTGCAGGTGGACGCAGGAGCCGCCGCAGGTGGTCAGGCCCGAGGGGCAGACCAGCTTGCAGGCCCCCTTGGCGCAGACCAGCCCCGCGCCGCAGGTGTTGCCGCACTTGCCGCAGTTGTAGACGTCGGTCTGCAGGTCGCGGCAGGTGCCGGAGCAGTGGGTCAGGCCCGAGGAACAGCTCAGCGTGCACTTGCCGGTGGCGCAGGTCTCGCCGGACTTGCACTTGGCGCCGCAGGAGCCGCAGTGGTAGGGGTCGGTCTGCAGGTCGCGGCAGGTGCCGTAGCAGTCGGTGAGCCCCGCCTGGCACGACAGCGCGCAGCTGCCCGAGGAGCAGAGCTGCCCCGCGAGGCAGGCCTTGCCGCACTTGCCGCAGTTGTTGTGGTCGGTCTTGAGGTTGGCGCAGGTCGAGCCGCAGGCCGACGTGCCCGCCGGGCAGCTCAGGGCGCAGGCGCCGGAGGAGCAGAGCTCGCCGGCCTTGCAGGCCTTGCCGCACTTGCCGCAGTTGGCCACGTCGGTCTTGGTGTTGACGCAGGTGCCGTAGCAGTTGGTCAGCGCGCTCTGGCAGCTGAGCTGGCACTGGCCGCCGCTGCAGACGTGCCCCGCCTTGCAGGTGGCGCCGCAGGCGCCGCAGTTTTTGATGTCGGTCTTGGTGTTGACGCAGGTCGAGCCACAGACCGACTGGCCGCTCTGGCAGGAGAGGGCGCATTTGCCCTCGGAGCAGACCTGGCCGGTCTTGCACGTGCTGCCGCAGGCGCCGCAGTTGCCGGGGTCGGTCTTGAGGTTGACGCAGGTGCCGTTGCAGCTGGTCATGCCGCTCTGGCAGGTCACCGTGCAGGCGCCCTTGGTGCAGGCCTCGCCGGCCTTGCAGGCGTTGCCGCACTTGCCGCAGTCCTTGTTGCTGGTGAGCAGGTCGGCGCAGTAGGGGCCCGCGGGGCCCGCGTCACCGCCGCCGCACTTGGTCATGCCCGACGGACAGGAGAGGGTGCAGTGCCCCTTGGCGCAGACCTGCCCCTGCTGGCAGGTGTTGCCGCAGGTGCCGCAGTTTTGCAGGTCGGTCTTGAGGTTGGCGCAGAAGGCCGCGCCGCCGTCGCCCTTGGCCAGGCACTTTTGCTGGGGCGGCGGGCAGGCCAGCCCGCAGACGCCGCCCACGCAGGCCTGGCCGGCCTGGCAAGCCTTGCCGCAGGCGCCGCAGTTTTTGCTGTCGGTCTGGGTGTCGACGCACGCGCCCTTGCACTGCTTCTTGCCGCCGGCGCAGGGGCCGCCGTCGCCGGACCCCTGATCGGATGGCGCGCTGTCGCTGCCGGCGTCGGGCTTGCCCGCGCAGGTGCAGGCGCCCCAGGACATGCCGCCCGCGGCGCAGGTCTGGGCGCCGCTGCCCCCGCTGGTGCAGGCGCAGGCCCGGGTGCCGCCGGGCTCGCAGACCATGGAGTCTTCACCACAGCCAAACGCTCCGAGCAGCATGCACAACGACAGGAACAGGTATACGCGGTTCATGGTTAGACCTCCTGTAACCGATTGGTTCGTCGATCCTAAACGGCCGGTCTCGATTCGGTGATCACCACGCCATCGCTTTCGTTGCGGCGGGCTTCAGGCTACAGGCTGCAGGCTACAAGGTTAGCTTTCGTCAGCTTGGAGTCATCAGACATGCGACGCTCTCACAATAGCCCGC
>PVBE012263860.1_pt1 | contig 24533 bp, 20 predicted proteins | sample 1631181 | NCBI WGS metagenome assembly PVBE01 (sample SAMN08397723, study PRJNA350692) | Marine metagenome, whole genome shotgun sequencing project. | isolation source: water | place: Pacific Ocean | collected 2012-04 | reverse complement strand
TCAAGCTCACGTATTCAACCACATGAGGCGCAAGCTCACATACAGCGATCGACTGCCCAAACCGCCCTTTCACCACAGTATCACCCTGGGTTTGCCCTACAATCACTTCAATGGTTTTGCTCAATGAAAGATTTAGCTCAACCTGCTCTTGAGCATGTCATGGATGACACTGTAAAATTTTACCCCTCAAAATTTAAAAACACTTATAGGCATTGGATGGAAAACATCAAAGATTGGTGTATTTCTAGACAACTTTGGTGGGGGCATAGAATACCAGCTTATTTTTATGGCAAAGAAAAAGATGATTTCGTAGTTGCATCCAATATTAATGAGGCTATAAAAAAAGCTTCTAAAAAACTTGGAAGAGAAGTAAAAGAAAACGAAATTTCTCAAGATGAAGATGTAATGGATACTTGGTTTTCATCATGGATCTGGCCTATAGCCGTTTTTGGAGGATTTGATGAAAACACTTCAAATAAAGAGCTTGATTATTATTACCCTACTAATGATCTTGTAACTGCTCCTGAAATCATGTTTTTTTGGGTTGCTAGAATGATAATATCTGGTTATCAATATAAAGAAAAAAAACCCTTTAATAACGTTTATTATACTGGAATAGTTAGAGACAAACTAGGTAGAAAAATGTCTAAATCATTAGGCAATAGCCCAGATCCTATTGAATTAATGCACAAATATGGAGCTGACGGTGTTAGGGTTGGCATGCTTCTTAGTTCTCCAGCTGGAAATGACCTATTATTTGATAGTAATCTTTGTGAGCAGGGCAGAAATTTTACTAATAAAATTTGGAATGCTTTTCGTTTAATCAATTCGTGGGATGTAAAATCTATTGAACAGCCTGAATCATCAAAAATTGCCATAAAATGGTTTAATTCTAAATTTAATTCCACTTTAGATCAACTAAACAAATCCTATGATAAATTTAGAATTTCAGAAGCTCTAATGATTTCATATAAATTGGTTTGGGATGATTTCTGTTCTTGGTATTTAGAAATGATCAAGCCAGATTATCAACAACCAATTGATCAAGCAACTTTTGATCAAACGACTTTGTTTTTTGAAGAGCTATTAAAGTTAATACATCCTTTTACTCCTTTCATTAGTGAAGAAATATGGCATCTAATGAGAAAAAGGGATAAGAATGATTGTATCATGCTTGCTAATTGGCCAAAAGTCACTGAATTTGATAAAAATGTACTAACTCAATTTATTTCATTTGAGTCTGTAATGTCTGAGATAAGAACCTTACGTAAAGAAAAAAACATTGGTCAAAAGATTGATCTTGAGCTAATTGTTAAAGAAAATAAGAAAATTGACAGAATGTTTGATCCTGTAATTAAGAAAATGGGACATTTATCATTATTAGATTATTCAGATTTGAAAATTGAAAATAGTTTTTCATTTATAGTTTCAGCTAATGAATATTTTATTCCATTTAATATGGAATTTGATTTTGATTCTGAAATCCTAAAACTTAATAAAGAATTAGATGAAATAAAAGGGTTTCTTAGAATTGTAATGAACAAACTAAACAACGAGAAATTCATAAACAATGCTCCTGAAAAAGTAGTTCAATTAGAAAAAAAGAAAAAAGAAGATGCTGAACTTAAAATTAAGTTATTAGAAGAAAAACTGCACACATTGGAACAATCTAATAATTCAAATACCAATGTTATTTCATCCTAATTATTATTTTGAGGAGTAAGCCTAAAAGCATATTGTTTCTAAGTTCATGGTATCCAAGTAAAAACCACACTACACTTGGTAATTTCATTCAGTTTCATGCCGAAGCTGTAGCTACACATAATAAAGTCTATACTTTATATTTAAGCTCTAGTGATAATGATCATGATTTATTAATTGATAATAAGGTGATTAACCAAGTAGATACCACCATTGTTTATTTTAAAAAAACGAAATGGAAAAAACATCTAGATCGTCTAAAAGCCTTTAAAAAAGGAATTGATTATTTAATTCAAGAGAAAAAGATAAAATTTGATTGTGTCCATATGAATATAATTCACCCTTCTGGTTGGCAAGCATTGTATCTTAATAAAAAATATAATATTCCTTATATCATATCTGAAAACTGGCACGGATTTCAGGATCTCTCCAAATATAAAATTGGATTCTATAGAAAGAGGTTAATAAAAAATGTTATTGAAAATGCATCCTTTGTATGCCCAGTATCTAATCAATTAAAAAATGCCATTCAATCCAACAATTACAAGGCTAATTATGAAATTGTTCCAAATGTAGTTGATGTTGAAAGGTTTAAACCAGCTGAAAGAAAACAACATTCATTTACATTCCTTCATGTTTCTACTTTAACTGATGAAATAAAAAACATCTCTGGCATTTTATATTCATATGCTCAACTTGAGCATAAGAATATTTTATTAAAAATAATTGGAGATGGAGAAACTGATTGGATAAAAGAAAAAGCCAAATCACTGAATATTCCAGATAATGCAATCCTAATAGAAACAGAAAAAACACATAATGAAATTGCGATAGCTATGCAGCAAGCAGATTGCTTTGTACTTTTTAGTAATATTGAAAATCTTCCTTTAGTAATTATTGAATCTATGGCATGTGGTTTACCTATTATTACAACAGATGTGGGTGGAATATCAGAACATATGGATGAATCAAAAGGAAAAATGATAGCAGCAAGAGATACTGATTCATTAACAAAAAACATGAACTTCATGATCTTAAATTCTGCTAAATATAATTCTGAAGCAATTAGGAATTATGCAATTGAAAATTTTGGAAATGAATCTATTTCAAGACAGTTTAATGATCTTTACAATAGAGCAATAGATAATTTATAATTAATAATATATTTTTGTGAAATATGTCAGATGATAAAAAAATAATATTCTCCATGGTGAATGTTAGCAAGCAAACACCACAAGGAAAACAGATAATAAAAGACATTTATCTATCATTCTATTATGGAGCTAAAATTGGAATTCTTGGTTTAAATGGAGCAGGTAAATCTACAGTAATGAAGATCATTGCTGGTTTAGATCAAAACTATCAAGGTGAAGTAGTTTTTTCACCAGGATATTCTGTTGGCTATTTATCTCAAGAACCGCAATTAGACGACAGTAAAACTGTAAAAGAGATTGTTCAGGAAGGTGTTCAAGAGATAGTTGATATTCTTAAAGAATATGATCAGATCAATAACCAATTCATGAATGAAGAAATCATGAATGATGCAGATAAAATGAATGCCTTAATTGACAAACAAGGTAAAATTCAGGAAAAAATTGATCAGCTTGATGCTTGGGATTTAGATTCTAAGCTTGAATTAGCAATGGATGCATTAAGAACTCCTGACGGTAATACACCAATAAAGAATCTTTCTGGTGGTGAAAGAAGAAGAGTTGCTTTATGTAGATTATTACTAAAACAGCCTGATATTTTATTATTGGATGAACCTACCAACCATTTAGATGCTGAATCTGTTCATTGGTTAGAACAACACCTTCAATCTTATAAGGGTACTGTAATAGCCGTAACGCATGATAGATATTTCTTGGATAATGTTGCTGGCTGGATCCTTGAGTTAGATAGAGGAGAAGGCATCCCTTATAAAGGAAATTATTCATCTTGGCTAGAACAAAAGTCTAAACGATTAGCACAAGAAGAAAAGCAGGAAAGTAAACGAAAAAAAGCATTAGAAAGGGAATTAGAGTGGGTTAGACAAGGTTCAAAAGGAAGACAAGCTAAAGGAAAAGCAAGGTTGAATAGCTATGATGCCATGCTTAATGAATCTATTAAAGAAAAGGAAGCTAAAATTGAGATTCCAATTCCAAATGGTCCTAGGTTAGGTAATGAGGTTATAGAAGCAATAGATGTTTCAAAAGGGTATGATGATAAATTATTATATGAAAAATTGAATTTTAAGCTTCCACCTGCTGGTATTGTCGGTATAATTGGTCCCAATGGTGCTGGAAAAACTACACTGTTTAAAATGATCATGGGTGAAGAAAGTGCTGATAATGGTTCATTTAAGGTTGGAGAAACTGTAAAAATAGGATATGTAGATCAGAGACATAAAGAAATTGATCCTAACAAAAGTGTTTGGGATGTTATAAGCGGTGGAAATGAGGTTGTAGAGATAGGTGGACAAATAATCAATTCCAGAGCATATGTATCTAAATTTAACTTTAATGGTGGTGATCAACAAAAGAAAGTAGGTGTGTTATCTGGTGGTGAAAGAAATAGACTTCATCTAGCTATGACACTTAAAACTGAAGCAAATGTTCTTTTATTAGATGAGCCAACCAATGATATAGATGTAAACACCTTACGTGCACTAGAAGAAGGAATACAAAACTTTGCTGGATGTGCAGTAGTTATTTCACATGATCGTTGGTTCTTAGACAGAATATGTACTCATATTCTTGCTTTTGAAGGAGATTCAAATGCTTATTATTTTGAGGGTGGATTTTCTGATTATGAAGAAAATAGAAGAAAAAGATTAGGTGCTGACATAGTACCACAAAGAATTAAATATAAAAAATTAGTACGTTAAAATATATATTATGAAAAAAGCAATAATTAATAGTGCAAAAGGTGAAATGACAGTTGAGTTTTTTGAAAAAGATGCTCCAAACACTGTAGCAAATTTCATAAAATTATCTGAAGATGGTTTTTATAATGGATTAACCTTCCATAGAGTGATTCCAGATTTTGTAATCCAGGGAGGCTGCCCTCAAGGAACTGGAGTTGGTGGACCAGGCTACAAAATAGATTGTGAATTAGAAGGAGATAATCAATATCATGACAAAGGAGTGCTTTCTATGGCTCATGCTGGCAGAAATACTGGAGGTTCTCAATTCTTTATATGTCACGGGAGAGATAACACAGCTCATTTAGATGGTAATCATACTTGTTTTGGCAAAGTAATTAAAGGAGTTGAAATTATTGATGAATTGAAACAAGGCGATCAGATCATTGATATTTCTATTATAGAAGGATAATCTTTTATTAAACAACTATCATAAACCAGCAAACCTTCATAGCTGATAAAAGTGGAAAGCATCCAATAATAGGTGATATTTCATTTAATTCATCTTATTCTAAAAAACCATTGGTGATTTTTTGTCATGGCTACAAGGGATTTAAAGATTGGGGTGCGTGGAACCTTGTTAGCAAACATTTTGTAGATAAAGGGTTTGTGTTTTGTAAATTTAATTTCTCCTTAAATGGAGGAACTATTGAAGATCCAATCGATTTTCCAGACCTAGATGCATTTGGGAGAAATACATATAGTCAGGAAGTGCTTGATATAGGTAGAGTAATCGATCATTTACTTATAGAATATAGTAGTCTAATTGACACAAATTTCATTTCACTTATTGGTCATAGTAGGGGTGGAGGTATAGTTATTTTAAGAGCAGCTAATGATAATAGAATTAAGTCTGTTATAACTTGGGCAGGCGTATCTGACTTCAAAAGAAGATTCCCTGAAGAGGAAATCCTATTAAAATGGGAAAAAGATGGGGTTCGGTATATAATAAATGGAAGAACAAAACAAAATATGCCACATTATTATACTTTTTATGAGGACTTTATTAAAAATGAAGATAAATTAACAATACAAAAAGCAGCTAAATCATTAATAATTCCTCAGTTAATAATACATGGAACTAAAGATGATGTAGTTTCTATAAATGAAGCTCATGAGCTAAAAGCATGGAACCCAAAGGCAAAAATGCTAAATTTTGATACTAATCATACATTTGGATCTAAACATCCATGGACTGAAAACCAGTTACCTGATATGATGTATAAAACAATTGAAAGCTCAATTAATTTTATTTCTAACTACAATACCTAAAATAAAATAGCGTTAAAAAGATCAAGTATTTTATTATGAAAACATACTTCTTTTTTAGCTTACTATTTCTATCTATTGTAACGACAAATGGACAAACCGTACAGGGTCACATATATGGACCTGATAATGAGCTTGTAATGTTTGCTAATGTTTATGTAAAGTATACATCCATAGGCACTTCATGTGACGACAAAGGATATTATTTTTTACAATTTAATGAGCCAGGGGTATATCAAATAGTTGTTAGTTCAATTGGATATCAAACCAAAGAAATTGAAATAATCATTAAAACCAATTCAAGTGTCACTAAAGATATTTGGATTGAATTTAATGAAAATGAATTAGATGAATTCATTGTAAATTCAAAAGAAAGGGATCCAGCTTATGCAATAATTGAAAATACAATTAAAAATAAACCTAAATGGAACAAACAATATAATTCCTTATCTAATGATATTTATATTAAGTCAATTGAGAATATTTCTGAAAAAGAAAGGAAAATTAGAGCTGAACAAGAAAAAAGAAAGAAAGAGGAACTTACAGATATTGAAAAATTTGAAAACGATGAGATTATAGATAATAATAAGGATCAGCATAAGAATGATATAAATAAGCTAGCTGCAAGTATGAATATGATTGAAGTAAAGCTTACTCGGCACTTCCATCAACCAGATCGTTTTAAAGAAATCCGTACTGCTTACAAGGAATATGGTAATACAGAAGGGTTGTGTTTTACAAATACAGTTGAAAGCGATTTTAATTATTATGAAAACCTTATAAAGGCTAAAAACATCAATGAAACTCCCATTATTTCTCCTTTACACATCACTTCAGTTCTTAGTTATAAATTCAAGCTACTAAAGACATCACTTATTGGAAAAAATCATCTTTATGAAATTAAAGTAACACCTAGAAAAAAAGGGAATGCAACATGGGAAGGCAAAATTTGGATATTAGATAATTTATTTTGCCTATATAAGACTGATCTTAAATTGAATAAAAGTGGTTTAGTTAAGCACAAATATTTTAGATTAGAACAAGAATATGACTTTATTGGTGATTCAGTTCTAGTGATTAAAAATCAAAATTTTTATTACACATCCACAATTGGCAAACAAAAATATGATGGAAAAACTACAGTCCATTATACTAATTATGAATTCAATCCTGTATTTCCAGATCGTTTTTTTAATAATGAATTGGGGATTACTACTAAAGAGGCATATGAAAGAGATTCATCTTATTGGAGTGACACTAGGTTAACCCCTCTAACAAAAGAAGAACGCATTTTTCAATTCATCAAAGACAGCATTACTACTCATATCAATTCAGAATCTTATTTAGACTCCATAGACTCAGTATATAACCGAATTACATTTATAGATATACTATGGGATGGACCAGGTATATCTAATAGAACTAAAAAGCAATATTTTTCATTTACCTCTCTAGCTGGATTAATAGATCCTTTTGAGATTGGTGGGGTTAGAGTAGGGCCTAACATATCCTATTTTAAAAAATGGGATAATGAAAAAACATTTTGGTTTTATGCAAATGGTAATGTAGGAATAAGAAATCCAGATTTTAAATACATGTACTGGATGAATCATAGATACGACCCAAAACATTTAGGTAATATTGGCTTATACATTGGTGATCAGAATGAAACAATAGTTGAAAATGATGCAGTAACTAATCTATTTCAAAGATCAAACTGGATAAGAGAATTCTGTATATCCATTGAACACAATAGAGAAATAATAAACGGTTTATATCTTAGCACCTATTTAAACTGGCTTGAAAGGAACCCAATTACATCATATTCATTTAATCCTGAAGCTGATGATTGGTTTAATGGTAATAATCCAATAAATTTTAATCCATATCAAGAATTTGTATTAAATATTGACATTAGCTACATCCCGTTTCAAAAATACATGAGTGAACCATATAGAAAAGTTATATTAGGTAGTAAATGGCCTAGGTTCAGATTATATTATGAAAAAGGAATTCCAAATGTTTTTAATAGTGATGTTAATTTTGATTTTTTAACTGTAAGTATAGATCAATCATTTAAAGTAAGAACATTGGGCACATCAAATTATAAAATTGAAGCAGGTAAATTTTTAAGTAATATTAAATCCTATTACGCTGATTATAAGATATTTCCTAGAGGAGACCAATGGTTTTTTGCTTCATTAATGGAATCTATGCAAATACAAGACACTACTTTATCTGTAACTAATTCATATATACAATTACATTATGCCCACCATTTTGATGGTGCTATTATTAATTATATTCCCATTATTAAAAAATTGGGTATTCATACTGTTATAGGGGCTAGTGCTTTAAATATTCCAGAGTCTAGCTATTCATATCAAGAAATATTCTTTGGTGTGGAGAGAACATTTAAAGTTCAAAGATCAAGAATCAGGTTAGGGATATACTATGTTGATGCTTGGTCTAGTCATTCAATGATTAAACCAAGAATAAAATTTGCAATTAATAGATATAATTACAGAGATCAAACTTGGAGTTATTAGATTAAAGAAGAAACATTTTTTCATCAACATAAAACTTATGCTTATATTTGCATAGTATTTTTTGAATGAAAACCTCAGAAGTTCTAAATAGCCTACAATTTTCACATACAATTAGGCGACTTTGTTATCAACTCATTGAAAACCACAACGATTTTTCTAATTCTGCTATAATTGGTTTACAACCAAATGGAATTTTTGTAGCCAATAGGCTACAAAAAGAGCTAGCATCTATCTGTAATAAAGAGATTTTAACCGGCTCCTTAGACATAACTTTCTACAGAGATGATTTTAGAAGAAAAGATACACCACTTATTCCTAGTGTTACAAATCTCAATTTTAGCATTGAAAATAAAATGGTTGTACTAGTTGATGATGTTTTGTTTACCGGAAGGACTGTTCGTTCAGGCTTAGACGCCATCATGGCATATGGTCGTCCTTCTAAAGTCGAATTACTAACATTAATAGAACGTAGGTTTTCTCATCAAATACCATTAAGACCAGATTATATTGGAAAATCAATTGATACTATTCAATCTGAAAGAGTCACTGTAAACTGGAATGAAAAAGATGGAAAGGATCAAGTTATATTACATACACCAGAAATGAAATGAAAGATTTAAGTGTAGATCATTTATTGGGAATAAAATCACTAACAAAAAATGATATAAATATCATTTTTGAAACGGCAGATAGCTTTAAAAGAGTAATTAACAGACCTATCAGAAAAGTTCCTACACTTAGAGACATAACAATTGCAAATATCTTCTTTGAAAATAGCACTCGTACAAAGCTATCATTTGAGCTAGCTGAAAAAAGATTATCCGCAGATATCATCAATTTTTCTGCTGGATCTTCTAGTGTAAAAAAAGGAGAAACCTTAATAGATACTGTCAACAATATTCTTTCAATGAAAGTGGATATGATTGTAATGAGGCATCCTTTACCCGGGGCTCATCAGTTTTTATCCAAACATATTGACACCAAGATAATTAATGCTGGTGACGGCACACATGAACATCCTACACAAGCCTTATTAGATTGTTACTCCATAAGAGAAAAGCTTGGAAGTGTTAAAGGTAAAAAAGTTGTTATTGTAGGTGATATTATGCACTCAAGAGTTGCTCTATCCAATATTTTTGCTTTAAAAAAGCTTGGAGCTGAAGTTATGATATGTGGCCCAACAACTTTATTGCCAAAATATATAAATCAGCTTGGGGTGTTAATTGAAAATGACCTAACTAAAGCCCTAAAATGGTGTGATGTTGCTAATATGTTAAGAATTCAATTAGAAAGACAGGATATAAAGTACTTTCCTTCAATCAGAGAATATAAATCTCTTTTTGGACTTAATAAAAGCATTCTTGATAATTTAAATAAAGAGATCATTATTATGCACCCAGGACCAATCAACAGAGGTGTTGAGATAACTTCTGATGTTGCTGATGCAGAAAATTCAATTATATTGGATCAAGTAGAAAATGGTGTTGCCATAAGAATGGCTGTCATTTATTTATTAGCTTCAAAAATTAATAGGATCTAATGGTTTTTAAAAACCAGTCTGTTAATAGATAAATTTTACATAATACCTTATTTAGTTTTAATTTTTTATCTTAGATTTAACAATAAATCAGAAGAAAAAATGAATTTTGAAATTAACACTAATGATAATTTTACTTTAGTAACTTGTAATATAGAAAAACTCGACACAACTGTCGCCCCTGAACTTAAATCTCAATTGTTACTATTAGATAAAGAAGGCGTATCAAATTACATACTCGATCTTACCTCTGTAAAATATTGTGATTCTAGTGGTTTAAGCGCTTTATTAGTTGGCAATAGATTTGCAAAAACCTCTGAAGGATCTTTTGTGATATGTGGACTTCAACCATCTGTTGAGAAGCTTATTACAATTTCTCAATTACATAATGTTCTTAACATTACATCTTCTCAAGTAGAAGCTATTAATTATTTTTCAAAAAATAATTCGTAACTTTTACTTCATAAACTAACAACTATTATAGATAATATATAAAAATATAAAATATGAAAAGATTATTACTTTTAATTTTCACTACTTGTTTATTTACATTTAACTCAAATGCTCAATGTACTCCAAACCCACAATATCTAGATTCTATCTATGGTGCATGGCCAGACACTGTAACTAATTTTGCTTCTGGTCAAGTAGGAGTTGCTTATTCTCAAGTACTTGATTTCAAATTACCTCTTGATGCAGGTGATGTTGACCCTTCTTTTGCTGGTGTACCTGTTGATTCTGCAGTACTTACACAGGTAACTGGTTTACCTCCAGGACTCAACTACACATGTAATAATTCCACATGTAGCTGGATGGGTGGAGAACAGGGGTGTGCTTCATTAGATGGATCACCAACAACAGCTGGATCATATGATATCACCATTACATTAGATGGATGGGTCACTGTATTTTTTCAACCATTTATGCAAGTGCTAGAATTCCCAGGCTATGTAATTGACATTAATCCTGCAGGCATTGAAACTATTGCAGTAAATAGTGAAACCTTTATTTTAAATCAAAATTTTCCAAACCCTACTAATGGAAACACTACTATACAATTTATTACTGGAAATAATAATAGCGTAGATTTTACTGTATCCAATTTATTAGGAGATATTATTTATAATAAAGAAATCACAACTAAAAGGGGGGTTAACACCATAGATTTAGATATTAGTGATTACCAAGATGGTGTTTATCTATACAACATAACAAATGGGAAAAACAAACTAACTAAACGAATGATTATTAATAAATAATAATTAATTATAATATATAATCCCGCTTAATAGCGGGATTTTTTTTGGTTTGAAATTTAACATCACCATACTTGGATCTGGAAGTGCTTTGCCAACTGTACACAAAAATCCCTCTTCTCAATTTATTAATGTACAAGAAAGACATTTATTAATTGACTGCGGTGAAGGCACACAGCTTCAATTGAGAAAGCTTAAACTAAAATTTCAAAAAATTGATCATATTTTCATCAGCCATTTACATGGAGATCACTATTTAGGCTTAATAGGCTTATTATCATCATTTCATCTATTAGGAAGAAAAAAAACAATAACTATTTATGCTCCCAAAGAATTAGGTAGCATATTAAATTCTCATTTTGAGATTAGTAGCTTTAGGCTAGGATATTCAATCAAACTAAATTCTACTAAAATGGATACTCTTAATTTATTATTTGAAGATAAGGTCATGGAGGTCTACTCATTCCCTTTAAATCATAGAATTGATTGCTGTGGTTTTATTATAAAGGAGAAATTAAAACCAAAAGGAATAAAGAAAAAAGCACTGGAGAAATATCATATTCCAATAAAGGATATAAATTCAATTAAAAATGGTGCAGATTATAATTTCAATGGTCAAGTTATACCTAATTCAGAAATAACAATAGATCCTCCAACTCCCAGATCTTATGCTTATTGTAGCGACACTAAGTATGATGAATCCATTATTAATTTCATTAAAAATGTTGACTTGCTTTATCATGAAGCTACCTTTCTGAAAAAAATGAAAGACAGAGCTACTAAGACCTTTCATTCTACTACTATTGACGCTGCTAATATCGCTCTAAAAGCCAATGTTAAAAAACTTCTATTAGGTCATTATTCAGCTAGATATAAAGATGTACTAGAATTTGAAAAAGAAGCAAAAACTGTATTTGAAAATGTTGTTGCTGTAAATGATGGAGATATATTTGAGATTGAATGTTGAAATAATTGTAACATTTTATAGTTATTTTGTTATAATATTATGAAGCCGTTACTATCAATTTACTTGTTATTTATCAGTTTAAATGTGTTTCCAAAAACAGAAAATGCTAATTTCTTTAATTGCAGTTTAATAATTGATGACTTTTTATGGATGTCAGTTACGGAAGTTTCTAATTTGCAATACAAAACATTTTTAGATGCCCATTTTGATGATGATTCATATTACGATCTTTTTCCTGACACTGTTTTATGGCAGAAAGAGTTTGACTACTCAGAGACTTATGTGAATTATTATTTCAGGCATCCTGCATATAATGATTATCCTGTAGTATGTATAACTAAAAATAAAGCTGAAAAATTTTGTATTTGGTTAACAAAAAGTATCAATAAAATTCTAAAGGAGGATGAAGAAAATACAGTAAAAAAAATAATCGTTAGGCTTCCTACTGAAAGAGAATGGAAATATGCTGCAAGAGGAGGATTGTCTCAATGGAATGAATTCCCATGGATTGGAAAATCTTTAAGAATTAATGAAGGGAAGAATAAAGGTAAGATTCGGTTAAATTTTAAAAGAGCTAATGGAGATTTAATGGGAGTAGCAGGCAATTTAGGTGATGCTGCTGACGTTACAGCTCCTGTAAAAAGCTATTGGCCAAATGGATATGATCTTTATAATATGTGCGGTAATGTTTCAGAATTCGTTGCTGATAATGATTATGCTTTTGGAGGAAATTGGAATTCTTCAGGATTCAATGTAAAGATCGATTCAAAGATAAATGCAAAAGCCTCACCATTAAATGGGTTTAGGTATGTTATAGAAGTTGTTGAGTGGAGCCCGGTTAAAAGAAAAAAAGCGTTTGTAATTAATAAAAAATATTTTAATAATTCCTTAACATCTATCAATGATACATTAAGCATTATGAATTATGAAGTTAGTAATGAATTATATAATTATTTCTTGAAATCAAAAGATTATTCTAGGCCTGACTCATCATTATGGAATGATAAGTTTTGGTATGCTAATCAATACGCAAATAAATATCATTGGCATCCAAATTTTGATAAATATCCAGTTGTAAATATTTCTATGAAAGATGTCGAGGCTTTTTCTAACTGGTTAACAGAAAAATATTTGAAAAGCACAAAGGTCAATGCCTATTTTAGATTACCAAAAGAAATTGAATGGGTTCATGCAGCTAGAGGAAAAGACAACATTCCATCCTATTACCCATGGGGTGGGTCTTTCATTAGAAACACCAAAGGATCATTTCTGTGTAATTTTAGACCTTATCTAGAAATGTATATGAATTATGATAATTATGGAAATATTATTTACGATCTACCACCAAACAGCGACCCTATGTTATGTGCTGACTTAGACGGTTATTCAATTGTTGCTCCAGTAAAATCCTATTACTCTAACGAATATGGATTGTACAATATGAGTGGTAATGTTGCTGAAATGATCTTCAATGCTGATTTCACAAAAGGGGGGTCATGGAATAGTGAAATACATGAAGTGACCATAAATAATAGAGAATATAATCTTAATATAGGACCTGACATAGGATTCAGATTAGTTTTAGTGAAAAAAAATGAGTGAACTGACATCATTAATCAAGCTTATTAAATCAAGTGACGGAAGTCATACCTTATACAGAACAGATTTGAATGAGCATTATCATTCCGTTCATGGTGCAAAGCAAGAATCAAAGCATGTTTTTATTAATGCTGGATTAAGAGATTTTATTAATCATTCAAAATCAAATAAAATTAGCATTTTAGAAATTGGATTCGGAACTGGTTTAAATGCATTAATGAGTGCTGATTTTATAGATGAAAAGGATAATATTATTATTGAATATACTGCACTAGAGCCATTCCCGCTATCAATTGAAATTATAGATCAATTGAATTATACTGAGTCTAAAAAAGAAAAAGTTATATTTTCTGCTATTCACACTACTTATTTGAAAGAATTTAAAAAAGTGTCTGATCGATTTTTATTAAAAAAGTTAAATCAAAAAATTCAAGATTTTGCTACAGAATTTATGTACGACCTAATCTACTATGATGCTTTTGGTCCAAATACACAAGAAGAAATGTGGAAATTAGAAATTTTTAAAAAACTTTACAATCTAACTAAACCCAATGGTAGGCTGGTTACATACTGTGCAAAAGGGCAGGTGAGAAGAGATCTGCAGAAAGCTGGATATAAAATTGAAAGATTAAAGGGACCAATTGGAAAAAGAGAAATGCTTAGAGCAATAAAAGATTAATTATTGCAATGATAAACAAAAGCAGGAGGTAAATTTAGAGGAGTAAATTGAATATTTACATTTTCAAATTTAGTTTGAAGTAATTTTTTGGCATTTAAAGAATATTGAAACTGAACATACGCTCCCTTTTTATCAAGTATCTTCACAGCTGTATTTAATATATTTTCTTTAATTTGAATAGGGATAACTGCTAATGGCAAAGATGAGATAACAACATCTGCTTTTTGAATATTTTCTTTTAATAAATATTTTTCCATCTTTTCAGCACTATCATGAATAATATGTACTCTTTTATCATTAAATTTTGAATTAAGCTGATCATAAAAAGTAGAGTTGATTTCAAATGAAAATAGATTTGAATTAGCAGACATTTTCTTTTGAATTTCTGATGTGAAAATGCCAGTTCCAGGACCTAATTCTACAATATTTAAATCTTTAGAAAAATCAATTTTATTAAGCATTTTACGCATCAAGAATTTTGAACTTGGAGCAATAGCACCTACGATTTTTCTTTCTTTTATAAATTCAGATAAAAATGCTCTTTTCATTTCATTTTAATTTCTTCCAACAAATATAACATCTTAGTAATTACAGAAATCAATAGGTAATATAAACTTTAGGTATAATCTAAAATATCTAATACTTTTGTAATGAAACAAATCATAGTAGTATGAAATTATCTTTTTTAACATTTCTTTTATTGGCTATTAACCTTATATCAGCTCAAGATAGCAGGTTGGCAGAAAACTATTTTTTAGATGGTAATTACATTGCAGCTCTCAGTGAATATGAAATTTTAATATCTGAAGAACCTGAAAACATTGATTATAATTATAATCTAGCTGTTTGTTATATAAATACCAATGGTGACAAATCAAGAGCAATACCTTATTTAGAACTATTAGTAAAAGATCCTAAAATTATCCCTGACACATGGTATTTGTTAGGGATGGCTTATCATTTTGGATATCAGTTTGATAAAGCGATAAATACCTATCAAAAGTTTATTGAAACTGGAAAAGGAAACATCTTAAATAGAGACAATGCTCCAAAACAAATAGAATACTGTGAAAATGCTAAAGAGATTATGAAATTTCCTATTAATGTTTCTTTTGAAAATTTAGGAAAAAACATAAATACAAAATTTGCCGATTACTTCCCATTCATACCCGTTAATGAGTCATTTATTTTATTCAATTCTAAAAGAAACACTAATGCGACTGAACAAATAGATGGTTCTTATGCTTCAAATGTGTATTTATCTGAAGTAAAAGATGGGAAATATCAAAAATCACAACCAGTTTCAAAAATTAACACACCAGAAGGTTCTGAAGAGATTGTTGGGTTAAAAAGCAATGGCGAAAAAGCCATTATATATGTTAATGACTTTACTGATTTTGGAGATCTCTATGAATGTAATTTAAACAACTTAAATTTTGATCCATTAATCAAATTAGATAAAAACATAAACACTAAAAATTCTGAAATAGCTGCCTGCATTTCAAATGATGAAACAAAATTATTTTTTGCCAGCGATAAACCTAACGGATATGGAGGTATAGACATTTACTTATGTCAAAAGTTACCTAATGGGAAATGGAGTTCACCTCAAAATTTAGGTCCTACGATCAACACAAAACATGATGAAGATTTCCCTAATATTTCACCTGATGGTAAAATCCTCTATTTTTCTTCTAAAGGACACACAAGTATGGGTGGATATGATATTTTTTCTGCCTCATGGGATGATTCAAAAAAGAAATTTCAAGGAATCCAAAATTTAGGATATCCAATAAATACACCTGAAGACAATATGAATTTTAGAATTTCAGAATCTGGCAAATATGGATACATTTCTGCAATAAGAAATGAGGGGTATGGCGACCTTGATATTTATAGAGTTCAGTTTAAAAGTATTGAGCCCAGATATACTGTTATTAAGGGAGTTGTATCTGACGCTAATGGCAACGCAGATCTAGAAGATGTTTTTATTCAAATTACCGACCAAGAAACTGATGAAATATATGGAGATTATGCACCAAATGAAATCAGCATGAGATATGTTATAATCCTACCACCAGGGATATACAATATGTACATAAGTGCTTTAGATCATGAAGAGGTGTTTGAAGAGCTGGAAATATACGATAAAGCTTCTTATAGACATGAAATAGACAAAAACATCCTCCTTACACCGATTATAGATAAATAATGGAGATATCCATCACATTGCTTATTATCATTATTACTGTTCTTATTTCTATTCTAGCATTTAATGACAATGATTTAAAATATAAGCTAACATTTTCCCCATATTCTTACATTCATCATAAAAAGTGGTGGTTAGTTTTTACTCATGGTTTTATTCATGCAGATTATTTACACCTAGCATTTAATATGTATGTTCTTTATATGTTCGGTAATAACATTGAAGCCTTTTTTATGGGTACAAGTTCTATTGGATTTATATTTTATTTATCTCTCTATCTAGGAGGAATGGTATTTGCAACTTTACCTTCTATATATAAACACAAGGATAATCCTAATTATTTAAGCTTAGGAGCTTCAGGAGCAGTTTCAGCGATTGTATTTACATTTATTGTTTTTCAGCCACTTGCTCAATTGGGGCTTATCATCCTTCCTGGCATTTCAATACCTGGTTTTATTTTTGGAATCCTTTACCTAGTAGCTGAAAATTACATGGTCAAAAAGGGAGGTAGTAACATAGCTCATGATGCTCATATTGCTGGGGCTATCTTTGGATTATTATTTCTTGCATTATACGACTATCATATATATATTAATTTCTTTCACTCTATCCTTCAATATACTGGCTTAAGCTAAAACAATAAATTTTATACTTTGGAAAAGAAAATCATAATAAATGGAGAGTTAATTAGTTCATCATCTCCATACTTATATTCAAACAGAGCTTTTCGTTATGGGGATGGGGTTTTTGAAACTATTAAAATCATCAATGGAAAACCAATTTCACTAGATCATCATTTTGAGCGAATTTCTGCTGGATTAGAAGCGCTAAAGGTCAATTGTGATAATAGCTTTACATTAACATCTATTTCTTCATTGATTAAAAAATTAATAAGCCACAATAACATTCAAAAGGGTGGAAAGATTAGACTTACAGCTTATAGAAATGGTATGGGCACATATAAACCCGTAAACAATAATTTAAGCTTTCTAATAGAAGCTGAAAATCATCCAGTAAACTTTTATGAGCTCAACAATGAAGGTATAATTATTGACGTTTTCAAAGAAATATTTAAACCATCAAATAGCATCTCTAAATTTAAAACCCTTAATGGTTTATTATATGTACTCGCATCTGAATATGCTAAAGAGAAAAGTCTAGATGATTCATTAATTATAAATGATATAGGTAAAATAATTGAAGCAACCTCAAGCAATCTCTTTATTGTTAGTAATGGTGTATTATATACGCCTCCATTAAATGATGGATGTGTGGGTGGAATCATGAGAATGATGGTTATTAATACAGCATTATCAAATAACATAACTGTTTATGAAAATTCATTGACTCCTCAAAACCTTTTAAATGCAGATGAGGTCTTTTTAACTAATTCTATAAATGGATTAAAATGGGTGAGAGGTTTTCAACAAAAAAGATACTTTAATGATACATCAAAAAAAATCATTGATCTTATAAATGAACAATTAATCAATTATGAGAAGGATCTGAAGGAAAATTAGATACTACTTCATATTGCTTACCCATCTTATTCAATGTGTTTTTCCAAAGATGCTCATCTATTTTTAATAAATTTTTAGGTGTAAACTTAGAAGTTATCCATGAATGAGTTTTCATTTCATGCAATAGCTGATCTTCTGACCAGCCAGAATATCCAAGGAAAAATCTAATACTATTAGTATTAATGATCCTGTCATTAATTAATGATAGAATGTGCTCGAAATTCCCACCTGTCCATAAGCCAGGAAATAACTCTTGTGAATCTTCAATTATATCACCTTGATCATGTATAAAATATAAGTTATCAGGATTAACTGGACCACCATATGAAATTAAAAAATCACTTCTATTTAAACCATTGATTAACTCATTTAAGTTAATTGATAAAATTTGATTTAAAATAAACCCATATGATCCTTCATCATTATGTTCACATAAAAAGATAACTGATCTTTTAAAATTATCATCTAACATAAAAGGCTCCGATAAAATAACCCGGCCTTTCATTGGTTGAAGTTTATTTAATTTAGACACATCTATGTAATGATCTATTTGCATAAAACATTGAATTAAGTCTAAAATAAAGAAAAAATGATAAATAAATAGAAATGTCTAAGATTCTTATAGAGTTAGCCTAATGAATTGCAAACCTCCATGGCAAAGATTCAGTAACCTCCGCTTCTTTAATAAGGATTTCTTCAACCCGTTCATTCACCTCAGTTTCTGGAAAATATATTTTGGCCATTTTTATAAAAGAATCAACATGTTCATACTCCTGCTCATATAAATTCTTATAGAATTTAGCAATTTTAGGGTCTTCCGCTACTTCACTTAATAATCTAAACCTTTCTGATCCTCTAAGCTCAGCAATTGAAGCAACAATCAATCTATCCATAAATAAAAGATCACTATCAGATCTTAATATTGGTAATATTCCTTTCATGTAAGGGTCTTTTTTAAAAACACCATTTAATGTATGCCCCCTTTCTCTTATAATTTGATATACCTGCTTAAAATGTAAAAGCTCCTCAACTGCTATTTTTATCAATTCATCTATGATTTCGTATCTATTAGGATATTTAGCTATAAGAGATAAACACATATTAGATACTTTTCTTTCTGCATCAGCATGATCCTGAAGAAAATCATCAATCCCTTCATGTGCCTTATGAGCCCACTCTATAGGAGTTTTATATTTTAATTCAAAAAGTAAATTAGTTTCCATATAAAATCTTTAGTTTCTTCTCCAAAAATAAGGAGTAAATAATACTGCAACAGTAAAAAGCTCTAATCTTCCCATAAGCATCATAATAGATAACACCCATTTTCCAGTATCAGGCAAATGAGAAAAGCTATGAGAAGGGCCAACTTCACCAATTCCAGGTCCTACATTGCTTAAAGCAGATGCCACAGAGCTGATTGATGTTAAAAAATCTATTCCAAGAGCAGTCATTATTAGCGAACCAAATGTAAAGATAAATAGGTATAAGAATATGAATGCCAATAAGTTATAAATTATATTAGAAGCAACTGACTCTTTATTAAGTTGTACTGGTATAACAGCACTTGGATGTAACCTTCTTTTAAACTCCAACAAACTATTCTTCATTAATAATACTATTCGAACAATTTTAATACCTCCACTAGTACTACCTGCTGAAGCACCAGAAAATAATAAAAGGAAAAACAAGAATGTAACAAAAGGTCCCCACAATGTGTAGTCAGAGCTACAAAAACCAGTAGTAGTTATTATAGAAACTACTTGAAAAAAAGCTTCCCTAAAGGCTTGAAAATAAGAATCTAATTCACCATGAAAAAACAAAACAAAAGAAACAAGTAAAGTAAAACCAATAACAGCTAAAAAATACCACTTGAATTCGTCATTAAAAAGTAGTTTTTTAAGCTTTAATTTTAATCCAAAATATAAAAGTGTAAAATTAGTTCCAGCGATTAACATGAAGGCAATAATAACAGATTCTACATAAATATTATTAAATGCAGCTATGCTATCTTGTTTAGTAGAAAAACCACCAGTAGATGTAGTAGTCATGCTATGGTTAATAGCATCAAAAAACCCTAATCCACATCCCATTAAAATAAATGTTTCAATTAAAGTTAACCCTAAATAAATTATCCATAGCCTCTTAGCTGTTTCCTTGATTCTTGGATGAATCTTATCTTTAGTTGGACCTGGTGCTTCGGCAACAAAAAGCTCCATTCCTCCAATACCTAATAAAGGAAGTATAGCAATAGTTAATACTATAATACCCATACCACCAATCCATTGAGTCATACTTCTCCAAAACAAAATACTTTTAGGCAATGCCTCAATATTATCCAATATAGATGATCCTGTAGTAGTGAAACCAGACATGGTTTCAAAAAAAGCATTGGTAAAATCAGGAATCGATCCAGATAATAAAAAAGGCAATATCCCAAATAAACTCATAAATAGCCACCCTCCAACAACAATTAAATACCCATCTCTTTTTTTGATTTCTGAATTTTTATCATTCTTAGTTACGTATTTAATTAAAAATCCGAAAAAAAGAGTAATTGCACTACTAATTATAAAATCTAGATGAACATTATTTCCTGAGTCTGCATCATAATAAAAGGCAAATGGAAGCGACAATAGCATCAAAAACCCATTGATCATTAGCAATGTCCCTATGACATTTAAAATCACTCCTCCGTTGAGAATTCTTTTACTCATTTTATTGAAAATAAGTCTCTATTTTATGAATTGATTCAGTTAGGGAAAAGACAATGGCTTTATCACCTCCTTTAAATTGAAAATTTCCAAAAGGAATAATACCCATGCCATTCCTAATAACTCCAGCAATATTAGCTGTTTTGGGAAAATTAAGGTTTCTAATAGGTGATTTAGTAATCTTTGAATTTGTTTTAACAATAAACTCTATTATTTCAGCATCAACACCATGAAGGTTGGCTACAGAAGATACTTCTCCCTTTCTAACATATTTAAATATGTTACTTGCAGCAATAATTTTCTTATTAATAAGTGTGTCAATACCTATGGCTTGTGAAAGATGTATGTAATCAATATTCTCAACTCTAGCTATAGTCTTTTTAACGCCATGATTATTAGCTACAAGTGACGACATAATATTCATCTCTGAGTCACCAGTAACAGCAATAAAAGCATCCATATCAGCCAATCCTTCATCTTCTAGTTGTTTAACATCATGACCGTCAATATTAATAACAAGAGTTCGTTTAAGCATTCCTGCAATTCGTTCACACTTCGCTTTATCTTTTTCAATTAAGGTGACATTGTAATCATTTTCTAGAAGTTCAGCTGCAAAAACACCAATCCTGCTACCTCCCAATATCATAATATCTTTTATTTCAAAACATTTCTTACCACATACCTTTATTACTGTTTCTATTGATTCAGGTGAAGAAATAAAATATACAATATCATGCTCTTTTAATAAAGTATCTGTAGTAATCATTATGGTTTCTTCATTTCTATGAAGAGCAATAGGTTTAAAAGTAAGATTGGGATTCAGGTTTGAGCTTTCTTTAACAGTTTTATTTGCTAAAGGTGAATCAGAAGCAATTGATATTCCAAAAACAGTAAGCTTGCCATTTTCAAATTCAAGATCATCTGTAAAAACTGCTCTATGAATAAGACGTTCAATTTCCAAAGTAGCCAAATGAGTGGGGGAGATGAGCGTGTCAATTCCCAGATCATGATAATGCTGCTCTTCATTTTTTTTGATGATCTCCATATTATTGATTCTAGCAATTGTACGCTTTGTGCCGAATTTTTTTGCCAAAATAGATACCATTAAATTGGTTTCTTCTTGAGAAGTTACAGCAATTAAAAGATCGCAATCTGTAACCGTTGCTTGATTAAGAATGTCAATAGATTTAGCATCACCTACAATAGTAAACACATCAATCTGTGAAGAGATGAACTGTAATCGTTCTTCATTCTGATCTATCAGGTATATATCCTGAGCTTCAGAAGAAAGCATCTTAGCCAGATGGAAACCTACGTCCCCTGCACCTGCAATGATAATTTTCATTTATCTGCAATTAAATCAGATTGCAAATATATTGATATAATTAGGATTTGAAACCATCATTATAAATGAGTTATTGTCTATATTTAAAAAATGCAAAAGCTCCTTATACTTTTCTTATCTTTTTTTATAGGACTATCTGCTACTTCTCAGTTCAGATTCTCTGATAAGGAACAGAGTAAAATAGACTCTTTATATAAGGTCATAAACAAAACAAATTACGACACAACTCTTGCGAGTGCATATGCTCAGCTTGCATATATTTTCTTCGATAATGATCTTGATTCCAATGCTAAGTACAATGAAAAAGCAATAACAATAGCTGAAAAAGGAATTAGTGAAACTACCAACCCTCAGATCATAAAAAGTTTTAAAACCTCATTGGCATGGGGGTATTTGTCTAAAGTAGCATTAGTTGTTAACTCAGATATTAAATTAGCAGCTGAGTTTCATGATAAGGTTTTAAAGCTGGTAGAAGAATTAGATATTAAAATTCTTATCGCCCATGCGTTAGCAACTTCTTCTAATTTATTTCTATTAGAAGGTAATTTTTTAAAAGCAAGAGATACTTTAAATAGAGCCATAATAATTTATAAAGAACTTAATGCAAAAAAATATATTGGTCAAGGTTATACTTGGCTTGGACTCATGTATTTTGTTGAAGGTGATATTATGAATGCGCTGGATCATTTAAAAATAGGGTTAAAATTTTTGGAGGCAATTAATGATCAAGCATATATTTCAATAAATCTGACTTATTTTGGGATGATATATTATTCACAAGGTGATCATTTAACTGCACTGGAGTTTTACGATAAAGCTTTAAAAATATCTATCAAATTAAATGATAAAACACTAATTAGTTCAACCTACTGCACGATGGCTAAACTATACATAGACCAAAGTAACTATGCCTCAGCTAATAAAATTTTAATGAAAGGGCTGAAATTATGTGAAGAAATAGAATCTACTCATTGTACTCATAAAACATGTATTTTACTAGCAAAAAGTTACCTAGGTATGGGAGACTTTTCTAAAGCATTGAAATATATTAATTATATAGAATATAATGAAAATAATATATTTATCGTTACCTCATTATATATTAAAGGAACCATTTTATTCGAACAAGGCAAATTGGCTGAAGCTAAAAAAAATGGGTTAAGATGCTTAGAGATTAGTCAATCAATTGGTATTCCTGCTTCAATTAGACAATCAGCAGAGCTTTTAAATAAGATCTATAAAAAAGAAAAAAACTGGCAAAAGGCAAATGCAATGCACGAATTGTATATTCAGATGCGCGACAGCATTAATAATCAGGAAAACCAAAAAGCCGCTATTCAGCTAAAATTCCAACAGGAATATGAAAAGAAAAAGCTGGTAGACAGTATTTATCATGCTGATGAAATAGCTATTCAGCAAGCAGAAGGAGATTTAGCTGAAGCAGAGCTTAAAAGCGAAAAGACTTTTCGTTGGGCCTTGTATTTTGGTATTGGGTTTATCCTTGTTTTTTTAGCTTTTGTTATTAATAGATTCCGAGTATCACAAAAACAAAAGGACATTATTGAAAAACAGCACCATAAGCTAGATGAATCCCACTCTGAGCTTAAAGACAGCATTACCTATGCCAAGAGATTACAGGAAGCTATCCTACCACCAAAAAAGCTTGTTAAACAGTGGCTACCACAGTCGTTCATCCTTTACAAGCCAAAAGCTATAGTAGCAGGAGATTTTTACTGGATGGAAACCCTTAAGGGATGGATCTATTTTGCTGCAGCCGATTGTACAGGTCATGGAGTACCCGGAGCTATGGTATCGGTAGTATGCTCCAATGCACTTAGCAAAGCACTTATAGAAGAAAGCAGAACCAAACCTGCTGAGATACTAAACAGGGCCAGAGAGCTGGTTATAGAACGCTTTGGAAGATCAGAAAAAGAAATTAAAGATGGAATGGACATCTCGCTTTGTGCTTTCAACCAGCAAACCGGACAGCTTCAGTGGGCAGGGGCAAATAACCCGCTCTGGATTATTCGTAGTGAAAGTAAAGAGATAGAGGTTATAAGTGCTGACCATCAGCCCATTGGCAGCCACGATAAAGAAGTTCCTTTTAACAATCACGAGCTTAAGCTTAATAGTGGAGACAGCCTTTACATATTCTCAGATGGCTTTGCAGATCAGTTTGGCGGAGATAAAGGCAAGAAATACAAGAAAGCAAATTTTAAAAGTTTTCTACTTTCCATTCAAGATAAGAATATGGATACTCAACGCACACTGCTAAGTGAACAATTCGAT
>PVBE011519501.1_pt1 | contig 24533 bp, 18 predicted proteins | sample 1631181 | NCBI WGS metagenome assembly PVBE01 (sample SAMN08397723, study PRJNA350692) | Marine metagenome, whole genome shotgun sequencing project. | isolation source: water | place: Pacific Ocean | collected 2012-04 | reverse complement strand
GTCAGCACCGCGGATAAACATTCTTGAAACAAATAAACTATGCCAAGCTTCTTCCGTGACGAAAGATACATTCAATCTATATCGTTCGTCAGCGCCGGCAAAACCGTCGAAGCGGAATAATTCTTCTTTCTTGCAAAGGTACTCTGTGGCAAGTGCTTCTATTTTTGCAAAGTTTTCTGGAGAGATTGGCCTGTTGACGCTGCTCCAATCAATTGCATCGTGAATTCCTGGAGTATCTTCAACAAATTTATCATTGGGTGAGCGACCAGTGCGTTCGCCTGTGTCACAACAAAGTGCACCATTTGCAGCAAGAACACCTTCATTTCGTGAAAGTGACGCCTCGATAAGTTTTGCTGTTGAAAGATTTGAGTGGATTGTTACACCGGGAAAATCTAGGCTTTTTGTTGCAGTTTTCATGGTATTTCTCTTGTAAATAAGTGGCGTAGGTGGGGTTTACTTAAACCGCATATTCTACATCACACTCGACATTTTTTGTGCTTTTTATTGAACCGAAAATCGAGCAAAACACAGGTCGTTATTGACCAAACATCCCGTTGCGGATACCCTGCCCAATCCCTTATGGCGATCGTAGCTCAGTCGGTAGAGCACCGGGTTGTGATCCTGGATGTCGCGGGTTCAAGTCCCGTCGGTCGCCCTTCCCGCTAACGGTATGCACGCCACTAAATCTAGTCAAAAATGCTTCCGCACTCACTACATACATCTGCATTGACCACTTTTCGTGGATAACCACATTTGTAGCAGTGGTCTTTAGTCCATGGTCGCTTTCTCCAGAAAAGTAATATCACCATAAAGGGACCAAAAAGCCAAATAGATGCTGTAAACGAGGCGATGAGAGCAAAGAAAGATCCTGTTTCGCAATAGCAATTGGAACGCCGATTTACCATGATTACGAGGGGAATCGAAAGCAAAAATTCTATAAGTGAGCCCGCAAAAAGAAATGCCGTTAAGCGAACAAGTGGTCTTGCATCATGGCTCCTTCGTTGTGTAAAGACCAGAAGAAAAACTGACCATACAACCCATGAACAACCAAGAAAAATCCCGAAGAATCCCAGCGAAATAGAATCATGCTTTGGAAAATCAAGAAAAATGGTTGTCACAAGTGAATACACAAACACTACTAATGTAAACGTAAATATTGAAGCAACAAGAGAAGCGACGACCATACTCATTTTCAACGATTTTCCGTAATGCGTTGTTGTAGGCAGTCGAACTAACGGCAAAATAAAGATTGTTTGCGTTCCGACAACGATTGCAGCAACAATTAACCAGGCTTCCCACTGAATTTCTACCGTTGAACCATTCACTGCATCCAACACAACATTAATACCAACAAGCAAGGCAACATTAAAAAGAAACGCCCCAAGAATAATCAACAAACGTTTTGCGCTCTTCATACCAACAGATTAACAGAAGATACAATCCTAAATATGCAATTCCACGCACTTCAACATGATGTTATTTCGCATGACTATAGGGCGACACGTGCCAATATAGAAAGCCAAATCGAACAAGCAAATCCCAAAAAAGGCGATTTTGTCGTTTTGCAAGAGATGACCGACACTGGCTGGTCAATGAAACTGAACGAAATATCCGACATTGGCACCGTCGAATGGGCGTGTAGTGTTGCTCAGAAGCATGGCATTTGGATACAAGTCGGCTGGGCAGATTACGTCAATGGTCGCGGGAAAAATTGCGTTTCCATTTGCTCCCCAAATGGGAACGCAATTGCAACATACGCCAAAGTATTTACTTGTAATCCTCTGAACGAAAGCGATTATTACGATAGTGGTAATGAACTTGTCGTTATAGATATTGGAGGTTGCACAATTTGTCCAATGATTTGTTACGACGTGCGATTTCCTGAACTTTGGAGGCCAGCGGCAGTTACTGGCGTGGATGTCTTCACGGTTTCGTCAAGTTGGCCCCTCCCTCGAATTGAACACTGGCGCTCTCTACTTATTGGTCGAGCGCTTGAAAATCAAGCATTTGTTGTTGCAAGCAACCGAGTTGGCAAGGATGCACTCGCAACGTGGGGTGGACTTTCGATACTCATTTCTCCCTTGGGGGAAGTACTCGTGGAAGCCAACAATACGGAAGAAGCAACTATTTCAGCACAAATAGATTCCCAAATCGCCAGAAAGTGGAGAAAAGAGTTCCCAGTCATGGAGGATGTCCAAAAAGAATTGCTTGGAAACATTAAGGTTCGTCATATCTCCGCTTGATGCAAATGGCTCTGTAAGGTACGCTTCCATTCCAATTACGGCGAAATAGCTCAGTTGGTAGAGCACTGCACTGAAAATGCAGGTGTCCCCGGTTCAAGTCCGGGTTTCGCCATTTAAAAAACGCGGCATAAGCCGCGTTTTTTGCCCTCATAAATTGACCAGCAATCCAATTTATCCGGCCTCTCGAAGTCGGTCAGTGCGCATTTTGTGCAGCAACCTCTTCATGGTGTCATTGGTCGCATTAGCAGCATTCATTCCACCAAGTGGATAGTGGTCTGAGAGTGCAGTCGCAAGGCGAGCTTCCGTTGTCATCATGAAATACGCTGGTCTATCGAGTACGCGAGTCGCAAATTTTAATGCTCGTTGCAAGTACATTTGCGTTGTTGCTAGGACAAGTGTTTCACCCTCAAGGTTCATTGGTAAACAACGAAACTGCCACGCTTGCCTTGCAGATAGCATTGATTTTGCTTCCGCCCGTGGCATAAAAGTCAGCGGATCAATTGTCGGTGCATTACACGCATATTGATACGACCATGCTTCTTCGATAGCATCTGTGGAAATATTGCAGAGCTTTTCTGCGATTTCCCCGAAGGGTCTTCCGGTCTTCCGTTGCTGTTCCAAAATAGAACGAACATCGAGTTCACTGAGCAATCCCTGCTCCACAAGAACCTCTCCAAGGAGAAGGGTTCGACTATTCTTCCATGAGTTTAAATGCTCCATGCAAGGGTCATCGACCCACATCAAGACGAACTCAACAAAGGTTCGCGCTATCGCTCATTAGTTGTGTAAAGGCGTGCCGTTTGTTCCGCCTATCTGTGTTATAGGGCTCAATCTAGACCGTACAGGGTTGCCCAACGAGATTTTCAGGATTTAAACCAAGCAATTCGTCCTTCACAAACATTCCATCTTGACGGACAACTTCGCCATCAAAGGAAATTGTGCCGCCACCATATTCAGGGCGCTGAATCAATACTAAATCCCAGTGCACTTCTGATTTGTTCCCATTACACGCATCGTCGTACGCATTTCCGGGGGTGAAATGCAATGAGCCAGCGATTTTCTCATCAAACAAAATGTCCTTCATCGCTTCCTTTATATAAGGATTGAAACCGATGGCAAACTCGCCAACATATCTGGCACCTTCGTCTGAGTTAAAAATGTCTTCTAAGAATTCTCCGCCTTGATCTGCGGAGCAACCGACAATTTTCCCATCCTTAAATTCAAGACGAATGTTCTCAAATGAATGTCCACGGTAAATAGATGGAGTGTTGTAATGAATTACACCGTTAATCGAGTTCTTCACAGGAGCTGTAAAAACTTCGCCATCTGGGATATTTAACTTTCCACAACATGGAACTGCAGGAATATCTTTAATTGAAAAAGTTAAATCGGTATCACCTGGACCTTGGATATGCACTTGGTCAGTAGCATTCATTACGTCTACTAATTTGTCCGCCGCTTCTGCCATCAAACTGTAATCAAGCGTGCACACGTCAAAGTAAAAATCCTCAAATGCCTCGGTATTCATTCCAGCAAGTTGTGCCATGCCTGGAGTTGGCCAACGGAGTACACACCACCGTGTATGGTTCAACCTTTGTTTCATGTGTACAGGTGTTCCGTATATTCTTCCCCACGCTTGCTGCCTCTGAGCATCAATCCCACTCATCTCACTCACGTTGTGCGATCCTCGCAAGCCAAGATATGCATCCATTCTTTTCATACGCTCTAAATCATACTCAGACCAAATTTCAAATTGGATATCTTGAGCCCCATCATGAAGTGCGCGCATTATTTGCGCATCACGAATAGCAACGTGTGGATGACCACCAACTTCGGAAGCAGCCTTCACAAGAGCAATCACCATACCACGAGGCATATCAAACGCCTCAATTAAAATATGTTCTCCCGCCTGCAAGCAGGTTGAATAATTAATAAGAAGATCTGCTAGTTTTGTGTATTGTGGGTCGCTCATTGCAGTGTTCCTTTCTTACGTGAATACTGCATGATACCAAGGACTCACGCGCATGAAAATATGTCCTTCGCAAGTTCTATCACTTTTGAAGGCAATTCAATACCATCTCTTAGCCACAGTTTTCCTTGGTATTCACCGTGCATCGGCGCAAGCCAGAACCAACCCGCCATCTGTGATTCTAACATGTGGTTTGCCTGCCAAAAACCATCATCACCCCTACCGTGTGCCACACGTTTGCCCTTGGAGGGTCGCTCGTCCCACCTCTCAACATGGGAGCCAAGGAGCGCATTGTTCACATCATTCGCACCTTCGATACTCGGCGTACAAACAAGAATCAAGTTTGCTTCTTTTGGCATGAATTGTTTATCCGCACGCTGCAACAATCTCAAGACTCTAGGCGAGTCATCGACGAAACCAGTTGGCAATCCAATCACAAGCGAAACTCGTTTTTCATCATTTGGTGCCATTATTTTTACGCCACCAATTTCATTCCCCTCATTGTCACGAACGACGTGTTCATCACCAAGCCGTGCGGTTTCAATAAACGAAGCAGCTGCAGTTACATAGGCTTGCATCAAATCATCGTCAAGATCTTCGTTCCAACGGATCTTTACAATCCATGGTTTTTGAATACATTCAAGAATTCGCAATCGAGAGGATATTTTCAACCGTTGATGCCGTGGTCGATTTCCGCCAAGCCGTTTTACATGCACATAAAGTTTAACGCCATTACGTTCAAGCAATAAATCGCATGTCTTTCCAGAAGGCGTGGGAACTTCAACTGAAATTGAGCACCCTTGTTTCCTCGCATGCAAGGCAACGAGTGCCTCTGCAAATGAATCTAAAAAGCCGCGACGATTTTTACGTGCTTGAAGACGATGGTACAACTTGTCAAGTTCAGAATCCCCTTGCCAAGCACGAATCATCCCAACAATTGCTGGGTTTAAATCGTGTGCGAATGTATCAATACCTAATTCACTCGGTGTCAAATTTCTCTCCTATGCTTTGCATACCACTACAGTTTAGTTTAGCCGTCTAAACGGTGCGGCGGCAAATGACAGCATGCGCCTATTTCTTGAGGAGCTCTCCATAATGTTTCTATGGTTTCGGATGCTAGCTTCCCATCTATTAAAATATCTTGCTCCTGAGAAAGAAGCTGTTTCATTTGGTTATGACCAATACGAACTTTATACAACGACCGATCGTCTTCCCATGCTCGTTCGAGCACTTCCGTACGTTTTTCTAAAAAGTCAATTGCCTTACTCGACCGGCTCGGTAGCGAGAGTATCACCTCTTGAACAGAACCAATGACAACAAGCAGGACTTCTTCTATAAGTTCTTCTATTCCATCATTTGTTACAGCAGAGATTTGAATTGCATCAGGACACCGAGAAACCCAAACAAGCTTTTCTGAAGGATCTGCGAGTTGGTCGATTTTATTTAGTACCAAAAGTCGCGGTTGATGTTCTGCGCCAATATCCTTTAGAGTCTTTTCCACTGTTTCAAGTTGCAACAATGCACTTGGGTCACTTGCATCAAGAACGAGCAGCAATAACTGGCAGTGCACCGTCTCTTCGAGAGTCGAACGAAAACTCGCGACAAGGTGGTGAGGAAGTCGACGAATAAACCCAACAGTGTCAGAAAGCATTACACCAGTGCCGCCACCAAGTTCCCAGCGTTCAATCCGAGTTGACAATGTTGCAAAAAGCTGATTGTGTGCCCACGCACCTCCGGAAGTCAACGTATTAAATAACGTAGACTTTCCCGCATTTGTATATCCAACGAGTCCAACCGTAAAATAATCGTTATTTCGTTTTTCCACTTCGCGAACAGAGCGTTGTTGAATTTCATCAAGTTCTCGACGCAACTGTTTCAACCGACGCTGCACGAGTCGCCTATCAATTTCAATCTGTTGCTCACCCGGACCACGCGTGCCAATGCCAACAGGCGCGCCGCCTGTGACTTGTCCCAAGTGATCCCACATCGCACGTAACCGTGGATATGTGTATTCAAGTTGTGCAATTTCTACTTGCAATTTCGCTTCAGCAGTTGATGCTCGACTCGAAAAAATATCGAGGATCAATTCACTGCGATCAATAATTTTTCGCGCAACTGCTTCCTCAAGATTTCTGATTTGCGAGGGAGTCATATCGTGATCAAAAATAATAATTGTGGCATCCACAGAATCAGCAAGGGCTTTTAATTGTGCAACTTTCCCCTTCCCAATAAACGTTTTGCCATGCGGCAGCCTTCTTTTCTGTGTAATGTGCCCAACAACCACACCGCCAGCAGATTCCGTCAATGCTGCGAGTTCTGAGAAACGGTCATCGATAGGTATCAACTCGCCCCGAAGCGTCAATGCAACTAAAACTGCTCGCTCAGCAACTACATTTAAATCTTCTCGTTGTTCAATACCCATTCGGCTCACAGTTATCTTTCACTCGTGGTATTGTACTGTGCTGAAAGAAATATCCATCGAACACTCTGACTAAATTTACGTATGGGGTATTAGGAACTACGTGCATGTCACAAAAAAAACGACTCATGCCAATTCTGCTAGTTTTACTCACAACTTTGGCGATTGTGCAGTTATCCATAGCCATCACGAGCACTTCACCAAGTTACGAGTGGTTCGACCCACTGATTGACGTTCGGGGCGTTCTTGTTGATCGGCACCTACAATTACCAGATGAAGAAGCGATGCAAGAAGCAGCAATTGAGGGAATGATTGAATCGCTCGATGACCCTTATGCGCTCTTTGTTCCTGTCGAAAAAGAAGAAGCATTCATCAAAGATCTTGAAGGTGATTACGCTGGTATCGGTGCAGAGGTCCGTATGGTGAATAATGAACTCATCATCATTACCCCGATGGAAGATTCTCCAGCCCTCCATGCAGGAGTACAAGCAGGTGATGTTATTGAACTGATTGATGGAGAGCCTGCAAACGACACGACTATCGAAAAATTAATCGAACAACTCACGGGTCCTGTCGGAACAAATGTCGTTGTTTTTGCGCGGCATAAAGATGGTTCAAAAGAAGAACTCACAATTACACGTGGACATATTAAATCGAAAAGTGTTGGCGGGTTCATTCGTCGAGATAAAGAATGGACTTGGTGCCTTGACGACGAAAAAGGAATTGCATACATAAGAATTCGACAATTCAATGACACAACTCCTAAAGAACTCATAGAAGCCCTTCAAAATGCGGAGCAAGAAAACGAGATTAACGGGCTTGTCATAGACTTGCGGGATAATCCTGGTGGTTCACTCTCTGCAGCTATAGCTATTTCAAATATATTTCTTGATGGCGGCACCATTGTAACTGTTAGTGGACGAGTCACTCCTGAACGTTCTTGGGATGCAAAGGAAGAGCATTTGCTAGCCGGAATACCGATTCTTGTTCTTGTAAACAATAACTCTGCATCTGCTTCTGAAATTGTTGCGGGAAGTTTGCAAGCAAATGGCCGAGTTGCAATTCTTGGGATGCGCACATTTGGCAAAGGCTCTGTACAAGAGGTTCTAGAACTTACTTCTGGCGGAATGTTGAAATTTACAACTGCACGCTACGACTTGTCAAATGGAAGAACCATTGACAAAAAACTTTCTACAGACACAGGACTATGGGGCGTTGATCCAAACGAAGGCCTTGTCATTCTTGAGACTCGAAAAGAAGCAAGCGAAAGGTATAAAAGCCGAGAACCATACATTGTTATAACTGATGATGAACCCGAATCATTTACTTGTGGCGACCTTACGTGGATAGAAGAAACCCTGAAAGATCAACAACTTGCACGGGGTCTTGTAGCGATACGAGAAAAGGTTGAAACCGACATATGGCCCGTTCTTTCAGAGGATAATCCTGTTACTGCTGGCATTAGCGAAGCAGTAATAGAACTTGCTAAGGAACGAATCGATATTCTTAAAGAACTCATTAAAGTAGACAAACGATTAGTTGATTTGCAAGAAGAACTTGATGAAGAAGAAACATCACTCATTCCAGCGGATACGAACCTAGAAAATGCAGTTGTCACATTAGAGGACGAGACTGGAAATGTCGTTGGCACTTGGCGAGTCGAAAGCGGAAATATAGAATCAGCACTTGATTCATTGCGCCTTGAACCGGTAACTAAAGAAGACAGCATCGAACAAAAAGAGTAACTAGACAAAGGGGGATAAACTGATGACCCTTATTTTAGGCATTGAATCAAGTTGTGACGAAACAGCAGCAGCGGTTGTCGAAGATGGCCGTATTGCGCACTCTAATATTGTTGCATCGCAAGACGAATTACACGTTAAATACGGTGGTGTCGTACCAGAAATTGCGAGTCGAGCGCATCTAGAACGTATCTATCCTGTTGTTTCAGAAGCGATACAGCAAGCAAACATAAAACTTAATGAAATCGATGCAATCGCAGTAGGCAACAGACCTGGACTTATTGGTTCACTTTTAGTTGGCGTCGCATCGGCCAAAGCACTCGCATGGTCACTCGAAAAACCACTTATAACTGTTGATCATGTAATCGCGCATCTCTGGGCCCCACATCTCAGTGGCTCAGAAGTTACATACCCAGCGCTTGGCGTTGTTGTTTCTGGGGGACACACCTCGCTATTGCTTTTACAAGATCCATATACCGCAGAGTGTTTAGGAAAAACAATCGATGACGCTGCAGGAGAAGCATTTGACAAAGCCGCTTCCATCCTTGGCTTGGGATGGCCTGGCGGCGGTCGTATTGACAAAGCAGCATCAGATGGCTCACCAATTCACAAGTTACCAAGGCCAAAAACAAAAGGCGAACGACCTGACTTTTCGTTCAGCGGGCTGAAAACAGCATTACTATATGGTGTGCGTGGTAACCCCGTTCGAAGAGATGGAAAGAACGTATTTCCAAGAAATAGCACCGACTTAAACTATCAGGAAATTTGTGACTGGGCTGCCTCTTTTCAGCATGCAGCCGTAGACTCAATAATGCACGGAATACAACACGCACTCGATCACAATAATGTAAGATGTGTTGTCGCAGGCGGCGGGGTTCTAGCAAACACGCTCTTGCGAAAACAACTTGAAGCAACTGCTTCAGGTTACAACATCCCAATCCACCTTCCTGATTTCAAGTTTTGTGTCGACAACGCAGCAATGATTGCAGGACTCGGATACCACTTGTTTGAAATTGGCCACCGCGACCAACTCAATATTACTGCTTCGTCAAAAGGTATTGCTTCCTAAGTAACGTTTATGAAAACTCACAAATCCAAAAAAGCCAACCGGTCAAACGATTTATTGCCTCCCCTCTCTGCCTTTGAGCCAACTAGCCATCGAATCATTAAGGGCGAACACCCAGCAATGCAAGATGATGAAACCTTATTGAAAAATGTACTGTTAGACTTTGGAAGATCGAGCGGCCCAGGGGGACAACATCGAAATCGAAAAGCGACGGCATGCACTGCGACGCACACGCCTACTGATATTAGTGGGGAAGCAACAGAACGTCGCAGACAAAGTGAAAATCGAAAAATGGCTATTAGCCGACTACGTAGAACTCTTGCGATACAACTCCGAAGAGAATTGAACCTTGACACATTCAAAGCAACACCACTCTGGGAAGAAAGACGATCAGGAGAACAACTTGCAGTCAACCCTAAACACAGAGATTATCCATGCATTCTTGCCGAAGCGCTTGACGTTATTTTCGCAAGTGGGTTTGACATGCAAGCCGCATCAAACACACTTCAAATTTCCGCTACGCAACTGTTGAAAATAGTTTCGCATGACAACACTGCACTTACTTGGCTCAACAATGAGCGCAAAGAACGCGGGATACCAACACTCAAAACATGAATACACTTGCAACTACTATTGATTCCATTATTGATGAACTTATTACTATTCGTCATGACTTGCACGCCCACCCTGAACTTGGATACGAAGAAAATCGCACCAGTAAGATTATCCAAGATTTTCTTGCCGATTCAAACATCCCATTCAAAGCGGGCCTAGCAAAAGGGACAGGAGTTCTTGCACATCTTGATGGCAAAGGGACAAAGGCAGTTGGGCTTAGAGCAGACATCGATGCACTACCAATAATTGAAGAGAATACATTTGACTGGAAATCCGTCCATGAAGGTTGTATGCATGCATGCGGGCACGATGGGCACACCACTATTTTACTTGGAACTGCAAAAGTCCTATCTATCATTGCAAAAAAAGAGCCTCTTCCAAACCCTGTCTCTTTCTTGTTTCAACCAGCCGAGGAGGGTGGAGGCGGTGGTAAACAAATGGTACTCGATGGATGCCTCGATGGCTCAATGTTAGGACCTAAAGTAGGCATGATGTTCGGATTACACGGCTGGCCTCAACTAACACTAAACCACGTTGCGACAAAGGCCGGCCCCATGCTTGCTGCAGACATCGGTTTTTCTGTAAGTATTCGTGGCGTTGGAGGGCATGCGGCATTTCCCCACCTCTGTAAAGATCCAATTGTTTGTGCTGCGAATGTTGTAACTTCTCTTCAACAACTTACTTCAAGAAATACAGATCCTCTCGACTCGCTTGTTGTTTCAATCACACAGTTTCACAGTGGCACAGCACACAATATTATTCCAGAGGAAGTCAAACTTGTCGGTACTATGCGATATTTAGAGGAGTCAACTGGCAAAATGGCTAAAGAACGATTCAATGAAATTGTCAACTCAATTTCCTCTGCACACGGATGCTCCGCATCGATTGATTTACGTGACGGCTACCCTGTTACACGTAACGATGAAAAAGCAGTCGAAACATTTTTTAACATTGCAAATAAAACCATCGGGCACAAAAGAGTGCTTCCTTTTGACAATCCAGTGATGGGTGGAGAAGACTTTTCGTATTACTGCAAGGAAGTGCCGTCCTGTTTCTTCGCACTTGGCCTTTTGCCAGAAGGGCAAGAAGAAATGGCTGGCTTGCATCAGCCAATGTTTGATTTTAATGACGATGCAATTCGAACAGGCGTACAAATGTTTTGTGCTCTTGCGTTACAGACAACTTTATGATGTTGCTTGTGAAACATGAAAATCGATCATCACGTCGTAGTGAATAAAGTCAATTGTTAAAAACAGTTTTGCAAGTTCGGGGTCAAACTGCGTACCCGAGCATGCAGTAATTTCGTTTAGCACTTCTTCTCGGTTTAACTTTTTACGATAGGCGCGGGATGAACACATAGCATCAAAAGCATCTGCCACTCCAAGTATCCTTCCAAGTAGAGGAGTCTCCTCGCCTTTTGTTCCATCCGGATAGCCTCTCCCATCCCAACGCTCATGGTGAGAACGAACCCCAGGCAGGACAGGTACAAGCTGAGGAACATCTTTGAGAATCGTTTCTCCTATCACAGGATGCGCTCGAATTTGTTCGAATTCTTCATCCGTCAATGCACTTGGTTTGCGAAGAATTGCTTCTGGTATGCCGATTTTTCCAATGTCGTGCACGAGTCCACATATGTGTATTTCTTCGATACTAGTTGTATCAAGTTCAAGTTTCTTTGCAAGTTCTTTAGAGAGCCAAGCAACTCGTTCTGAATGACCACACGTATACGTGTCCTTAGCATCAATTGCTGATACCAGTGCTGCAACCGTTCCAAGTAAAAAGTTCTGCCGTTCTTCTGCGTGCCGCATTTCAATATCGATGCGTTTTAGATTTGCAATCGCAAGGGATGCTATTTCAGCTAGTGCTTCGCAGAATTCAATGTCATAGTCCATCGATTGCCCTTGAACCTGCCCATCGCGATTGTCAATATAAATACATCCGACTACTGCGCTCCCCAAAGTAATTGGGATACAGACTGCTTCTTCAATGCTGTACTGCATGATACTTTGAGCTTGTTCATCTACAACTTCTGCATTTTGGTATCGAACCGATTCGCCTTCGAGCGCGGCATGTAACAAAGATCGACTTAAGTTTGGTTTTCCTTCAAGCGCGATTCGCCCCTTTGCCGCAAGAATTTTCACTCTGTCCCCAGACCTTGGTTGTACAACGGCAATATTGTCAAATGCCGTTCCGTCGCTCGCTGCTGTTGCAAGTGCTTCTGCCATTTCTTGTTCTGATTGAGCAGAGTGAATTTGACGGCTACATCGCAAAAGAGCTGCAAGCCTTTCCTGTGCAAGACCTACACCACCTCTGCTTTTCTCAAGTTGTAGAATTGAAGTGCCCCCTACTGTATTTGCGTCATCAAACGATTGGCAAAAACGTTTATCATCAGTACTGTCCACTACTTCAAAAGTAAATGGCTCAATTGTTATAAGATCTCCAGCTCGCAACCGAACATTTCGCCCTTCTTTTATTTTGATGCCATTGAGGAATGTGCCGTGACGGGACCCAGCATCCTTCAACGTCCAATTTTCTTCTTCGTCCAGAGAACTTCTGATCAGGGTTGCGTGCCTTCTTGAGACTGCTTTCCCCGTTGCAAGCACCATGTCATTTTCTTGTCCCCGTCCAATGTGCAACTGCTTTGAGCCTTCGAGCTTGAGCGACAGCAATTCTGGCCCTCGAAGTGTTTCAATAACTAATTTTTTAACTGCTGCCATGTATATATAGAGTACGTCAGAATCTCTGGTCCATAATCTTCCAAAAGACTTTTTTCTGGCATATGAAATAAATCCTTAGAATAAAAAATATGGGTCAGAGCCACAATTATTCTGCTCTGAGATATTTTTCTGGTGCTGTTGCTCAAAAGCACAGAGTTTGGTAGAGTACGTGGCTCACAATTAACACCGTTACAACCACTGCATCGTGTATCGCTGGCCGGCGTACACACCATGATGAAGGTGGAAGGCAGGAGACAAACATGGCCAAAAAGATAGAAAAGCAATTCAAGGTGCTTGCACCAGGTGGACAAGCCACCCCAGCACCCCCTCTTGGACCGGCTCTGGGCGCAAATGGCGTCAATCCAGGTCAATTTATTCAATTATTTAATGATCGAACACGTGAACTCAACGGCAAAGTCGTTGGTTGCATCATCACGCTCTACTCAGATCGCTCATTCGATATCGAAATCAAGTCTTCACCCGCAGCAGTTCTTATTCGTACTGCAGCTGGTATTGAAAAAGGTTCAGGTGTCCCACATCTCGAAAAAGTGGGTTCACTCACCAAAGAACAGGTCAAAGCAATTGCTGAAGAAAAAATGGAAGATCTCAATGCCGCCTGCATCGAATCCGCCATGCGAATCATAGAAGGTACAGCCCGGTCAATGGGCGTCACCGTGGAGGGTGCGTAAACCATGCCAAAACTAACACGAACACAAAAAGCAAGCAAAGAAATTGCAGACAAAGGCAAAGAGCCACACAGTATCCAAGATGCTGTAAAACTCCTTAAAACCTTTCCAAAACGTAAGTTTGACCAAACGGTCGAAGTTGTAATGCACCTCTCTATCGACCCTAGGCAAGCGGATCAGCAACTCCGTGGCTCAATTTCGATGCCAAAAGGTGTTGGAAAATCAGCGAAAGTTGCTTGTTTTTGTCCTTCTGACAAGGTTGAGGCGGTAAAAGCAGCCGGTGCTGTTGAAGCAGGCGCAGAGGATCTCGTCAAGAAAATTGAAGGCGGTTGGCTCGACTTTGACGTCGCTATTGCAAGTCCTGACATGATGCGTTTTGTTGGCAAATTAGGTCGCCAATTGGGTCCCAAGGGCCTCATGCCATCACCAAAGGCCGGCACCGTAACACCAGATGTCGAAACAGCAGTAGCTGAATTCGCCGCCGGTAAAGTCGAGTATCGCAACGACGACGCGGGCAATATCCACTGTATTGTCGGAAAAATGAGCTTTTCTGTCGAAGATCTTGCTGAAAATCTCGAATATTTCGTAAATATGATCACTAAAAAGCGCCCAGCAGCAGTAAAAGGCGAATTCGTCAAGAACTGTGCTATCAGTGCAACTATGACCCCAAGCGTTAAGATTGCGGTGTAAACTACTACTAGCAAAGGAATTGCATAATGAGTAAATCTGTCAAAAAATTGATTGTAAACGAGTACAAACGGCGGTTTGGCGACGTAGGCGATGCGCTGATTATCGATATCCGAGGTATTGAAGCGAACGAAAATAACGACCTACGAGTCGATCTTCTCAATAAAGATATCCATATCACGGTGCTCAAGAACAGTCTTGCAAAGACCGCTTTCGAAGGCACAGAATTGGAAGTAGTAAGCACGAACCTCTCGGGTCCATCTGCACTCGTCGTTGGTGGTGATTCAGTTGTAGACGTTGCTCGTAACCTCGTTGATTGGGCGAAGAAAATCAAGCAATTAGAGCTTAAAGCAGCCATACTTGATGGTGAACTTTTCGACGGTGCTGATGGTGTCATACGCCTAAGCAACTACCCAACTAAGGAAGAAGCGCAAGCAACGGTTGTCCAATTGGTACTTTCTCCAGCTGGCAACGTGGTCAAAGCAGCAACAAGTCCAGGCAGCAATTTGCTTGGAGTTATCAAAGAAATCAGGACTCGTTTGGAAGAAGGAAACACAATCGAAAAGATTGCCTAACAAGCGAGGAACATAGACATCGCGTTTGGGACTGGCCCGTTAGGGTTAAAAGTCGCACAGGGTGGCTCCTCTCCCACGCATGACACTTAGTATTGGAGTTTAGAATTATGAGCGAAGAAGCAACAGCAACAAAAGAATTTGATGCAGCAATCAGCAAAATTGGCGATAAAATCGCTGGTTTAACATTAACGCAAGCGGTCGACTTGGCTGATTACATGAAAGATACCTACGGTATAGAACCAGCAGCAGGTGGCGCAGTCATGATGGCTGGTCCTGCAGGTGGTGATGGCGGCGACGGTGACGTGCAAACTGAGTTTGATGTCGTCCTAGAAGCTGCTGGCGATAAGAAAATCGCAGTTATTAAGGCAGTACGCGAGATTACTGGTCTTGGGCTTAAGGAAGCAAAAGCACTTGTTGACGAAGCACCTAAAGCAGTTAAAGAGAAATGCTCAGAAGACGAAGCAAACGAAGTCAAGGCATCGCTCGAAGAAGCAGGCGCAAGCGTTACTATCAAGTAACTCTCTGTTACGCAACAACTTAAAACGACCAGCGGCTTGCCGCTGGTCGTTTTTATATGCATCCTCCTACTACAGTATCATGCCAACAAATGCATTCCTCAACAGGAATGCATTTCCATAGAGCCTGACCCCAACGCCAGTCCTTACCGAATATGCTCAGACATTGCGACAAAAAGCCGTGTTTGCAAATAAAAAAATAATTTTAAAAAAAAACTCAAGTTTTGCCCATCGAACCTTGTCGAAAAACTGCCTTGCGGATACCCTACGTGGCTCGGCAGCGGCGGTCGCGGCAACTTGGAAGCACACACGAAAACATACTTTAAGACAGACAAACTGCTTTTTCATAGCAGCAAGGGTCAGTTATGAGGTTTCTATATGGCTACGAAAACGGTACGCGATTTTTCAAAACGCGGCGATGCAATTCCTGTACCACCACTCACACAAGTTCAAGGCGAAGCCTACGAACGACTCATCCAGTTAAACATTGATCCACTAAAACGAGATTCAATCGGGATTGAGGGACTTCTTCGTGAAGTGTTCCCCATTGAAGCGTACGACGGCTCGATGCGAGTGGAATATTTATATTACATACTTGAAGAACCACGATATACCATTGACGAATGCAGAGAACTTCGACTTACCTACGGTCGCCCTTTCAAAATCGGTGTGCGTTTTATTCGTGATGGTGTTGCTGAGGTTTTAGAAGAAGAAATTTATATTGGTGAAGTGCCAACACTTATCGGTGGCGGTGAATTCATTATTAATGGTTCCGAACGTTGTATCGTCAACCAACTCCATCGTTCACCTGGCGTTGATTTTTCTATCCAAGACGACACTGGCGACAGGCAACTTCACAAAGCAAGAATTATTCCAGAACGCGGCTCTTGGATTGAAATCGAAGTCACCAAGAAAGATGTCTTGGCGATGAAGATTGACCAATCTGCAAAAATTGCTGCAACAACTTTCCTCCGTGCGCTTGATGACGATTTCAGTTCAACTGAAAAAATTCTGAACAAGTTCTACGACGTCAAGGAAATGTCTGTCAACAAAATTAAACCAGAGTACTATTCGGCCGAACTCATCATCGATTCTGAAACAGGTGAAGAATTATGCAAAGTTGGCGCACAAATTGGCGATGCGTACGACGCAATTTTGGCTTCACCAATCAAAAAGATTTCAGTGATTGCAGATCCTGCAGATCCACTGATTCTCAATACCCTCGCGGTCGAAAAGCTCGACTTCCTCGCAGATGCAACCGAACACGAAGCCGCTCTCCTCAAAATTTACGGTCGACTTCGTCCTGGCAACCCACCCCAAGTTGAAAAAGCCAGAACGTTGTTTGCAGACAAATTCTTTGACGACAAACGATACCGACTTGGCAAAGTCGGGCGATTCCGCATCAACCGTAAGTTCGACATGGATGTCCCCGAAGACATTATGCACCTACGCCCTGACGATTTCATTGCTGTTGTTGAATATATGCTTGACCTTCGTGCTCGCAAGGAATCCGCGCACATCGATGACATCGACCACTTAGGCAACCGACGCCTGCGTACACTTGACGAACTTGCTGTTGAAGAAATGCGCAAGGGCTTCTTAAAACTACGCAGAACTGTCCAAGAACGCATGAGTGTCAAAGACATGGACGAACTTAATAAAGTTGCCGATCTCGTCAACTCAAAAGCAGTAAGTTCAGCAATTGATTTCTTCTTTGGTCGAAGCGAACTCTCCCAAGTTGTTGACCAAACGAACCCACTTTCTATGCTCGTACACGAACGCCGTTTATCCGCGCTTGGGCCTGGCGGTTTAAATCGTAAACGTGCTGGTTTTGAAGTACGCGATGTTCATATTTCTCACTATGGACGCATTTGCCCAATTGAGACACCCGAAGGTACAAACATTGGTCTTATCGCTTCGCTCGGCATCTACGCACAAATCGACGAATACGGTTTTATTCAGACGCCGTACCGACCTGTGCAACGACAAAAAGCGATTGATGAAGTTGTTCACCTACGCGCTGACGAAGAAATGAACAGTGTTCTTGCACCAACCGAAATACTCAATGAAAAGAACAAGATTGATGGCGACCACGTCATAGCCAGAAAAAGTGGCGACCTCACCCAAGTTGATCCAAGCGAAGTAAAGTTTGTTGATATTTCTCCCAAACAACTCGTTGGCATTTCCGCATCACTGATTCCGTTCCTTGAGCATGACGATGCGAACCGTGCGTTGATGGGCTCTAATATGCAACGCCAAGCTGTTCCACTTATTATCCCTAATCCACCTATCGTGGCAACGGGCATGGAACAAATTGTTGGCGAATTCTCTGGCATGCTCGTTAAAGCAAAACGTAGTGGCAAAGTTACCTACGTAGACGCACGTCGCATTTTGATTGACAACGCCGACGAATACATATTAAAAACGTTCCGACGGCTCAATGAAAAAACCTGCCAAAGCCAAAAACCAATTGTCAAACTCGGTGAAAAAGTCAAAACAGGACAAATTATCGCTGATGGCGCATCGACGGTTAACGGTGAACTTGCCATTGGTAAGAATGTACTTGTTGGGTTCAACACGTTTGACGGATACAACTTTGAAGATGCGATTGTGATTTCACAACGTCTCGTTAAAGACGACGTCTTCACTTCCATTCACATTGATTCGCATGATGTAGAAGTCCGGGACACAAAACTCGGTAAAGAAGAATTCACCTGTGACATTCCAAATATTTCTGAACGACAACTGATGAATCTCAATGAAGAAGGCATCATCCGCTTGGGTGCTCGCGTGGGACCTGGCGACATTCTTGTTGGCAAAGTTGTCCCAAAGAGCAAAAATGAACTCACGCCTGAAGAAAAATTGCTTCATGCAATCTTTGGTCGTGCAGGCGAAGATGTCAAGAACGAATCACTCACTGTGCCAGCCGGCAGTAGTGGCGTTGTCATCGGCGCAAATCACTTCAGTAGGCGAATGCATCTTGATGCAGAACAAAAGAAATTTGCCAATAAAAAGATGGACGCGTACAACGATGAGATGAATGACAAAGCCATTGCGCTCTTTAGAGAAATGGTCTCTGAAATCAATTCCATTCTTGGCACAGAAATGATTGACCCTGCTACTCGACAACGAGTTGGTGTCTCCGACCTTCCTCAAGTTATCATCGAGCAAATCGAAGGTTTCACGGACAAGTGGATTAAGGGCTCCAAAGAAATCAAAGAAAAAGCCAAGAAAGTTCAAAATCAATATTGGCCGCGAATTGAAGCGTTGAGAATTGAACAAGAACGTAAACTCGAACATATGAAACGCGGTGACGAACTGCAATCTGGCGTTCTTGAAAAAGTTGTTGTTTATCTCGCAAACAAACGTTCCATTTCTGTTGGTGACAAAATGGCTGGCCGACACGGTAACAAGGGTGTTATCGCCAGAATTGTTCCTGAAGAAGACATGCCATTTATGGAAGACGGTACACCTGTTGACATTTTGCTCAATCCACTTGGCGTTCCTTCGAGAATGAACGTCGGGCAGCTCCTTGAACTCCACCTTGGATGGGCTGCAAAAGTACTTGGCTTCCAAGCCGTAACACCTGTTTTCGATGGTGCAACAGAGAGCGAAGTCCTTGGCGCAATTCAAGAAGCAAACGATTCTGTCGTTGAAAAACGGAAATCGTTCGAGGAAACAGGAGAAAATCCTGGTGACTCCAAAGAAATCTTGGCAGAAGTTCCATTCGCAGGCAAAGTACAACTCTACGACGGTCGGACCGGTGATAAATTCCATCAACCGACTTCCGTCGGCGTGATGTATATGCTGAAATTGCACCACTTGATTGACGACAAGATTCACGCACGTTCAACTGGGCCTTACAGTTTGATCACACAGCAGCCACTTGGCGGCAAAGCGCGAACAGGCGGCCAACGATTTGGTGAAATGGAAGTCTGGGCGCTCGAAGGGTACGGCGCTGCCTATATGTTGCAAGAGCTTCTCACCGTCAAGAGTGACGACGTGGAAGGTCGAACCAAAATTTACGACTCTATTGTTAAGGGCACAAACGTCCTTGAAGCTGGCATGCCTGTCGTCTTTGACGTGTTATGCCACGAAATTAGAGGTCTTTGTATGAATATTGAGTTGGAGAAGGATCAAGAAGAAACAGGAAGTCTCCTTTAATACCTTATTGATTCCCACGTTATTTTCACAGCGAACTTCGACTAGTAGTTAGATAGGAAAAAGAAGTATGTCCGAACAAATCTTCGATAAAATCAATGATTTCAAGTCAGCTCGAATTGGTCTTGCTAGCCCAAGCGATATTCGGAGTTGGAGTTTTGGTGAAGTCAAAAAACCAGAGACCATTAACTACCGAACCTACCGTCCAGAAAAAGATGGTTTGTTCTGTGAACGAATCTTTGGTCCCGAACGTGATTACGAATGTGGTTGCGGCAAGTACAAAGGCACAAAATTCAAAGGTATTATCTGCGATAGGTGTGGCGTCAAAGTTACACACTCGCGTGTCCGTCGAAAGCGCATGGGTCATATTAACCTTGCCGCACCCGTAATTCATATCTGGTTCTTCAAAGCACTTCCAAGCCGTCTTGGAACGTTACTTGCAATGAAAACCTCTGACCTTGAAAAAATCATTTACTTTCAGGACTATGTTGTTCTCATTCCCGGCGATGCTGAAATAGAGGGCACGCCACTCGAATACAAGCAAGTCATTACCGAAGACCAATACCGCGAAATCAGAAACCAAGGTGGTTATGGCGATTTCCACGCTGCAATGGGTGCTGATGCCATCCGAGAAATTATCGAAGATCTTGATTTGCACGCAGTCGTAGAAGAAATTCGTGAAGGTCTCGCGAACACTCGTTCTAAGCAAAAGACCGCCGACCTCGCAAAACGCCTAAAACTCGTTGAACAATTACGTGGAAGCCACAACGAACCATCCTGGATGGTACTCGATGTTGTTCCAGTTATTCCACCTGAGCTTCGACCCCTTGTCATGCTTGAGTCTGGGAACTTCGCAACAAGCGATCTCAACGACTTGTACCGACGGATTATCAACCGAAACAATCGTCTAAAGAAACTGATGGACTTAAATGCGCCAGAAGTCATCATCCGAAACGAGAAGCGTATGTTGCAACAAGCAGTTGACGCACTCTTTGACAACGGACGATGTCGTCGGCCTGTACTTGGCAGTTCTAACCGACCGCTCAAATCCATTACTGACATGATTAAAGGGAAGCAAGGTCGCTTCCGCGAAAACTTACTCGGTAAGCGCGTTGATTATTCTGCACGTTCTGTCATCGTTGTTGGACCAAACCTTAAACTTAACCAGTGTGGTCTTCCTAAGAAAATCGCACTTGAACTCTATCAACCCTTCATCATTCGCCGGCTTAAAGACCAAGGCCTTGCCGACACGATTAAATCGGCGAAGCGTATTCTTGAAAGGCGAGACGAAGAGGTTTGGGACATCCTAGAAGAAGTTATTCACCAACATCCAGTACTGTTGAACCGTGCGCCCACCCTTCACCGGATGGGTATCCAAGCGTTCGAACCTGTCCTTGTTGAAGGCAAGGCAATCACGCTGCACCCACTCGTTTGCACTGGCTACAATGCCGACTTTGATGGTGACCAAATGGCTGTTCACCTTCCACTCTCTGTGGAAGCACAGACTGAAGCGCATGTACTCATGCTTTCAACGCACAATATTTTCTCGCCCGCAAACGGAAAACCGCTCGTATCCCCAAGTCAAGATATCGTTATGGGTGTGTACTTCCTAACGTATCTAGACCAAAACGATGAACGCGCAAACGAGGAACTCATGAAGTTCCACAACGCGCACGAAGCGATGCTTGCATACGACTTTGGACGAATCAGTTTGCATGAAAAAATCCAAGTCCGACTTCCCCGTTACCCAGACATCGTCAAAGACGAGAACGGCAACATTGAGCCAATGCCAGAAAATGGCAGAATTGTTACAACTGTCGGCCGTGTTTTATTCAGCGAAATCCTAGCTCAAGGTATGCCTTTCTACAATTGCATTCTCACGAAAAAGGGTGGAAGCCGCGTCATCGATGACACATACAAAATCATGGGGCGATCAGAAACACTAACTCTTCTCGATAACATGAAGGAAATTGGTTTCAAGGCGTCTACATGGTCAGGCCTATCTATCGCAATAACTGACATGCGTATTCCAAATGAAAAACAATCACTTATTGACGACACACAACAAAAAGTTGACCGGCTTGAAGCACAAACCGCGGCTGGCGCAATCACAAATCAAGAAAGGCACAATCAACTGCTTGACTTGTGGTCACACTGCCGAGAAGAATTAACGAAGAAGTTGATTGCAACACTTGAATTCGACCGCAGAGATTCCTCTGACAATAGCGAGCTTCCAATTGATTCTACTGAAGGCATACGGTATCTCAACCCTGTCTTCCTAATGTCAGAATCTGGCGCTCGCGGTAACACAAGCCAGATGCAACAACTTGCAGGCATGCGCGGCTTGATGACGAAGCCATCTGGTGAAATTATCGAAACGCCTATTAAAGCAAACTTTAGGCAGGGCTTGAATGTTCTTGAGTACTTCTCCTCAACACACGGTGCTCGAAAAGGTCTTGCTGACACCGCTCTCAAAACTGCGGACTCTGGATACCTCACACGTAAGTTGTATGACGTTTCACAACCAGTTGTTATCAACGATTTCGAATGCAAGACCAAACGTGGCATTACAAAACGTGCCGTCTATAAAAACGATGAAATCCATATTCCCTTGAGCGAACTCATTATTGGTCGCACGAGTATGCAAACCATCATCAATCCAATAACTGACAAAGTCATCGTCGCTAACAAGCAAGTTATTGATAAAACGATTGCAGAAGAACTCGACAGTTTGAACATTGATGCTGTACAAGTCCGTTCACCATTAACTTGTGAATCGGCTTCTGGCTGTTGTGCAATTTGTTACGGTCACGATCTCTCGACAAGCGAGCTTGTTGAAGAAGGTATGGCGGTCGGTACGATTGCTGCGCAATCCATCGGCGAACCGGGAACCCAGCTAACAATGCGTACCTTCCATACCGGCGGTGTTGCATCGCGTGACTTTGTTGATGCGAATTACAAAGCTCCAAGTTCTGGCACCATGCTACTTCGAGACTGCAACGAAGTTCCACTCCCCGGAAGCAAGAAAAACGAATTGGTCGCACTCAAGCAAACAGGCGAGCTCGTCATCGTCGATGACAAAGGCCGCGAACTCGATAATGCATTCCGTGTTCCATACGGTGCAACAATCCGTATGGAATCGGGTTCTAAGGTTAAAAAAGGCAATATTCTTGTCGAATGGGACCAACACGTTATGCCTATTTTGGCTGAAAAGAGCGGCACGGTCACCTTTAAAGATGTTGAACTTGGCACCACACTCCGCGAAGAAGAAACCAAAGGTGTGATTGAGCGCATTATTACTGAGCACACTGGTGACTTACATCCACAAATCCTCCTCCAAGAAGGTGAACAAACGCTCGACTTCCACCACCTTCCTGCCAAAGCACGCTTGGAAGTGAAGAACGGCGACAAAGTTGTTACCGGACAAATGCTCGCTCGTCGACCTCGTGAAGTGAAGGGTACTGCTGACATTGTTGGCGGTCTTCCTCGGGTTACAGAAATTTTTGAAGCGCGAACTCCAAAAGAGCCATCGATTCTCTCACAAGTTTCTGGTCGCGTCGAACTGAAATCTGAGCGTAAACGCGGCAAGATGGTTATTCACGTTATCCCTGACGGAGCCGATCCTGTTGAGCACCTCGTTCCACAGGGCAAACACTTGCTCGTTCATACCGGTGATAACATTATTGCAGGCAATCAACTCACAGAAGGTCCTCGCGATCCAAATAATATTCTTGACATTAAAGGTGAAGAAGCACTCTACAACTACATGATTTCAGAAGTGCAAAATGTGTATCGCGCACAAGGCGTGCCTGTTTCAGACAAACACATCGAAGTCATCCTTTCACGAATGCTCAGTAAAATCCAGGTCGAAAAGGCCGGAGACACTGATTTGCTTCCAATGGACTTTGTTGAACGGTACAAATTTACAGTGTGCAACAGTGCACTCGATGGTTGCTTGCGCATCAAAGAAGCAGGCGATACCGGCTTTGCTATTGGCGACCTTGTGCCCAAGGAAGAAATCAAAGAAGCAAATGCTATCGCCGAAGCCGAAGGCAAGTCCCCAGCAAAAACAACGCGTCCGAAAAAGGCTACAGGCAAGCCACTCCTCCTTGGTATCACTAAGGCGGCATTGCAGTCTGAGTCATTCCTTTCAGGTGCTTCGTTCCAAGAAACCACCAAAGTCCTCACAGAAGCAGCGCTACGTGGAGCTTCGGACGAGCTCAAGGGGCTCAAAGAAAATGTACTCCTTGGACACTTGGTTCCAGCTGGTACCGGCTTTGATGCATATCAATCAATGCGCGTGAAGTACCTCGTTGAACCCCTTCCAACTGAAGATGAAGACGATTTGAGTATGCTCGAAAAAGCGACACTACGCGCTGAGGCGCTAGGAGCGCAAGCGGGCGGACCCACGGTCCAAGTTCCAAAAGCATCTGCACCCGTGGAAGCAGGATAAAGCGTCCAAACCGCACCTTGCCGCTGCGAGTACTATTTTGATTCAAAAGCCCCCGCAAATCACATTTGCGGGGGCTTTTTTTGCCTTTTTCACAAATAATTCGTGCAACCTAAGGGCACGGGTCATAGAATAGTAGGTGTGGCTTTTGTACACAGAGAAGCCGCATTTCATGTCTTACTAATCGCCTCCATTTTGTAGGCGGTTTTCTAGTTTGTTTTCCGTAAGGATCAATGAGGAGTTTGCAAAGATGCAACTACGTAATCTTACCCGTTACTCAACTATCGCCGTATTTTTATTTACCTGTTGCTTGACGGTAGATGTCAACGCACGCGAACGCGATCTTGCTCCCCAACTTTCTAGGCAACAGCGAACTCCATCGAAAACAATCCTTACTCCAGAAGCATTACAACTACTCTCGGATGCAGAAGCGTACTTGCAAGGATTTACGCCTGCGAAGGTTACACCTTTTGAACTTGAGCCGAGAAAAGTTGCACCCAAATCAGCGCTTGTAAAGCGACCAAATAGCCGCATCAAGATTAAGTTTGTCGATGATTTAAAAATTCGACTCGATGTTCATAACAAACCCTATTCAAGCACCGGTCGCTCAAGCGGAGCTATTGAAGAACTTATAGATTCCATTGGTGTCACTCTCAAACCAGTGCACTCCGATTCCGTTGCTGAAATC
>PVBE010166689.1_pt1 | contig 24534 bp, 21 predicted proteins | sample 1631181 | NCBI WGS metagenome assembly PVBE01 (sample SAMN08397723, study PRJNA350692) | Marine metagenome, whole genome shotgun sequencing project. | isolation source: water | place: Pacific Ocean | collected 2012-04 | reverse complement strand
CTTCCGCAGGCTGACCGTGCGATGGGACCGCCTGATGGAAACCTACGGTGGATTCTTTCATATGGCTTGTGCCCTGATCACGATGAGAAAACTCATGAGGGTTATGAAATGACTTCTAGTCATCGGGCATAAAAAAAACCCTAAACACCGGGGCTTTCTTGGCCGGAGAGGGTGTTCCCCGTTAAAATTTGAAAGTGGTTTGGGTCAAAATGTTGCTTATTTCGTTCTTTCCCGACCCGTTTTCCAGGATGAGGGCATAAAACCACATGCCCTTCCGCCAGAAGGCCAGTTTGAAGCCGTCTTTCTCGGCCTGGAAAATTTTGTGGCCATTGACCCTGAAACTGGCAATCATGGGGAGTGAATACCGGATGCCGCTGGCTTCCCCGATGAAGAGGACCATGTTTTTATTGTTGCGCAGATAGCGGACCATTGCCCCCTTTTGTCCGGCGAACGGGCAGAGGCGGGCGCCAACCATCTCCCCTTTAAGCTCAAGCGTATTGACACTCTGCTGGAATTAACCGGCGAGCCAAGCCGAAACGGTCAAAATATCGCTAGACCGGACATCGAGGGGGTTCCCCGTCTCCACCCTATAAATCATCATTGTATCCGAGACCAGTGGCGCGGGAACGACTGCCGCGCGCTGACATCCAGCCCAGCCGAGGACTAGGAACGTGATAACGGCAGCGGCGGCCACCGAGGGGCGGACCAGTCAGTTTGCCGCAGTCCCTCACGGCGAATGGCCTCCCTCACGCGGTGCTTCAGAAGATCGGAAGCGCCCGGGCCCTCCTCGCCCAGTTTGCCGCGAAGCATCTCCTTCAGAGCAATGATACGCTCGTATTCCGCCCCGCAGACCTCGTCCTTCTCGATCCAGGCCTGAATCTCCAAGGCGTCCTTTACGTCCAACTCGTTGTCAACATAGGCGTCGATATAACGAATGGCTTCTTCCCGGGTCATCTCAATCCTCAACTCAGACTAGAGGTCATTTCATAACCTCTTTCGCGGAATCTTCGTCCGTCAAAGGCCTTGATTTTATCGGCCCTCTCACAGGGGTGGAAACCTCGGGAATGGGTTATGAAATGACTTCTAGTCAAAAACTCCCGTCAATGGCTCCGGGAGTCAAAAAACGACGCCGTTATGAAAATTCCGGCTAATTCCAACAGCGTTAGCCAAAATCGCCCTCCGATCAATTGAACACCGCCAGAAGAAAATAATTTCAACTCTACCTAAAAATTATTACTTTTAGGTCATTTTATCGTATTTTATCTGAAAAATCCTATTCTTTGGCCTATTCATCGTATTCGACAAGAATGCCCTGGAGCATCCGCCGGGCTCGGTAGAGGCGGGACATCAACGTTCCAAGAGGGCATTCCTCAATTTCGGCGATTTCCTTATAATGAGAAGCCCTCGACGTCGGATAAAATCACAATGCGCCGAAAATTTTCGGGAATTTCGGAAAGCGCCTTTTTGATGGTGTCCGATGCCTGCCGGTTAAAGAATTCTGCCTCGGGCCCCGCCACTTTGGAATGACCGGCATAGAAGGGCTCGGAGTCTGAGCGTTGTTGCTCGGATTCCTCGAGTTCCAGATGGGTCGGAATGCGCGCATTCCGCCGAAAACGGTTGATATAAGTATTTTTGAGGATTTTAAACAGCCATGCCCGGATATTGGTTCCGGGCTGGAACTGTTGATAGAAGCGGATTGCGCGGACATAGACATCCTGAACCAAATCCTCGGCGTCCGCCTGATTGCCGCACATTCGGAGCGCGCCCCGGCAGAGGACATCGGTATGTTCAAGTGCCAGAGATCTGGACTCCCGCCTATCTAAAGCTATTTCAATATTTATTTCCCGTTAACTTCAAGTATTACTTCAAGTTCGACCGACGCCCCGAGAGGAAGTTCGGCCACTCCAATCGCCAGCCTAGCATGAGTTCCCGCGTCGCCAAACACCTGGACAGCCATCTCCGAGGCCGCGTTCATGACCACCGCCTGATCCGTGAACCCTTCCGAGGAGGCCACGAAGCCCGACATCCGAACCACCCGGGCCACCCTGTCGAGACTGCCCAGGGCCGCCTTCGCCTGCGCCAGAGCGCTCAAGAAACACTGGCGGGCGCATTCCTGGGCCTCTTCGACCCCTACTTCCCGGGAAACCTTCCCCGGATGAAGCATATTCCCCTCCCTGAGCGGAATTTGTCCCGAAATGAAAAGAAGGGAGCCGGATAAAACATAGGGAACGTAGGCTCCCACCGGCGCCGGCGCCGGCGGGAGGTCGAGCCCGAGCGATTGGATGTTCTCCTCTGCGCCCATCGATTCCTCCCTGTTGCGTTAATTTCCGCCCGCCGCCTCTTCGTACTCGCCGGGCGTATTGAGGTTCCGAAACGATAGCGCGTCCGGGTCCCAAGGGCGCCACTCCGCCTCCTCGACACGCTTGACCCGGACGTCCGTGTAAAAGCCGATCATCTTCAGTTCACCCGCCTCGATCCTGGAGCGAATCGGGGCCTCGCAATCCGAACCATAGACCGCGCAGAGGGGCTCGGAAAAATCCCTTACTATCGGGACAACCACGTCCCACCCTTCGGCCTGGGAGGCGAGTCCCTTCAAAAGAGGCGCCTGAAGCGAGGGCATATCGCAGCCAGTGACGAAAACGTGGCCGCCCCCGGCGGAAGCCACCGCCGCGTGGAGGCCTCCCAGTGAATCGTTTCCCTCGAGAATATCGACCACCACGCGAAAGCCCAGCGCCTCGTAGGGGGGGGGGTCGTTGGCAACCACGAATACATCCGAGAAAATTCCCTTGAGCGAGTCGGCCACTCGGGAAACCGCTGGCCTCCCCTCCATCGGGAGAAACGCCTTGTCCCGACCCATTCGCCGGCTCTTCCCTCCCGCGAGAATTGCGGCGGGAAAATCGATCCTCCCCGATGGAGCGCTCATATTTCAGCCCGGCCCGGCGCGGCCGCCCGGCGGATCGCTACCGCCCGGCGGGGCGCTGTCGCCCAATTCGCTCCGCTCTTGTCCTGATATTCCCCCCTAGGCGGGCGCATGGCCCGTCCGGCCTCTTCCGGCCGCCAGCGCATCAGGGACCAGATGTTGGCCCAGGGCCGCGGCCTCCTCGAGGAGGACCACCCGGACCCGGCTCCCCTCGGCGAGTTCCGTCTCGAACTCCGGAAAAACGATCAGGGCGTTCGCCCGCACCATCGATTGAATGATATTCGAGCCCTGCGCCCCAATGGCGGTGGCCGTCCACTCCTCTTCCTCACAGCGGGCGAGGGCGCGAACATAATGCCGCCGCTCGGGGGATTTCGACAGCGGAGCGAGAAGTCTCGCCGAAACCTGGGGCCTGTGAAGGACGCTCTTCCCCTGCATTTTCAAGAGCGCCGGCCGGACAAACAACTCGAAGCTCACCATCGTCGACACAGGGTTTCCCGGTAGCCCGAACACCGGCCGCCCCTCCAAGGTGCCGAACGCCATCGGCTTTCCGGGCTTCATCCGGACGCGCCAGAAGTGCATCTCGTTCCCAAGATCGCCCAACGTGCTTTTGACCAGATCGAAATCCCCTACCGATACGCCCCCGCTAGTGATAACGAGATCAGCCGCCAGACCGTCGCACAAATGGGCCTCGAGGTCCTCGGCGTTATCGCGGGCGATTCCCAAAAGGACCGGCTCGCCGCCCGCTTCCCTGACCTGGGCGGCAAGGGCATAGGAATTCGAGTTGTAAATTTGCCCGGGGGCGGGCTCCTCGTGGAGTTCGACCAGCTCCTCGCCCGTCGAGAGAATGGCGACCCGGGGGCGGCGGGTGGCATAAACAATCGCCCGTCCCATCCCGGCCAACATTCCGATCGCGGCGGGAAGAAGGGTCGCCCCGGCCTCGAACACCCGCTCGCCTTCCCGGACATCCTCGCCCGGCAGTCTGATCGCCTCGCCTTCGGGCATCGCCCGGAGAATCCGGACTTCATCCCCGTCCCCGCGTTCGGTCAGCTCCACCATCACCACCGCGTCGGCTCCATCCGGGATCGGCGCTCCTGTCATGATGCGGATGGCATCGCCCGGACCGAGGGCCTTCGCGGACTCGAATCCGGCCTGTATCTCATCGATAACCCGGAGCGTGGCGGGGCGCTCGGGCGAGGCCTCCGCGATATCCCGGGCGCGGACGGCGTATCCATCCATCGCCGAGTTCGCCCACGGGGGAATCGGCCGGGGCGCAAAAACATCCTCGGCCAACACCCGCCCCAGGGCGTCGGCGATATTAACGCGCTCGCGTCCCAAGTCCGGGATCCGCGAGAGGATCGACTCCTGCGCTTCTTCTACGCTAATCATGAAAATTCTCCGGCGGGCGCTCCGCTTCAGGCCCGAACAGGCGTTTTTTATCCGAAAGTGGCTTTTCGTCCTGCAACCGGAGGGATTATAGCCCACGAATTGAGATGAACAAGCCTCCCGGCTCGCCTTCAATCCAGACCCGGTTTTCGCTTAAAATAAGGCCTCAACCGCCGGAGGGAGCAATAATGGCAAGAGAGGATTTTCGGTACAAGAGCGAATTTCGCGTGCGCTTCGGAGAGACCGATTTACAGGGCGTGGTCTTCAACGCCAACTATCTTCTCTATACCGATACCACGCAGCTCGACTATTTCCGCCACATTGGCGTGCCCTACAGCGAGGTGCGGCGCCTGGGCCACGACATTTATCTCGCCGACACGCGGCTACAGTTTCACGCCCCCGCCCGGTTCGATGAAGTGATCGAATCCTTCACCCGGATTTCGGGTTTTGGAAACTCAAGCCTTCAAATGGATTTTGAAATGTACGAGAAGGAAAGCGGCCGGCATCTCGCCACCTCTCGGTCCACCTACGTCATCGTCGACGAGGAGACGGGACGGCCCCTCCGCGCGCCCGTCTACCTGAGAGCCGCCGTCCGTGAATTCGAGAACAACGACGCCATCGAGCCCGAATAGCGCTTCACACACGCCCCGAAGATCTGGCGCACCCGCCCCGAAGATTTGCGGGAATCAAGAGGCGAGCCACAAGGTCAGTAGCCCGACGAGCGCCACCTAGACCAGGCAGTAAAGCGCCACCCGCCTGAAAACCTCCCCCTCTCTGCCCGAGAGGCCGGCGGTCGAACAACCCACCAAGACCTTGGCCGGAGCAATCATGCTCCCCAGCGAACCGCCCGCGCTGTTTCCGGCGGCAAGCACCGACGGGTTTTTTCCGAGCAACTCCCCGACACTAACCTGGAATTTCCCGAAAAGGATGTTCGCGTTCGTGTTGCTCCCGGTGACAAAGCAACCAATCAGCCCCACCAACGGGGCGAGGGCGGGGTACAGTACTCCCGAAAAATCCGCCACCCCCCTCCGCCAGGACCTGAATCATTCCCGACACCGTCATGACCGTCGCCATGGCCACCATCGAAACAGTCCCCACGCTGGTGGACAGGGTTTCCCTGAACGTATTTCGAAACAGCCTCGCCTCCCTGCCGGGCCAACGCCCATTCGCCCGGTAGATTAGGTACCCCAACCAGGAGGTGCAAAGAAGAAGCGCCCCCGGGTGACCGAGAGGTTCGAGCCGCCAGAGTTTCTCCGGTGTGGAAAAGCCCAGGCCCGTTCGAAGAGCCTCGAGCGGGACTTTAACGCTCCACCCGTGCAGCACATCGTGGACAAATGGAATAAAGGTCGTCGCCATGACAATAACGATCAACCCGTAATACGGAGAAAAAGCCAGATGAAATCCCATGCGACGATCACCGGCCGGCGGGCGCTTCAGCCGGACGCGCTCTTCCTCGGGTTTTTGCGGAAAAAAGTCCGGCCGGGAGGGAGACTGGTAGCGAGCGAACCGGGAGAGCCCGAAACCGACAAGGAGGCAGAGCATCCCTGCCCCGAAGGAAGCGATGATCCACAGGCCCAGCCAGGCGAAAATAAACTGGGCCAGGCTGGTCAATCCGCCAAGGAAGAAAATGATCAGCGTCCACCTCACGACCGCGCTCTATCCGGCGTGCAGGTGCGCAATCGAGACTGCCGCGGCCAGCCCCGACAAACCGAGGAGGGAGGCAATCAAAACGGCGGGTTCGTTCGGGGGCAACTCGGTCACCGTCAGTAGCGCTTGAAAGCTACTGGCCATGTCTCCCATGCTAACCGCCCAGGCGTGTCCGATGAGAGCGGCCGCCACGGCCTCCACCGGAGGATAGCCGATCCCCACCAGGAGAGGTGCGACGACGGCGACCGGAATTCCAAAGCCGACGACCCCTTGGAGAAAGGAGGTGAAACCGAAGGCCAGGATCATGAGCTGGAGAATGTGGTTCTGCGTCATTTCCCACACGCTCCAGCCGATGTTTCGAATACCTCCCGCCGCCTCGGCGACATGAAACAATAAAATGGCCGGGATGATGATGTAGAGAACCGGCAGGCTCGCGAGCGAGCCGCGCACCAGAGCGGCCAGGAGTACCTCTCCGCCCGCCCCGAACCGGACCCACGCGACCGCCATGGCGGCGAGAAGGCCGGCCAGCCCCGCCCGGCTCCTGCTCCAAAGAAGCCCCAGCATCAAAACGATGAGCGTTAGAATCGGGGCGGAGGCGAGCGCAAATGACGCTGCGCCGACTTCCAACCCCTCGGGCGGCAGAGGTGAACTCATCGCGGGGGGACCTCTTTTTCAGGAAACGGCAAGGACACCAACCAAATCAGGGAGCGTTTTCCATGAAATCCGGGCGCTCCATGGGTCCATCCCATGGATACATCCAAAATAAACGATACTGAATATTACAAACCGAGTTCCTCGATCCCTTATTCTATCCCAAAACCATCTTCCTCCCATTAATCAGATAAAAGGGAGTTAATTTCTCGTATAAATTGTTACCAAATTAATGTCATCATGGCATATCACACCTACAGAAAAAGGTAATAAAATCAAGGGAAACGGCCTGTTTTCAATCGCGAAATACGAAATGTCTTTTTATCTATTTTTGCCTATTTTTGCCTGTTTTTAGTTGCTCGTAGTTACAAGTTAGTTACAAGTTTTCCTGGTCAATTGATACATGTTTTTGATGGAGATACGGAAAGCTCTATTAGATAGAGTTTATTACTTCAGAACCGTTCATTGGTCTGAGAAGTTGGGGGCGGCGGTGGTGGGTTAGAATATCGAACAACCGAATGTGAAAAATCGACTTATATCGATTTCTCTCCCAGACGCAGAAAGACCCTAAAATAGCTTCCTACCTGCATAAAAACCTCTCACGTCTAATGCATAGATTCATTGCGTGGTAGCGAAATTGTGAGATTGGTCGTAAATTAGGACTTTGTAGTCCGAATAGTTGTTTAATTATTCCATTGGAAGTCCGAATGGCCACTTTAATACTCAGAAACGGTGCTAAGCTAGGGACATCGGATTTGCTTTTTCAATTACTCGGCTCATTTTTTTTGTGCAAAGCTCATAGGGGGGGTAAATTTATGATGGCCACAAAACTAAACAGCGTACTTACCGTCGCTGGCGCGATTCTCTTCGCTGCCGCTCTGACGATCCCAATTCAGGCTAACGCTGCCGGAAAGCTGGTCGTCGTCACGTCCTATCCGCCGGACACTACCGTTACCATTGGCAAGGCGTTTGAAAAGGCGACCGGCATCAAGACCGAAATGCTGAAGAAAAAAACCACAGCTGGCATAAAATATTTACAGGCAACAGCCGCTAACAACACGTCGGATATGTTTTGGGCGTCCGCGCCCGACGCTTTTGAAGTCCTGAAGGGCGACGGATTGCTGCAGAAATACAAGGTCAAGGTCAAAGGCATCCCCCAAAAAGTCGGGTCCTTCCCGATCAACGATCCCGAAGGCTATTACAAGGGCTTTGCGGCGTCCGGCTACGGCATCATGTGGAACACTCGTTATTTAAAAGCCAAGAAGCTGCCGGTTCCGACAAAGTGGTCCGATTTGGAGAAATCCATCTACTACGGTCACGTTGGCATGAGTGCGCCGTCGCGGTCTGGTACCACGCATCTGACCGTTGAAACCCTTCTTCAAGGTGAAGGTTGGGAAAAAGGATGGGCGATGTGGAAGAGCATCGCCGGTAACTTCAAGAGCGTGACCGCGCGCAGTTTCGGCGTTCCAGACGGGGTCAACTCTGGACAGTTCGGCGTCGGCGTGGTGATCGACTTCTTCGGTTTGTCATCGAAGGCATCGGGTTTCCCGGTCGATTTTGTCTATCCGAAAGTGACGACGCTGGTGCCAGCCAACATCGCCATTGTCAAGAACGCCCCCAACCCCAAGGCGGCGAGTGCTTTCATCGAGTTTTTGTTGTCACCGACCGGACAGGGACTTCTTCTGGACAAGAAGATTATGCGCCTGCCAGTCAATCCGAAGACCTATGCCAAGGCGCCAAAAGGTTTCCCGAATCCGTTCAAGGATAAGTCAATTGGCTCAGCAGTGAAGTTCGATTTGCAATTGTCGAAGAGCCGCTACAACGTGATCAACTCGCTATTCGATGTGATGGTCACTTACCGGCTCAGCGAGCTGCGTGCCGCCACCAAGGCCATCCAGGCGGCCGAGAAACAACTCATGGGCAAATCCAACGCCAAGGCGAAAAAAATGATCCAGCAAGCGCAGGCACTAATTCCCAAAGTGCCAATCTCTGCGACCAAGGCCAGCGAAAAATCCTTTAACAAGATTTTCAAGAAAAAACGCAAAAAGAAAAGCGTCAAGGTCACCGGCCGGCAGGCCGAGTTTGAACAGGCCTGGGATACCGAGGTAAAGGCCAACTACGCCAAAGCCAAGGCACTGGCGATTAAAGCTGCCTCCATGCTGTAGACATTTCTCTCTCTCGCGGGGCCCGGCAAATCAATGATCATGCCGGGCTCCGCGAGTTTCCTTTGAATTCATGGATTTATTAAGCGGAGAACGGCTTGAATTCATTTTCAAGGAATCGTTGGGGCATTTATTCCTTGGCCTTGTGCATCGGACTGTTCCTGCTCATTTTTCTCATCGTTCCAGTCGTCAAAGTCATCTACGTTGCCTTCCAGGATCCCAATACGGGTGCCCTGACTCTAATCAATTTTGTTGATTTCTTTAGTACTTCTTTGTTTCAAGAATCGTTCCTGAATTCTCTTTACGTCGCCAGTATGTCGGTACTGCTCGCGTCAGTAGTTTCGATTCCGCTGGCGTATTTCACGACGCGGTTTAATTTCGGTGGCGCTGTTCTGATCCAGACCTTGGGTATCATTCCCTTGATCATGCCGCCGTTTGTCGGTGCCGTAGCCATGCTTCTGTTGTTTGGCGAAAATGGTTCGGCGAACCTGCTTATCAACGAATGGTTTGGCTTTACCATCCCCTTCATGGAAGGGCTCAACGGTGTCATTTTAGTTGAGTCTATCCATTATTTTCCGTTTATCTTGATCAATCTGTCGGCAGCTCTTTTAAATATTGATCGGTCCATGGAAGAATCGGCACAGAACCTAGGCGCTAGCGGAACGAGGCTGTTCCGGCGCATCGTTTTTCCGTTGGCCATGCCCGGATACGTCGCCGGAGCGTCATTGGTGTTCTTGAAAGTTTTTGATGACTTAGGGACACCGTTATTACTGAACATCAACAATATGTTGGCCCCGCAGGCGTATCTCCGGATTTCTTCCATAGGCATATCCGATCCAATGGGCTACGTGATTTCAGTAATCCTGGTCGTTTTTTCGCTGTTTTCGATGTGGGTGTCGTTGCTGGCACTTAAGGGCAAAGACTATTCCACCGTTCAAAAAGGAGGTGGCGGCCTGATGAAACGCGACCTCAGGCCGTGGGAAAAGATTGGCTGCTACGCGGTTGTCATTCTTATTCTGGTTTTTGTTTTGTCACCACACATTGGTTTAGGGCTATTAAGCTTCGGAACCATCTGGTCGTTTAGCGTGATGCCCGATGCTTTCACTTTTGCGCACTACGGCAACATGTTCAGGGCGGCGGATCAATACATATACAATACGTTGCTCTACGCCGGATTGGCGGCGCTAATCGACGTGATCCTCGGCACCGCCATAGCCTATTTGGTATTGCGGACAGGGGTGGTCGGGCGTAAGTGGCTAGACTACGTTGCTTCGGGGGCGGTGGCGATACCCGGTGTTGTGCTCGGCATTGGGTATTTACGGACTTTTGTCGAATTCAACGTGCCTATCGTCGACAAACCATTGGCGTCATGGTGGGTAATTATCGTCATCTCGCTGGCCGTCCGCCGTCTGCCTTATGCGTTGCGCGCCTGCATGGCCGGGTTGCAACAGGTCAGTGTCATGCTGGAGGAAGCCTCCGAAAACTTAGGCGCCACTAAATCGCGCACAGTTATGCGCATTGTCGTGCCGCTAATGTCAGGAGGAATTATGGCTGGCTTTATTACCAGTTTCGCAACTGCGTCGGTTGAATTGTCGGCCACCATCATGCTGGTGTCGGCCGAATCTGACGCACCGTTGGCTTACGGCATTTACGAATTCATGCAATCGGCAGCGGGTCGGGGGCCGGGGGCGGCGTTGGGCATCATTGCCGTCGTCATTGTCGGCATCGCCACTTATATTTCACATCGTGTCATAAAAAACTTTGAGAAAAAACGCACCGCCGGTGTTGTCGTTACCGAAGGAGTTTAAAAAATGTCAGAAATCAGACTTGAGGCCGTCGGTGTCACCATCGAAAATGTCAGTCTTTCATTTGGTGCGACCGAAGTGTTGAAGGGAATCAATTTAAACATCGAGGCGGGGGAATTCTTTACATTCCTGGGCCCCTCGGGGTCAGGAAAATCGACTCTGTTGAGGGCCATTGCCGGCTTTGGGCCCGCTCCCGGCGGAAAAATCCTGATTGGCGACGATGATGTTATCAAATTGCCGCCCTGGAAGCGCAATGTCGGTTTGGTGTTCCAAAGCTATGCCTTGTGGCCACATATGACAGTGCACAAAAATGTAGCCTTCGGCCTGGAGGAGCGCAAAGTAGCCCCTAAGGAAATCACAGATCGGGTGAACACGGTTTTAGGTATGGTCGGCCTCAGGGACTACGCTGACCGTCATCCGTCCCAGCTTTCTGGCGGGCAGCAGCAGCGCGTGGCGCTAGCTCGCACGATCGTTGTTGAACCCCGGGTGTTGCTGCTGGATGAACCATTGTCAAATCTGGACGCCAATCTGCGCGTGCAGATGCGGATCGATATTCTGGAACTGCAACGTAAACTTAAACTCACCACCATATTTGTGACTCACGATCAGGAAGAAGCCAATACCATGTCGGACCGAATTGCTGTACTCAACAACGGTGTCACACAGCAGGTGGGTTCGCCCATCGATCTGTACGACAAACCGGCCAATCGTTTCGTCGCCGATTTCCTGGGTACGGCTAATTTCATCGACGGTCATGTGGAAAAAAAGGAAGGGAAATCCGTATTTCGTTCTGGAGACGGCACCACTTTCGTCATTGACGATGAAGGCATCAAAACTGGCAGCGGCCTCACCGCCATGTTTCGGCCACAGGCCCTGAGTTTCGGTGCCCCCACCGAAGAGAGCCCCGCCGGTGGCGCTGTCTTGACGGGTAACGTCCGGCACCGAGAATTCCTGGGCAGTCTTATTCGTTATTCAGTTCAGGCTGGGGCTCATGTGATCTTGGCCGAAGATTCCCATCAGGCCGGACGCCAGGTGTTTGATATCGGCGACGGTGTGGCGTTGAACCTAGATATGAATCAGGTGCGGATACTCTCAAGTTAAAATGAAAAGGATGACCCGTGCTTGTCGAATTAGCAGTTCTGACCGAAATTTAGGCTTTTCTTAGCCTTAGGCCGAATGACATACCCTAGTTCACCATGATATATTAGCTCCATTCACGATAATTAGTGGTCTTGCGTTCTAGAACTTAATTTTCTTGAGACCGAGGTGTCCCCGGATGTCGGACCGCCCTTGGGAGCGGTCCCATGAAGAACGGGTTGTCAATCACCGCTTGGGCTCCACCGCGTTGGTTTAAAAGACCAACCAAAGTGGGCCCCTCTCATTCACGGAGGAATTAAAATGAATTCGCGGAATTGGACACGTCGCTTCACCCATCTCTGGATCGTGGCACTGGCTCTCGTTATAACGGCCGCCTGGAGCCTGCCCAGCGCGGAGGCCGCCTGGAAACCCACCCGCCCAATTGAATTCGTCATCATGGCCGGCAAGGGTGGGGGCGCCGACCGCATCGCCCGCCTCATGCAGAAGATCGTGACGCAGAACAACTGGTCTCCTCAGCCCCTCGTCCCGATCAACAAAAAAGGCGGCTCGGGCGCCGAGGCGATGCTCTACATGAAATCGAAGCAGGGCAACCCCCACGTCATCCTCGTGACGCTGAACAGCTTCTTCACCACCCCCGCCCTGCGGAAACTCCCCGTCAGCTACAAGAACTTCACCCCCATCTACCGCCTCGCGATGGATACGTTCCTCCTCTGGGTGAACAAAAAATCCGGAATCACCAACGTCGATCAGTTCGTCAAGGCCGTGAAGGCCAAGGGCGGAAAATGGACGATGGGCGGCACCGGCAAAATGCAGGAAGATCAGCTCGTCACAAACATGCTGAGTCAGGCCTACGGGCTCAAGGGCCTCATCACATACGTCCCCTTCCGGGGCGGCGGAACGGTGGCCAAGAACCTCGCCGGTGGACACCTCGACTCGACGGTGAACAACCCGGCCGAGGGTCTGCCGCACACACCGAACAAGATGGTGCCGATCGCGGCGCTTACACCCAAGCGCATTCCGGCCTTCCCGAACGTTCCCACCTTCGCGGAGCTCGGAAAACCGAGCCTTGTCTATTTCATGATGCGCAGCATCAACGCTCCCGGCGGCATTCCGGCTGGCGCGACAAAGTGGTACAGCAACCTTTTCACGAAACTCTGCAACTCGGACGCGTGGAAGACATACACCAAGAAGAAGGCCCTCAACCGCGCCTGCCTGACCGGCGGGCCGCTGGCCTCCTTCTTCGCGGACGAAGACGTCAAGCACAAAAAACTTCTCAAGGGAATGGGACTTATCAAGTAACGTGAACCTTCAATGCGCTTAATGGACAGAGCGGTCGCCGCGGTCCTGTTCCTCATCGGCCTCTGCGTCGCATGGAAATCAACCGAACTGCCGATCGGAATTCTCCCCAAGGAAGGGCCGGGAGGGGGATTTCTCCCCTTCTGGCTCTCCCTGGGGATTTCCCTGGCCGCGGCGGGGGTGTTCGTCCAAAGCTTCTTTGGCGGCTCCGCAGAGGGGGAGGGAGCTGACGCACCCGCAGAAGAACCGTTTATCTCCTGGGAGAGTTTCACCGATATTCTCCGGGTCGGGATTCCCGGCCTGATCATGATTCTCCTTACGAGCACCATCTCCATTTATTTCGCGTCCGCGGCGTTCGTTTTCTATTGCCTTTTCTATGTCGGGCGGCACGGCCTCAAGACAAGTTTGTCGGTGGCCGTCGGCGTGCCGATCGGGGTCTTTTTCATCTTCGAGAAATTCCTGATTATCCCGCTGCCCAAGGGTTTTGCAGAGCCCCTGTTTTACCTGGAATGGGGTTCTTTTCTTTAATGCCGGACTGAACCGCATTCTCCCGAACCGGCAGTTTTTTAGGACAAGTCTCTGGTTAAGACCAGGGCCTCCGGCCCGGCCGGACCATCTGTGACGGCGGCGGAGAAATTAGCGCAATGAGCATTTCGTTTTAAGGAGCGCTTCGCGTGGAAATTCTGGGAAATCTTTTCTACGGGCTCGGCATCGCGCTCTCGCCCGAGAACCTGTTGATGGCCTTGACCGGGGTGGTCCTCGGCGTCGCCATCGGGGCGATGCCGGGGCTCGGCTCGGTCAATGGGGTGGCGATCTTGCTCCCGATCACCTACGCGGTGCCGCCCACGAGCGCCATTATTTTTCTCGCCGCCATCTACTACGGGGCGATGTACGGCGGCGCGATCAGCTCGATCACGCTGAACATCCCCGGCGCATCGACGGCGGTCGCCACCACCTTCGACGGCTACCCGCTCGCCCAAAAGGGACAGGCGGCCGACGCCCTGGTAACCGCGGCGGTGGCCAGCTTCATCGGCGGCACGATTTCGATTGTCCTCTTCACCTTTTTTGCTCCCCCACTGGCGGAGTTCGCCCTACGGTTCGGGCCGCCCGAGGAATTCGCCGTCGTCTTCCTCGCCTACGGAACCTTCGCCGGACTCGGCGGCGAGAGCCCCATCAAGACCCTCATCGCGACCATGATGGGCCTGCTCATGTCCACCGTCGGCACGGATATCGTCAGCGGCTCGCCGCGGCTAATCTTCGCCGACATCACGGGTTTTTATCACGGCATCAATTTCCTCGTCCTGGCCATCGGCCTCTACGGGGTGGGCGAGATCTTCTACACCCTCGAGGGGGGGATGCAGGCGCGCGAGCGCCACCAGGCGAAAGTGGGCATCCGGGAGATCGCGGCGACGATCCGCGATCTGAGGCGCTACACCACCACCCTCCTTCGCGGCTCGCTTTTGGGGTTTTTCGTCGGAATGCTCCCGGCGGCGGGCGCCACCCCGGCGAGTTTCATGAGCTACTCCATCGCCAAGCGTTTCTCGAAGGAGTCCGGCCAATTCGGCAAGGGGACCATCGAGGGCGTCGCCGCCCCCGAGTGCGCCAACAACGCCGCCAGCACGGGCGCGATGCTCCCGATGCTGACGCTGGGGATTCCCGGGTCTCCGACGACGGCGGTCATGCTGGGCGCCCTCTATGTCTGGGGCCTGGTTCCGGGCCCGCGTCTTTTCATCGAGAACGCCGACTTTGTCTGGGGGCTGACTGGAAGCCTCTACATCGCCAACGCCCTCGCCGTCCTCGTCGCCCTGTTCGCCATCCCCTTCTTCATCTGGATGCTGCGGATGCCGATGACGATCCTCGCGCCCGTGATACTGGTGGTCTGCGCCGTGGGCGGCTTCTCCCCGACACAGGACATGTTCGACGTTTACCTGATGTTCTTCTTCGGGGCGATCGGCTATTTTTTCCGCAAGCTCGACTATCCCCTGGCCCCGATGGTCCTCGCCCTCGTCCTGGGCGGGCTCACCGAGCGCACCTTTCGCCAGAGCTTGATCATCAGCCACGGGAGCATCGGAATTTTTTTCGATTTCTCGGGCCACCCCATCGCCGCGACGTTGATGTGGCTCTCGGTCGCCACCTTCGCGGCGCCCGTAATCTCATACTTCCTGGGCAAGCGGAGGTTAAAATTCTAGGCGCCCCGATTTCCCGGGCAAGTCCTCGCCCTCCCCTTCGCGGGAAGTCTCGCCCAATAAAAACTCGACCGAAAAAAAACGGGCGGGACCGTACCCGATCCCGCCCACTCTAATATCATTTTATTTCGCTGATGCGGCTTCCATCACCCGGCGTCCACAACCGGCTTCCACCACCAATCTCCGGGACCCCGGAGACTATTCGTTCGCCGCTCAGCGAAAACCCAGATTCAGGTTCTTGTACCAGGGCTCAAAGCCCTCGCGCGCCGAGCAGCGCAGGCCGTCCTCTATGTAGTCCCATCCGCACCCGCGCGCCACCTTGGCCGTCCAGGCATACCCCCCCCGACGGGGAAGCCAGCCCTCGGCGTCGCCGAAGCGTATTTTATAAATGTCCTTGTCGCGCCCCAGTATCTCGAAGCGCTCCCCCCGCTTCACCTCGCCCAGCGTCAGGCTCCCCCCGCCCGGCACGGCGAACACCGAAATCCGGGCGACGGCCACCTCGAATGTCGGAAACAACGGCCCGCCGGGGTCCTCGTCCGGGGCGCTGCGGTAGTAGAAGGCATCAAACCAATCGTTCACCCACTCGTAGGCGTTTCCGGCCATCTGGAGGCACCCGTAAGGGGAGGCGCTCCCCGGTAGCGCGTCCGCCGGAAGCGTCCGCCTCTCCTCACCGCCGCTGTATTGCGCCACCTCGGGCAATGGGTCGCCCTCTCCCCAGGGGTATTTTCTCCCGTCCGCGCCCCGCGCCGCCTTCTCCCACTCCGCCTCGGTGGGTAGGCGCTTTCCGGCCCAGCGGCAATAGGCCTCGGCCTCCTCCCAAGCGACACTGACGACCGGCTGGCGGGGGCCGACAAAATCGTCTTTCGCGAACGAGGGCGGCGGCGCGAAGGCCTTCATCTCCTCCAAAAAGCGGCGATACTGCCCGTTGGTCACCTGAAGCTTGTCGATCCAAAACCTGGAGAGCGTCACCCGCCGCTGCGGTTGCTCGTCATGGTCTCCCAGGTCGGAGCCCATCAGGAACTCCCCCGAGGGAACGCTGACCATCAAGGCGCCGTCCCTGCTCTCGCGCTCTCCGCTTTCCTCGTTCATCCTCTTCTCTATTTCATAATCGACAGAGACGAAAAAAGACGGGACCCTCCCGGGCCCCGTCCGGTTTCGGCTCGGGAGAATTTACGCTCCCCCCCGAAGATTCCTTCTACTTCTTGGACGAATCCTCGCCCAGCTTGAAGGGAATCACGCCGGGCATCGCCCATTCGTCCCACATTTTATTCACTTCATCCTGGAAGTACTGGTAATCCTCCTCGATGAAGTGGTGGAACCGACCCTGTGTCTCCAGGTACTCGCGGACCGACTTGCGGCTCCGGTTTCCATAAACCTGGCGCGCGGAGATACCGGTATAGGTCAACTCTTTGTTCGTCATCTCCCAAAGCGGGAAGAGGCCGCTCTCGACGGCCAGCTCGCCCAGCTTGTGAGAGTAGAACGGGTCGTAGTCCCAACCCTTGGGACAGGGGTCGAAGGTGTGAATAAACGAAGGGCCCGGCTCCTTGAGCCCTTTGCGCACCTTGTCGATCATGTCGGCCGGGTAGGACGCGTCGGCGGTCGCCACATAGTTGCACTTGGTGTGTCCGACGGCGTACATGGCCGCGATATTTTTCTTCCAGTTCTTGTACATGATCCGGATTTTCTTTCCCGGAGGGGTGAACGTGGTGTTCGCGCCCCAGGGAGAAGCGCCCGAGATCTGGATGTCGGTGTTCGCATACGACTCATTGTCGTAGCAGATGATCAGTATATTGTACTGGGTGTGCATGAGCGCCGCCGATATGGCCGAAACGCCCATGTCCACTCCGCCCCCGTCGCCGCAAAAGGCGATGACGTTGATGGGCTCTTCCTTCATTTTCCCCTTGCGCATCAGGGCCCGGAGAGCGGCGGCGGTGCCGGTGGCCGCGGAGCCGGCCGAGCCGAGCTGGGTGTGCATCCAGGGCACAACCCAGGGGGTGGAGTAGTAGGTGGTGTTGGCCACGTACATGCAGCCCGTGCTGCCCAGAATGATGGAGCGGGGGCCGGCGGCCTTGGCCATGAGGCGCATGATGAGCGCGCTCTCGCAGCCCTGGCAGGTCCGGTGTCCGCTCGTGTAGTACTCCTCAACCGCTTTTTCCGGTATCTGATTCACCCTTCCCGTCAGGGGAAGGTCCTGCGTTCCGATGTGATAAACAGACTCACTCATTATTGTTTCCCCCTCACGCCGACCCAGCGGACATCGTTGTCGGCCTTTCCGCTATTCGCAATGGAGATAACTTCGTCGACCATGGACGTGACATCCTCCAGGAGCACTTCCCGGCCGCCGAGGCCGCAGATGAACCCCTTCATGTGAGGTTGACTGTCGGCGCCGTAGAGGGCCGCCTTCACCTCGTTGAAGAGAATGCCGCCGTGGTAGGGCGAGCCGAACGAATAGTCGCGGTCGATGACGCCCACCGCCTTGAAGCGGGAGAGCGAAGCCCTGAGCTCATCGGTCGGGAACGGGCGCACCCACTTGAGGCGGACCATTCCGACTTTCTTCCCGGCCTTGCGCATCTCACGGATAGCCACCTTCACCGGCAGGGCCAGCGTGCCCATCCCGACGAGAACGACATCGGCATCCTCGGTCATGTACTCCTCGAGGAAAGGGTTAACATCTTCGCCGAAAATGCGACTGAAGTCCTTGTAGACCTCTTTCATCACAGTGTAGGCATTCTTGCCTGCCTCGCTGCTCTGCCGCCGGACTTCCATCAACCAGTCCTCGTTCGCTTGAGGCGCGATCGTTATGGGGTTGTCCGGGTGGAGGAGAAGATCGCCCCGGTCATAGGGCGGCAGGAATTCGTTCACCTGCTCCTGGCTCGGAACTGTCACCGTCGCCTGGCTATGGGTGAGGAAGGCGCCGTCCATCGCGATGGCGCAGGGCAGGAACACCCGCGGATCCTCGGCCACGCGGTAGGACATGAGGCCCAGCTCGACCACTTCCTGGGCAGTGGAGGGGAAGTTGATCATCCACCCCAGGTCGCGCACGAGTAGCGCGTCGTTGTGCTCGGTGCCGAAGGCGCCCGGGTCGTCGAGCGCCCGACAGCCCACCAGCGCCACCATCGGAAGCCGAAGGCCGGCGGTCACCGCGAGCGGCTCCATCGCGTAGAGCCAGCCCACGCCGCTCGAACCTGTGAACACCCGCGCTCCGCAGGCCGAGGCGTGCTTGACGACCTCGAACTGGCCGTGTTCGCTTTCGGCCGGAATATAGTCGGCGTCAAAATCGCCGTTCGCGATCATTTTCGAGACGAACTGCATCACCGTGTCATAGGGGCGGATGGGATAGGCGGTGAGAACATCCACATCGGCCAGACGGCAGATGTGGGCCATCACCTCGCTCCCCGTTAGAAGCTCTACCCCAGCCCCTTTCTGCTCTACTGCTGTCGCCATCTTTTCAGCTCCTATTAGAGTTCTTTCAGGGATTTGGTGGAAAAGGTCTTGTCGTTATGTCCGCCCTCGAGACCCAGGCCCGAGAAAGCGCCGGCAAGCCCGGTGATCGGGTGGCGATTCTCCACCTTGCCCGACGAGAGTTTGTCTTCAACGTATTTGCCGAAAGCGTCCTTATCGTTGGTCCACATCTGATACTGGCTGTCCCTGTCCTCGAAAGCGGTTTCGTAGGCCATCTGAAGGCATTCAGGAACCGGACAAATGGCCTCGCAGACCCCGCAGCCGATGCAGGCTTCCATGTTCGGATCGAAGTAGCCGTCCGGCGTCACGTCGAAGGCACTGTCCGGGCAAGCGACCCAGCAGAGGGTGCACTTCGTGCACTTGTCGAACTGGAGCACCGGCCGCATCGAGCGGGTGGACCATTTCTTGAAATACGGGTTCCGGCCCGGAACATACCCGTCCTTCGAGTCGCCGTAGCCGTTGTGGCCGCCCACGGCGTCGATGACGACGCCCGGCCGCATGGAGTCCCAGCCGAGCAGCTCGAAGGTGAAGGGAACCTCGGTGTTGCCCTCGCCTGCCTTGACTTCGTCGGAGCGCGCATCCTCGAAGCTCGCCCGCGCGGCCTCGACGTGATGATCGCCGCCGACGTTTTCGCGGATGGCGGCCTCAAGAGAAGCCACCGAGCAAATCTCGGGGCAGGCCTTGAGGGCCGCGCCGAGACAGCGAGCGTCGGTGCCGTCGTCCTTGTAGACAAAAAGGCCGGCGAAGCTGGCGCCGCCCTTGAGGATGGACAGCTTGTAGGGCGTGTCTCTCCGGTGCATCTGCTTGACGAGAGCCTCGGACGAGTTGTTCGAGGTCATGATAAGCGTACCGCCCGGCTTCGTCACAGCGTTGATCGGTTGCAGCCCGGTCCAGGCCCACGACTCGAGCCCCTGGGTCAAGGTGTCGTCCGCGCAGATGGAGACATCGACCTGCTTGGGTTCGTACTGCGCGGCGATCTCCTCGAGCTCCTCCGGCGTGTCGGTGATATAGCCGAACTGCTTCGCCGGAATGCCGTTGCGCTCGGGCGAGTCGCTGTAGCGTCCGAACGAGACGCCGTGCTTGCCTTCCTTGACGGCCGCCAGGATCATGGTCCGGCTAATCTTTTGCGCAAGCTGCCTTTGAAAAACTCCTCTGTAAATCACCTCGAAAGAAACTATGCCCACACCATTTACCTCCCGAATCCGATTAGGAGTTTCACGGTAGCCGGCCAAAAGTCAGGCCGGCAGAAAAAAACAATCTCAAACAGAAATACCCGCCGAAGGTCCGGCGGAACGATCGAAACCGCCTATCGCCTCGTCCCCTAGTTCCCCTCCCTCGTTAGAAATGAAGCGCAGTTCGTTAATTTATGGCCGACTCGGAATTCATTTCCCCGCCCTCGATTTCGAGCAGGTGACTGATCATGTTCGCCACGGCGTCTTGCTCCCGGCCGTTTTTCACGGCATCGAGAATCTTCAGATGCGTCTCGTGAGACCGGATGCGGTCGCTTATCCTGCGGACCGAGCGCTCCCTGAGCTCGCGGAGCGAGGCCAACAAGGTGCCGAGTAGTTTTTCGAGAAACTCGTTCTTGGCCGCCCCGGCGAGAACCATGTGGAACTGGGTGTCCTCCTCGATGCCGCTTCCACCGGTATCCACCGCTTTTCGCTGCCGCACGAGAATCCGGTCAAGCTCCCTAAGCTCGTCGGTGCCAGCCCGCTCGGCCGCGAGGGCGGCGATCTGGGGCTCGAGAACCCGCCGGGCCTCGAAGAGGTGGTGGACCCCACTCTCCTCCTCGGAGATTCGCGCCGAAAGGACCGGGACCAGCGAATCGGGGGTGGCGATAATGAATGTCCCCTCGCCCTGTCGGGTTACCACCAGGTTGGCCGACTCAAGCGCCCGCGTCGCCTCGCGGACCGAATTTCTCCCAACAGCGAAGCGCTCGCCCAACTCGCGTTCGGAGGGGAGTTTGTCCCCGACCTTGAGGTCGCCGCTCAGGATCAGCGAGGTGATCTGGGAGACGATCTCCTCGTAGACTCTGACTCTTCGAACGGCCTGGAGCTGGGGCTCAATTGCCAAGTAAATTCTCTCCGCGGCGGAGCATATTATCTAATTATGAATTTGTAGGATTATGATGTTATGGAGTCATCCTACAAGCATGGGAAACCTAACAATCACGGTATGCCGTGTCAAGGACTTCAGAGTAATAATTCTCTTTGCCGGGGAACAGATGGGACGAGAAAATACATGAATATATTCTATTATATATTTGTTATATCGTAACTTATAAAATTATAATGCGCACTTCCTCTTACCCTTGCGCCATGCTAAAATAAAAAATAATCGGACCCGCTCCCTTCGAACACAGGCGCGCCCTTCCGGTGATTATTGAAATCGAAATTTATCGAGATCGAAATTTTCCCCTAGGAGAGACGATTGAACCGCGGACGGCTCCTTGCTCTAATAACCACCGGACACGCCGCCGAGCACTGGTATCTGGGCATTTTCGGGCCCGTCCTCCCGTTTCTCGTCAAGGATCTGAACATCTCCCTCACCGAGGTGGGAATTCTTTATACCGGCCGCTCGGTGTTCAGCGCACTCTCGAGCGCGAGCACAGGCTACGCCATCGACCGGCTTGGGGGCGGAAAATGGGTACTGGTTGTTTGCCTCGCCGGAATCGCCATTTTCTATGGCGGAATGAGCATGGCATCGGGCCTGATTTCTTTAATTCCCCTCTTCTGGCTCAGCGGGTTGTTTTCCCATTTATGGCATCCGCCCTCGATGGGCCTCCTTGGCGAGCGATTCACCGACAGGAGGGGGTTCGCCCTGGGCCTTCATGGCACGGGGGCGAATATCAGCCAGACTCTCGCTCCCTTGGCGGCGGGATACCTCCTTCTCATCATGGATTGGCGCGCCACTCTCCTCGTCAACATGACGCCGCTGATGCTGGCCGCCCTCTTGCTAGGAGTACTTCTTCCGCCTTTCAGCCTGAAACAAACCCAACCGCAGGGCCCTGGAGTTCCCCGGCGGACGCACTTCTCCCTCCTGAAAGACCCAGCGTTCGGCGCCACGGCATTGATTGCCGGAGCCCTGACCATCGGCCACCATGGCCTCATTATTTTTCTTCCTATACTTTTGATGAAAAAACATGCTGCGGGCCCCGAGTGGATTGGTCTATGTCTCGGTTTATATGCGGCATCCGCCATTATTCCCGAAGCCATTGTCGGTTATGTTTCGGACCGCATTTCGAGGAAATTCGTTTTGATTTTCGGCCTGACGGTGGGAGGGCTCTCTCTGGTGGCCATACCCGCCGCCGCACACGGCTCCCTGATCATTCTTCCTCTGGTAATCTTGGGGGTTTTTCTCCGCTCTCTCCGGCCTGTCATTTTTGCCCATGCGTTGGATACTTCTCCTCCACACCTCAAAGCGAGCACCGTTGGCTTCCTATTCACAACAAATCAATGTTTTACGGCAACCGGCCCCCTGCTCGCGGGAATGCTGTCTGATTATTACGGAGTAGATGCCGCCCTCTGGTTTTTTGGCGGGCTCACACTTGGCATTCTTCCATTGTTTGCTTTTCTTCCGAATTTCTCCGAAAAATCCAAGAAACGCTCTGTCGCCGTCGACGAGGGCGATTCCATGACGCTGTAACCCCTGCCGGGAGACTCGCCTCATGCGCATATCCATTCACGAACACCCCGGCTTCCACCATCTCGAGCGGCTTCTCTCCGGTGGAATGCCCACTCCTCAAGCCGCCGATCTGCTCTCCTCCCTTGGCGTCAACAATCAAGAACAAGCCGCACGAAGCCTTCAGTCCCTGGCGCTTCACCCCTCGTTTCCCCGCGGGGACAACGCTTTTCTTGGCCAATTTCTTGAATCCATTGGTGAAACTTTCGAACCCGAGCGAGCGATGGCCAATCTTGAGCGTATTCTCGAATCAAGGGAAAATCCAGACGCCCTACTTTCGGCGCTAAGGCGATCAAGCGAACGCCGCTCAATTGTCCTCACTCTCGCAGGCGGAAGTCAGTTTCTCTCGGACACCATCCTTCGCCATCCGGAATATCTCGACTGGCTTCTCAAGCCAATGACCCTCCGGAAGGAGCGCACCTTCGAGAAGATATTCCTTGAGTTATGGCGCTGGGTTCGAGAGGCGAGGGAGCACCCCGGCGGTCCCGCCGACGCCCTGAGGCGGTTCCGGCAACGCGAATATCTCCGCATCGGCATCCGAGACCTCCTCAGGATGGCTTCCACGGAAGAAACCACGTTGTCCCTTTCCAATCTGGCGGATGCCACCCTTGAAGCCGCACTACGAATTTCCCAGAGCGAACTTCATGCGCAATACGGAAAACCTCGGTGGCGGACTCCAAATGGCCGCTGGTCCTCCTGCGATTTCGCCATTATAGGAATGGGGAAACTTGGCGGAAGAGAACTTAATTTCAGCTCGGACATCGATCTCATATTCGTCTATTCCTCGGATGAGGGAAAAACCCGGGGAATTCCCGGTTCCTACACCGGGAGGCGAAGAGGACAAATCTCCAGCCATGAATTTTACGTGCGCCTCTCTCGGCGGGTCATCCAGTTGATGGCGGAAAACACCGAGGAAGGCCTCGTTTTTCGGGTTGACACGCGTCTTCGTCCAGAGGGCTCCCAGGGCGCATTGGCATACTCCTTGAGAAGTTGCGAGATCTATTACGAATCCTGGGGAGAAACATGGGAGCGGCAGGCCTTGATCAAGGCCCGCCATTGCGCGGGCGACAACGCTCTGGGCCGAAAATTCCTGGAGATGACCCGGCCATTCATTTACCGAAGAACCCTGGACGTAAGTGCTCTAGATGAAATCGCCCGAATCAAGGACAGGATCAACAGAAAATTGGCCTCCAGCGGACAATCCGCTCTGAATATCAAACTCGGGGAGGGCGGCATCCGCGAAATTGAATTCATCATCCAGTCCTTTCAGCTCATTTATGGCGGAAAAGAACCCTTTCTTCGGAAACAGAACTCTCTCCAGGCCCTCTCGGCCATCAAAGAGGTTGGGCTATTACCCATAATCGACTGCGATGATCTGGCCGAAGCCTATACTTTTCTTCGGGATGTGGAGCATCGCGTTCAAGTCACTCATGGCCTTCAAACACACGATCTTCCTGAAGACAGGCACGGGTTGACTGTCCTCGCCCGAAAAATGGGCTTCGTGCCCAATGAAGCCGGCGAAAAAGAAAAATTCGAAGACGCCTTGAAAGGTTATCGGGGAATCTCATCCCGAATTTTCGACGATCTCTTCCGCCGCCAGGATAAAAACACCACTTCCGAAGAGGACACGGAACGAATCGGTGCGAAAGAGCTGTTGAGCGCCAAGACTTTGGAGGATTCCCTCTCGCCCGCCGATCTGGCCCCCTATAATTTTGCGGACCCCGATTCAGCAAGTTCGCTTCTTCGCCTTATGCGCAACGGGGAGCAGTTTCAACATGTCAGCGCCCGGGCAAAGCGCACATTTGACGAACTCCTGCCCCGCCTGCTCTACATCACCCTCGATCTCCCCGATCCGGATAGCGCTGTGGCCAACCTGTTTCGTTTTGTGGAAGCCGGCGGAGGAAGGGAAGCGGTGTTCTCTCTCATAAGCGAATCCGATCGCGTATTCGAAGCTCTGCTTCAGCTATTTGGAACCAGCGATTATTTGTCCGACGTTCTTATCCACCGCCCTGACGTTTTCGAAACAATCATCCAGTCCGGAGCCTTGACCCAGTCAAAACCACAAGAAGAAATGATTTCGGAATTCCGCTCTGTCGTTCATGGAATTTCTACGGCCGAATCCCGGTTCAGTGCTCTCGCCGACGCAAAACGGGATGAAGAATTCACCATCGGCATACGGAGCATTCTTGGAGAAGCCGATATACTTGTGACTGTTTCAGACCTGACCCGGCTCGCGGACACCG